>CEOS01144432.1_pt1 | contig 19095 bp, 16 predicted proteins | sample 530601 | NCBI WGS metagenome assembly CEOS01 (sample SAMEA2620666, study PRJEB7988) | marine metagenome | biome: marine biome (ENVO:00000447); feature: mesopelagic zone (ENVO:00000213); material: "saline water (ENVO:00002010), including plankton (ENVO:xxxxxxxx)" | depth 1000 m
TTACGTGCAGGGCAAGAAGCTGGTCGAACGCCATGCGGTGATCGATCCCACGCTACTGGGCGACAATGATGTGGCGCTCAAGGAAATGGGCGAGGGCGCCGCACAGGGCGGCGTTAGAGCAGTGTAGTGAGCCAGCCTCCAATCAGTTGAGGTCGAACCAGTCGTTCAGATCGGCCCAGTGGCTGCGTCGCGAACCGGCGAAATTCTGGCAGTGCGCCGCATTGTCCACGATTTGCAGGTCGGTTGAAGCCGCTGTCTTGAAATAGGCGGTCTCTCGCGAGGGATCGGGGCTGGTGTCGATCGCGCTTTGTACCACGAGCACAGGTACGGTAATCGCCGCAGCCTCTTCGTGTACGACGCCAGGCGTAAGCGCGGCGCGGCCCAGCGTTGCGGGTGTGGAAGAAGCGTGCGCTTCATCCGCCTCCACCAGCGCATGCGGTACATCCGGCCAGTAAAACAGCTTGCGCATGGGTTCACGCGGCGTGGCGAGGTAGCCGCTGGGAATAAGGCCAGCACGAAGCTTTCCCGTGTCGGTATCGCCCAGCACCATCGGTTCATTGGCCCAGCCCAGAACGGCAACCCGGTCGAAAACGGGATGCATGGCGGCCTGCGATATGATCATCATGCCGCCCATCGAATGGCCCATGCCAGTTACGCTGATGTCTGGCCCCAGCTCATCCACGACCAAGGCCAGCGCAGCGGCATGGGCATTCGCGATAATCGCGCGGCTCAGCTTGCTTTCGGGTTCCGGTTTCGTGCTGTCACCCATGCCCAGCATATCGATGGCCAGCACAGCCTTGCCGCGATCGGTGAACCAGCGCGCGAAGCTATAGCTTTCGTCGGCGAACGGCGGGTTCCAGTAGATCCGCGAATAGCCTCCGCCATGAATGGCGAAAATCAGGTGCTTGCCGCTTTTGGCCCAGTTGTCGGGCAGATGCAGGCTGGCCGCGATCTCTGTCTTCTCGCCAATCGCCGCCGCGCTGGAAACGTCCAGCATCATGTCCTTCGATTTCATCGCAGACCCTCCTTGTCGGTGATCTTCGCCGCACGGTTCATAGAAGCACCTGCCGTGAGAGAGGTTCAATCTCATATCGAACCGAGAGACTTGACGAGAAAACGGAAGAGAGGTGTTGGGCATGAGTGCAGACGGTCTGTCGTGGGAAAAGCTAGTCGATGAATTGCGACCGCTGGGCGATGCGATGCGGACGCGCGTGCCGGAACGGCTGCGCAGCGATCCGCAAACCATGGCGGAATCGATGCGCCTGTTGCTGGCGGGCCTTGCGCGGGCGAGTTCAGATGCGCTTGTCGGTGATCGCCGCCATCCGATATTCGTGCCCGAACTGAACATTGCGCAGAACATCTTCCAGCCCAATGCCGACACGATCTACAAATCGGCGATCATCGAGAAGGGCGGCAGCTATCTGTTGCGGGGCGATCGCGGTACGGTGCGAATGATCATCCTTGCCCAGATGGGCCCCGACACGCTGCGGACCGGTCAGCACAGCCCGCTGTTGGGGCAGACCGATTTCGACGATCTGACCGTCGGCGAAGACGGATCGTTCGAACTTGTCATCTCGCCGGAGCGTCCTGCCGGTTACACTGGGAACTGGGCCGCGCTGGACCCGCAATGCGAAAAGATCATGGTGCGTATCGTGTCATGCGACTGGGGCGCTGAGCGAGAGCCCCGGTTCGGAATTGCGCGGCTTGACGTCGATGATGCCAAGGGCCGCCCAAGCGCTGACGACTTGCACGCCGCTTTCGATGAAATGCCCTTCATCACCCGCGTCTGTGCATTGGCTTTCCCAATCCATGTCGAGGAATTGCGTGACGAGGGATATCTCAACAAGCTCAAGATTTTCGATGTCTCGCAAATGTCCGGACTCAAGGGGCAATTCTATTACGAGGGCGCCTATGAGCTGGCCGACGACGAGGCACTCATTAGCGAAGTTCGTGTCCCGCAAAGCTACCGCTATTGGTCGATCATCCTGACCAACGAACTGTACGAGACGACCGACTGGTACAACAATCAGGCAAGCCTGAACGACGTGCAGGGCGTGGTCGATCCCGATGGTGTGTTCCGCACGGTGATTTCTTCGCGGGATCCCGGCGTGCACAACTGGCTCGATACGTCGGGTTATCCCGCAGGGGCCATTCAGGGACGGTGGTTCGAGGCCAGCGAAAAGCCGATGCCTACCATAAGAAAGGTCAAGATAGACGATGTCCTGTCGCATCTGCCCGAAGCAACAAGGCGCGTGAGTCCGCAGGAACGCAGCGAAGCATTGCGCGACCGCCGACTCGCAGCGCAGATGCGCATCATCTGGTGATTCCAGAGAATTGACGGAGAATGACAATGGCTTCCGCCCCGACTCGTGAAATCCCGGCGCATGTTCCTGCCGACAAGGTGGTCACGCTCGACTTCTTCAAGCGTGAGAATGTCGATGTTTGCCCGCAGGAAGTCATGCTGCCCGAGATCCAGCGGACGCTTCCGCCTGTTACCTGGTGTACGAATATCTTCCCCGGCGATCAGGGCGGATGGCTGCTGACAAAGGTGGAGGACATGCACGAAGTCCTTCGCGACGCGGACAATTATACCAAGAATGGCATGGGCAAGTTCGCCCAGTCGATCGGCGAAGACTGGCTGGTCATCCCCACGGAGACCGACCCGCCCGAGCATGGTGAGTATCGCAAGGCGTTGAACCCGTTCTTTGCGCCCCAGAAGATCGCACGGATGCGCGACGAACTTCACGAGCGTGCGGTCGCCTTGATCGACAATTTCAAGGACAATGGACATTGCGAATTCGTCGAGGAGTTCTCGGCGAAATTCCCCATTTTCATCGTCCTCGACCTGCTTGGTTTGCCGCAGGACAGAATGCCCGAATTCCTGGAGTGGGAGAAAAACATCTTCCATACCAACGACTTCGAACTGCGGACACGCGCGGTCCAGAAGGTCGTCGATTATTTGAACGAGGTGATTGCCGAGCGTCGGGCCAACCCGGGTGATGACTACATCAGCGGCATTTTCGATTATGAGATCAATGGCCGCAAATGGAACGACAAGGAAGTTTTCGGCCACTGCTTCAACCTTTTCATCGGCGGGCTCGACACCGTGACGTCGCTGATGGGAAACATCTTCACCTTTCTGGCAAGATATCCCGATAAGCAGCAGGAATTACGTGATAATCCCAAACAGATCGTTCTGGCGGTCGAGGAATTCCTGCGCGCATTCGCCCCGGTCAGCGTGTTTCGTATCGCAGCCAAGGAGGTCGAAATCCGGGGGCAGAAAATCATGCCCGGCGATTACGTGGGTATCTCGACCGCGGTCGCCGGGTATGATCCGGAATATTACGAGAATCCGCAGGAAGTGCGGTTCGACCGCAAGGCGCCGCATATCTCGCTGGGTTTCGGCATCCACAAATGCCTCGGCATGCATCTTGCCCGCATGGAGTTGCAGACCGCGCTTGAACACTGGTTGAAACTGGTGCCGCCCTTCCGCGTCGCTGATGGGTTCGACATCAAATATCATGCCGGCAACATCACCCATGTGCCGAAACTGGAACTGGTCTGGGAGGTCTAGTCAGACTTTGGACGCGGGCTGAATCCTCATTCCCCATGCATGTCTACATGGAACCGCGACAGGCGAAGCGAAGCGATCTTCCATTCGCCGTCCACCCGCCGGTAGACTTCGTGGTACTGGCCATAACCGGTAATCGATTGCACGCCTTCGATAGGCGACTGGCCCGGCTGCCAGACGACCCGGTCCTGCATTGCCCATTTCACATGGGCGGTGTCCCCGCCGGCTAGGTCGATCTCCGGCGAATGAACCTGGTGGCTGGTGGCGGCGTGATCGACGGCAAAGCGGACTTGCGCAACGATGGCATCCACACCGAACACGGGGTCCCGCCCGGTGTCCTCGTGAACGTCCATCATCGCGTCGGCTGTGAACAGCGCCGCAAATGCCGGCCAGTCCTTGGTATCGAGAAATCGGCAATAGCGTGCTTTCACACTCTTGATCGCTTCAAAAGCGACAAGCCGGGCCAAGGGTTCTGATATGGTGTCCATGAAAATCTCCCAATGCTGCACCCTGTCACCGGATTGAATACGGTCTGCCTGCCTTTGGAGAGGTTGTCCCTCGACATTGTCAGTGAAAGCTGACCGCAAATTCTGATTGGAGAGTGAAAATGACGGAACCAGGTGCGCGGGCCCTGTTCGATAAGTTCGGAACCTATATCCTCCCCGGACGCGTCGACGATCCTCGTCGCGGTATCGAGGAGGCCCAAGAGGCAGAGCGGATTGGCCTTGGCGCCATCTGGATTTCCGAACGCTTCGCTCTGAAGGAACCGGCCGTCCTTGCGGGCGCCGTGGCGGAAGCGACGGACAAGATCCGGATCAACGGCACTTTCTATGCAACGATGCGGCATCCGCTGGTCACGGCCAGCATCGCCAACATGATGCAGGCGATGAGCGACAACCGCTTTGGCATCATGTTCGCCCGGGCCGTGCCGGCCTATATGAAGATGATGGGCGCGCCCGCGATCACGATGGAGCGGCTTGCCGATTATATCTCCATCTATCGACGCTTGTGGGATGGCGAGACGGTCTCCTACGAAGGGATCCTCGGCAAATTCCCCACGCTCAAGCTTACGGACCTGCATGAAGGGCCAAAGCCGCCGATCATCTTTACCGCGATGGGCCCGAAAAGCCTTGCCTTTGCGGGCGAGCATTGTGACGGCGTGCTGCTGCATCCGTTCGTTTCGCCGACCGGTGTGGCGAACAGCACAAAGATCGTGCGCGATGCCGCCGAAAAGGCCGGCCGCGATCCCATGTCCGTGCGCATCTACCATAATATCATCGTGGCCCCCGACCTGCCGAAGGACGAGGAGGACGCGGTGGTGCGCGGGCGCGCCATCACCTATTTCGAATTGCCTGGATTTGGCGATCTGATCGTCGAGATCAACGAATGGGACAAGGCGGTGCTCGACAAGGTGCGTGCCCATCCCAAGATCGCGTCCCTGAACGGAAAGCCTGCCGATCAGGCCTATACACGGCAGGAACTGGTCGATGTCGGCCAATTGTTGCCGCAGCAATGGATCGACGAGGGTGCCGCCGTCGGCACTGCGTCGCGCTGCGCCGACCAGTTGATGCAATATCTGGATGCCGGGGCGGACGAGATTCTTTTGCATGGCGCTGCGCCGAAAGACATGGGCCCCCTGGCCAGTGAGCTGAAGCGCGCTCTTGCCGGGAAAGGCCTGTGATGACGCCGTCGCAAGTTCGGGAACGGTTGCGTGGCTGGCTTGAGGCCAATGTCGATGGCTGGCGCAACGTGCGGATCGAACCGCTGGAAGTAACCACCGGATCGGGTTTCTCCGCCCAGATCTTCTTTGTCGATGTCGAATACACCAGTCCGAACGGGCCGCAATCGAAGACTCTGGTGGTTCGCCGTCAGCCCCAAGATCACGAGGTTGTGTTCGGCTCCAGTCTGGAGTTGCAGGGGCAGATGATCGCGGCCCTCGACGCATTGGGGTCGATCCCGGTTCCGGAATGGATCGGGATGGAACTCGACCCTGCGGTGCTGGAAATGCCCTTTATCGTCATGGGAAGGGTGGACGGCCACGCAGCAACCCAGAATCCCAACTATAACAAGGCGGGCTGGCTCTGCGAGATGTCGCCCGACCAGCGCGCCGCGACATGGCGCAATGCGGTCGAAGCCTATGCCGGAATGGCAGCGATCGACTGGCAGGAAGATGGCTTCGGCTTCATGGCCCGTCCCGATTGGGGTGCGCCGGGGCTGGACCAGTATCTCGGCTATATCGAGGCGTGGTACACCGCGTGCCGCAAGAATCGCGATATGCCCTATGTCGATGCCGCCATCGACTATATCCGCAAGCATCAGCCGACGGATACGCCCGTGAACGTGCTGTGGGGTGACAGCACGCCATCGAACGTGATGTTTGCGCAGGACGGCCGCGTCAACGCCTTGATCGACTGGGAGCTTGCAGCGCTTGGGCCCGCGGAGCTGGACCTTGCGTGGTGGCTGTATTTCGACGATCTGTTCAGCCGCCGCTTTGGTGTCGAACGGCTGGAAGGGCTTCCCACGCGGGATGAAACCGTGGCGATCTGGGAAGCGACCACCGGACGCAAGGCGCTCCATTTAAAATATTACGATGTCGTGGTGGCCCTGCGCATGGCGCTGGTCGTGGTGGGGGCGTTCGACAGGCAGGTCGCGATGGACAATATCCCGTCAACGAACAAATCGTTGAATGCGAACTTCATGACACTGTATCTCGCAGAGCGCCTGGGGATGGACCTGCCGGAACTTGGACCGGATTTCTATGCCTTCATGAGCAATATGACCCCCGTCGACCAGAAACAGGAAACCTAGCGGCGCGGCGAAGGTCGTGTACGATCCGGGAGAGGTCAAGATCCGCGCAAGCTGAAAACCCGAACGGGATCGATGAAGTATTGCCGGTGTCTTCTGGGGAGAGAATGATGGCGAAAACGCCGCGCGAGATCGTAGACGAGGGCAGGCTGAGCGGCTGGCAGATCGCCGCGCTGGGCATGACGATATTGCTGAACGCGCTCGACGGCTTCGATGTCATGTCGATCAGCTTTGCGGCGCCGGGTATTGCTGAGGAGTGGCAGGTTCCGCAGGATGTGCTGGGTTGGGTTCTGTCGATGGAACTTATCGGCATGGCGGTGGGATCGATCCTGCTTGGCGGCATGGCCGACAGATTCGGACGGCGTCCCACGATATTAGGCTGTCTGACGGTGATGGGGGCGGGCATGCTTCTGGTCCCCACCGCAACGGGCGTCGCGCGATTGTCGCTGTGGCGCCTGCTGACCGGTCTGGGCATCGGCGGCATGCTGGCTGCCCTGAATGCCACGGTCGCCGAATTTTCCAACGCTCGCTATCGCAGCCTTGTCCTGCCGCTGATGGTGACAGGCTATCCGCTGGGTGCATTCCTTGGCGGGATGATGGCGGCAAATGTTCTTGATGCCAGTGACTGGCGCGGCGTTTTCTATCTGGGGGCAGGGCTGACCATCGCGGCCATACCGCTGACTTTCTTCCTGATCCCGGAAACACCCGACTGGCTGGTCGATTGCCGCCCCGTCAATGCCCTGCAACGGATCAACGCGACCCTTCGGCGCTTTCGCCTGCCCGAAGCGATCGAACTGCCCGAACCGTCCGCTGACCCAAGAAGGTCGTCGATAGCCGATATTCTAAGGCCGCCGTTACTGTCGCGCACCTTGCTGCTGACACTCGCCTATCTGACCCATGTCACGGCCTATTATTATTTCGTGAAATGGATACCCAAGCTGGTGGTAGACATGGGTTTCGATGCCAGTGCGGGTGGCGGCGTGCTGACCAAGGCCATGCTGGGCGGCGCGATCGGCGGCGGTCTGCTGGGCTTGGTTGCGCTCAGGATCGGGATCAAGAAGGCCACGGTGATCGCCCTTACCGGCGCCTTTGTCATGCTCAACATATTCGGACAAGCGCCCGAGGATATCGCCATGCTGGGCTGGATCGCGGGCGTTACCGCGTTTTTTTCGAACGCCGCGGCGGTCGGGTTCTATGCCTTGCTGGCGATGGCCTTTCCGCCGCATGTGCGGGCAACCGGCACCGGGTTCGGAATCGGCTTTGGCAGGGCGGGGGCGGCCATGGGGCCAGCCCTTGCCGGGATATTGTTCGCCCGCGGTCTCGATGTCGGGGCGGTATCGCTGATCATCTCGATCGGTTCGGCGGTATCGATCGGTGCGATTCTGCTGGTGCGTCTTACCGCCGAACCGCGTGTGACGACAGATCGCCACGGCGCGTAGTCATCCCATGCCGTAAATGACGGATCGCGTCACGCAGCGGCGTGGACGACCCGCGCGAACCCGTTGTCGATCACGCGTTCCTGCGTTCCGTTGCGGAACGCGCGGAAATGCAGTGTGTCGCCATCCTGCCAGATATGGGTGTGGATGTCGTCGCCCGGATATACCGGCGCGGTGAAGCGAACGTTCATTTCGCGCAGGCTTGCCGCCACGCCGCCGCAGGCGCCATGGATTAGCGCGCGCGCGACGATTCCCATCGTGCCCAGCCCGTGCAGGATGGGCCGGTCGAAACCAACCGACGCCGCTGTTTCCGGATCGATATGCAGCGGATTTCTGTCTCCCGAAAGGCGATAGATCGCCGCTTGGGCAAGGCAGGTGGGCAGCACGACCTCAAGGTCGGGATCACGGTCGGGTATCGGGAATTGCGGCTCCGCAGGCAGACTGCGCTCTCCGCCAAAGCCCCCGGCACCCTGAATGAACCAAATCTCGGACGTTTCGGCGACAAGAAGCCCGCTCAGCGTGCGAACCTCCTTCTTTGCCCGGATCAGTGCGGGCTTGCCCGGTCCCTTGTCGGCGATATCCGTCACCTTGGTGGAGCCGATCAGCGTGCCAGCGGTTTCGAGGGGTGCATGAATCTTGAGGCGCTGTTCCCCGTGCAGGATCGAGAGCCAGTCCAGCCCGGTGGCCGGGTCCATTGCCCAGAAGCCGGGGGTGCCGAGTACCAGAGCCATTGTCGGTAAAACCTGCAGACCGCGCTCGAATATCAGGCTCGTCTCGTCAATTTCGCTTGTCAGACCAGCTCCCACACCCAGAGCGTAAATGATCGCGTCGCGCGGATCATAGTCGTCATGCGTTTGCGGGATGGAATAGGAGAGCAGCTTTTCGGTATCGAGCGGGGCGGTCATTCGGTTAGGGCCTCTTCAATATAGCAATGCTGTCGCGGCGTAACCGACCTTGCGGATCTAGGCTTGGTCACGAGCCTGGTGTCAGGTGAAATCGGTATTGGCGATACGACGGTCTTCGGTTGAGAAATTGGCCTATCTGCCAAATGCGGACGGCTTCCCCTTTCGGACGATAGGGCTGAGCCCGGTTGCGAGCTTCGGCCGCGGGGGGAAAAAGTTTGGATCATACGTCAGCGCGCCCTATCGAAGGGCAGGGGTCGTGCATGGCCTCGGGATTAGGGCCGGAGGCAACCAAAACCTGACGGTATTGCGCGCTGGCCATGCGCCGATCATCATACCTAGGAATACGAGGGACCCCATGCCGCACGGACCGTTAGCCGGTATTCGGATAGTCGAAATGGACGCGATCGGACCTGTGCCGCTGTGCGGTATGATCCTCTCGGGCCTCGGCGCCGAAGTTGTGCGCGTCACCCGGCCGGGCGGGCATTCGGCGTGGGGCGATATCGGTGATGCGGTGGTCTTGCGCGGCCGAACGCAGGTACAGCTGGACCTGAAGGCCGCTGAGGGAAAGCAGGCGCTTCTTGATCTCGCCGCTCATGCCGATGCCCTTATCGAAGGCGCGCGTCCCGGCGTGATGGAGCGCTTGGGGCTTGGGCCAGACAATTGCCTCGCGCGCAATCCGCGTCTTGTCTTCGGACGCATGACGGGTTGGGGGCAGGAAGGCAGCCTTAGCAAGGCCGCGGGCCATGACATCAACTATATCGCGATGACAGGCGCCTTGCATGCCATCGGGAAAAAGGGTGAACCGCCGACAGTGCCGCTCAACCTTGTGGGCGATTATGCCGGGGGCACGATGTTCCTGGCGCTGGGGATTGTTTCCGCAGTCCTGTCCGCGCGCCAGACCGGTCGGGGCCAGGTCGTCGATGCCGCCATGGTCGATGGAGTCGCGAACCTGCTGGGTCTGTATCACGCCTTCGTTGCCAACGGGCTTTGGCAGGACGAACCTGAATGCAACCTCTTCGACGGGGGTGCGCCGTTCTATCAATGCTACCTGTGCAATTGTGGCGGATCCGTCGCGGTCGGCGCGTTGGAGCCGCAATTCTTCGCTGCGCTGCTGGACGGGCTGAATGTGCCGCAGGACCGGTATGACCAGAACGACCGGTCGCAGTGGCCCGCCATGCACGCAGAGTTCGAGCGTATCTTCGCATCGGCATCGCGCGACGATTGGGAACAGCGATTCGCGGGCACCGACGCCTGCGTTTCAGCGGTCCTTTCCATTGCAGAAGCAACCCGGCACCCGGTCAACGCGGAACGCAGCGTGTTCATCGATCATAATGGCGTGATGCAAGCCGCACCCGCGCCTCGCTTCTCGGCGACGCCCGGGCAGGTGACTCCCAACCGGTCGGCCACCGTCGAAGACATCGTCGGTGCTTGGTCTAAAGCCGGATGACGCGCTTTCCCGCGTTCTCGCCGCGGTAGAGCCCGGCAAGGGCATCGGGGCACATCTCAAGGCCGTCCAGCATCTCTTCACTGTAGCGCAGCTTTCCTTCCCGCACCCATTGCGCCAGCGTCGCGACGGATTCTTCCCAGCGGTCGAAATGGTCGAACACGACAAACCCCTGCATTCGGGCGCGCTTCACAAGGAGGTGCCGCTCCACGCGCGGTCCGGACGGCCACGGGTCCCAGCGATCTATGGCGGCGGTACCGCAATTGACCACACGCGCATGCATGGCCAGTTGCGGCAAGACCGCATCGCTGACCGCACCCGACGTATTGTCGAAATATATATCGACGCCATCCGGACACGCCTTTACCAGCGCCTCGTCCAGTCCTTCGGCCTTATAGTCGATTGCCGCATCGAAGCCGAAATATTCGACGCACCGGTGTACCTTGGTGGGTCCACCTGCAATGCCAACGGTGCGGCACCCCAGCATGCTGCCGATCTGTCCCACGGCTGAACCTACGGACCCGCCCGCTGTCGACACGACCAGCGTATCGCCCGCTTTCGGTTCTCCCACCATCGTCAGGGCAAGCAGGGCCGTGACGCCGTTGATGCCCAGCACGCCAAGCGCCAACGAAGGGGACAGGTCGGGCTGTGAAACCTCGCACACGATTGCATCGGGCCCGACTGTTGCGATTTCCTGCCAGCCGAACCAGCCGAGGACGATCTGGCCCTCGCGCCAGTCAGGATGGCGACTTTCCGTGATTTCGCCCACCGCCAGCGAACGCATTACACCGCCAATCGGTACGGGATCCGAATAATTGCCAGCGTCTGCTATCCAGCCACGCATCGCAGGGTCAACCGACAAGAAGCGATTGGCGATACGAAGTTCACCTTCGCCCAAAGGCGGAACCGCAATCCGATCGATCGCAAAATTGGCGGCCTGCGCTATGCCAGCCGGTCTCGATACGAGTGTGACCCTGCGGTTCATTTCGACATTTTGCGTCCCCATGCACCAACGAAAGCCCGTGTTTTGAATGGAGATATCCTATCGCAGGGTAGGTGATGAGATAGCCTGCGGCCCGGATGGGGGTCACCAAAAGAACGGACAAAGGTTCGTTCACGGTCGACTTCGGGAGAATCGCTCCAATGCGTGATGTATTTATCTATGACCACGTTCGGACACCGCGCGGGCGCGGTCGGGCGGATGGCTCACTTCATGAAATTCCCGCCATCGAACTGGTTACCCAGTTGCTGCAGGAAATCCGCGATCGCAATGGCCTTAATACCGCCCTGCTGGACGATGTGGTGATCGGCTGCGCGCAGCCCGTGGGCGAGCAGGGCGGCGTGCTCGCCCGCGGCGCGGTGGTGAACGCGGGCTATGCCCACAGCGTTGGCGGCCAGCAATTGCACCGCTTTTGCGCGTCCGGGCTTGAGGCCGTGAACAATGTCGCTGCGCAGGTCGCTAGCGGCATGGCCAGCGCAGGCATCGGTGGCGGCGTCGAAAGCATGAGCCGTGTAATCATGGGTTATGACAGCGGTGCATGGGTCGCGGATCCCGCCGTCGCGCTGCAAAACTACTATGCCCCGCAAGGCCTTGGCGCAGACATGATCGCTACCCTCGAAGGTTACAGCCGCGAAGATGTCGACAGCTATGCGGTGGAAAGCCAGCGCCGCGCCGCTAAGTCATGGGACGAAGGCAACTTCGACCACTCGATCGTGCCTGTAAAGGACGTGATGGGCGAAGTCGTACTGGATAATGACGAATATCGGCGGCCGGCGACGACCATGGAATCGCTCGCGGGGCTGAAGGCTGCCTTCCCGCCCTTTGCCAAGATGGGCTTCGGCCGCGTCGCCAAGGAACGCTATCCCGAGATCGAGGAAATCAACCACGTCCATACCGGGGGCAATTCCAGCGGTATCGTCGATGGTTCGGGCATCGTCATGCTGGGCAATGCCGAGTTCGGTAAGGCCGCCGGCCTCAAGCCGCGTGCCCGCATCAAGGGCTGGGCCTCGATCGGTTCGGACCCGACAATCATGCTGACCGCGCCTGCCGATGTCGCGCGCAAGGCGTTGAAGAACGTGGGCATGGAAAAGGGCGATATCGACCTCTACGAATTGAACGAGGCGTTCGCGAGCGTTGTCTTGCGCTTCATGGATCATCTGGACGTCGATCACGCGATCACCAATGTGGCAGGCGGCGCGATTGCCCTTGGCCATCCGCTTGGCGCGACGGGAGCCATGATCCTGGGGACCGTGCTCGACGAGCTGGAACGCCGCGACCTCAATACCGCCATGACCCTGCTGTGCGCCGGTAACGGCCTCGGCACCGCCACCATTATCGAACGGGTGTGACCCGATGAGTGAAAGCGCAAAGAGCAAAACCATGCGACACATCAAGCTGGACAAGGGCGCCGACGGCGTCGCCATTCTCACACTCGACAATGCCGATGAGAGCATGAACGTCGTTTCGGCCGAATGGCTCGAAGACATGAATGCCGCAATTGCAGAGCTGCGCGACGACGAGAGTGTTACCGGCGTCATCATCGTATCGGGCAAGAAGGCCTTCATGGCGGGCGCCGACCTAAAGCTGATGGTCGCGGGTTATGAAACCATGACGCCCAAGGATGCCTTTGCGTTCAGCCAGAAGGCAACGGCAATGCACCGCGCGCTGGAAACGATGGGCAAGCCGGTCGCCTGTGCCATGAACGGCCTTGCGCTTGGCGGAGGGTTCGAACTGGCACTGGCATGCCACCACCGTGTGCTGTCGGACGATCCGCGTGCCGTCGTGGGGCTGCCAGAAGTCAATCTGGGTCTTTTGCCGGGATCGGGCGGCACGCAGCGCCTGCCGCGCCTGATTGGTCGCAAGAAGGGGCTCGACCTGCTTCTTTCCGGCCGTTCGGTCGCGCCGAAGGAAGCGCTGGAACTGGGCCTCGTCGACGAAATCGCACCTATCGACCAGCTGGTCGACAAGGCGCGCCAGTGGCTGGCCACCAATCCGCCCGCAGAGCGGATATGGGACGTCAAGGGTTACGCCATTCCCGAAATGCGCGGCATGATCGTGCCCGAAGTCGCGATGGATTATTCGATCGGCGTCGCACAGGTCGCAGGCAAGCATGGCTATAATTACCCGGCGCCCGCCGCGATCCTGTCATGCGTGTTCGAAGGCTTGCAATTGCCGATGGACAAGGCGCTTTCGGTGGAAGGCAAATATTTCGCCAAGCTGCTGACCGATCCGGTCGCGCGCAACATCATCCGCACGACCTTCATTTCCAAGCAGGCTGCCGAAAAGGGCGCGCGCCGCCCCGAAGGCGTGCCGAAGTCGGAAGTGAAGAAACTGGGCGTACTGGGCGCGGGCATGATGGGCGCAGGCATCGCGCTTGTCGCAGCAAAGGCGGGGATCGACGTGGTGTTGATCGACCGTGATACGGCCACCGCCGCAAAGGGCAAAGGCTATAGCGAGAAAGTCTTCGGCAAGGCTGTCGAGCGCGGCAAGATGCCGCAGGACAAGGCCGATTCCGCACTTGCGCATATCACCCCGACCGACGATTTCGCGCTGCTCGACGGATGCGATCTTGTGGTCGAGGCGGTGTTCGAGGATATGGGCATCAAGGCCGAAACCACGCAAAAGGCCGAAGCCGTCCTGCCCGAGAGCGCGGTCTTTGCGACCAATACCTCCACCCTGCCGATTTCGGAGCTTGCCAAGGCTTCCAAGCGGCCGGACCAATATATCGGCCTGCATTTCTTTTCGCCTGTCGATCGCATGGGACTGGTCGAAGTCATCATGGGCGAGCAGACGTCGGACGAGACGCTGGCCAAGTCGCTGGATTTCATCGCCCAGATCCGCAAGACCCCGATCGTCGTCAATGACGCGCAGGGTTTCTACACCAGTCGTGTCTTTCGCATGTTCATCTTCGAAGGCGCTGCGATGCTGGAAGACGGCGTGGAGCCCGCAAGGATCGAGAATGCCGCGAAGGCTGCCGGTTTCCCGATCGGCCCGCTCGCCCTGCTGGACGAGGTGACGATCGACCTGCCGGTCAAGATCCTCAAGGATGCGGAAGGCAAGGACGGGAACCTCTATACGATCGAGCGTGGCGGCAAGGTGCTCGACCGGATGCTCGAACTCGGTCGCGGCAGCCGCAAGGCCGGTGCCGGCTTCTACGAATATGCCGAGGATGGCAGCAAACATCTGTGGGAAGGTCTGGGCACGGAATTCCCGGTGTCCGACGATCAGCCTGATCAGGAGGAACTGAAGAAGCGCTTCCTCTACTCGCAGGCCAATGAAACCGCGCAATGCCTTGAGGAAGGCGTGCTCGAAACCGCGCAGGATGCGGATCTGGGTGCGATATTGGGCTGGGGCTTCCCGCTTTGGACCGGCGGCACGCTCAGCTATATCGACACCATCGGGATCGCAGAATTCGCAAAGGAAGCCAGCAAGCTGGCGGGCAATTACGGCGCCCGATTCGCGCCATCGAAATGGTTGCAGGACCGGGCGGCTGCAGGCACCCCCTTCTACCCACCGATCAAGGCAGGTTGAGCAGCGATGCAGCGTACGATCTTCGAACCCGAGCACGAGCAGTTTCGCGACAGCGTTCGCAAGTTCATGCAAACGGAAGTCGGACCCAATGCAGACCGCTGGCGCGAGGCCGGCATCGTCGACCGCGAAGTCTATCTCAAGGCTGGCGAGCAGGGCTTGCTATGCGTGTTCGCGGACGAGAAATACGGCGGTGCGGGGATCGAGGATCTGCGCTTCGACCAGATCATAATCGAAGAAAACATGCGCTACGGCGACATCGGGTTCTATATCAACCTGCACAACGATCTGGTCGCGCCCTACATCCATAAGCTCTGCAACGACGAACAGCGGGACCGGTTCATGCCCGGAATCGTGTCGGGCGAGACGATCCTGGCGGTAGCCATGACCGAACCTTCGACCGGCAGCGATCTTGCGGGCATGAAGACCCGTGCGGTCGAGAGCGGCGATCACTGGGTATTGAACGGGGCCAAGACCTATATTTCCAACGGCATCCTCGGCGATCTGATCGTCGTGGCGGCGCGCACCGATCCTGACAAGCCGCACGGCATTAGCCTGTTCCTTGTCGAACGGGGGATGGAAGGGTTCGAACGGGGCCGCAAACTCGACAAGATGGGGCTGAAGTCGCAGGATACGGCAGAGCTGTTCTTCAACGATGTGAAGGTGCCCAAGGCAAACCTGATCGGCGAGGCCGGGCAGGGTTTCAAATATCTTGCCCGGATGCTGGCGCAGGAACGACTGATCGCGGCCATCGGCTTCATGGCGACCGCGCAGACGGCGTTTGATCTTACGCTCGAATATGTGAAGGAACGGCGCGCGTTCGGGAAGCCCATCGGGGCGTTCCAGAATACGCGGTTCAAGATGGCCCAGATGCGTGCCGAACTCGACATGGCGCAGACGTATGTCGACCAATGCGTCATGTTGCTCAATGACAAGAAGCTGACCGCAGAAGATGCCTCGGCCGCGAAGCTTCTGACGAGCGAGCTGGAAGGGCGGGTCATGGACAGCTGCGTGCAATTGCATGGCGGCGCCGGGTACATGGAAGAATATCGCATCAGCCGCATGTACACCGATGCCCGCATCAGCCGCATTTTCGCGGGCACGAGCGAGATTATGCTGGAAATCATCGGTCGAGGTATCGGCTTGGACGAACGTAAGATGAACTGACGCGGGCCTCCCGGGGGCAATGGCAGGGGGTGTAAATCTAGTTCCTGTCCAAATGGTTACACGCGTCAATGGAGAGGGCAAGTGATTGCAACCATCGCTGAGATCGTCGAGGAAGCGCGCAACGGTCGCATGTTCATTCTTGTCGATGACGAGGATCGGGAAAACGAGGGCGACCTTATCATTCCCGCTCAGATGGCGACGCCTTCCGCCATCAATTTCATGGCCACGCACGGTCGGGGCCTGATCTGCCTCGCACTTACCAGCCAACGGGTCGAACATCTTGGCATCGATCTAATGAGCAGCCAGAACCGTACGCGGCATGAAACCGCTTTCACCGTTTCGATCGAGGCGCGCGAGGGTGTGACAACGGGCATTTCGGCCGCCGACCGCGCTCGCACAATAGCCGTTGCAGTCGATAGCGGGAAAGGTGCAGCGGACATCGTAACTCCGGGTCATGTTTTCCCATTGATCGCGCGCGAGGGCGGGGTCCTTGTGCGGGCTGGCCATACAGAGGCCTCGGTCGATATCTCCCGGCTCGCGGGGCTCAATGCCTCTGCTGTCATATGCGAAATCATGAACGATGACGGCACGATGAGCCGGTTGGACGACCTTGTCGGCTTTGCCGAAAAGCACGAACTCAAGATCGGAACGATCCGTGACCTAATCGCTTATCGCCGCGAACATGATCACTTAATCGAGCGGCGCACCGAGCGGGTGTTTTCGAGCCAGTGGGGTGGAGACTGGCGAGCTATTTGCTTTTACAACAAGGCGACCAGGGAAGAAACGCTGGCCCTTGTTAAAGGCGAAATCGACCCATCGATACCAACTCTTGTCCGGATGCAGTTGTTGTCCATCTTTCCGGATGTATTTGCTGAGACCGGACCGCGTGAATCGCTTGTGCGACGGTCAATGGAAGCCATTGCAAGACATGGAAACGGTGTATTGGTCCTGATCAATCGGCCCGTCCCCGATTTCGTCAGCCGCGCCATGCGTATTGCTGGCGCGGAGAATACGGAGCGAACGGCGGGCGTAAACACCGAGCAGCGCGATTACGGCAATGGCGCGCAGATCCTTGCCGAGCTAGGCGTCAGGGACATGATCCTCATGACCAACAACAGCCGTTCGCTGGTGGCACTTGAAGGCTATGGCCTGTCAATCGTGGGGGAACAAAAGATCGATAGCGATTGATGGAGCATCTACCGCACTTGCGCATCTCTGCGCGCCTACCCCGAAAATAGATCTCCATCGCGAGAGGATACCGCCCTTTGCCATGTTATGAATTCCAGGGCGTTCGGCCGGTTGTTGACGCCGCGACCTATATCCATCCCCTGGCATCGCTGATCGGCGATGTGATCGTAGGGCCCGGTTGCTATATCGGACCCGGTGCAAGCCTACGGGCCGATTTTGGGCGGATCGTCGTCGAGCGAGATGCCAGCATACAGGATAATGCCACGATCCACGTGTCCACCCAACAGGACACCGTGATAAAACGCGGTGCCACGATCGCCCATGGCGCCGTCGTTCATGGCTGCGAAGTTGGTGAGAACTGTCTCGTCGGGATCAACTCGGTCGTTCTCGATGCAGCAATTCTTGGCCCCGAATGCCTGCTTGCGGCGATGTCGCTCGTTCCTAATGGCATGGAAGCACCCCAGCGCAGCGTCCTTATGGGTGTTCCAGCTCGCATTGTCCGAACCTTGTCCGGCGAGGAAATTTCATGGCGCAACGATGGTGACGGGGACTACCAGCTTCTTACGCGCGAAGCACTGATCAGTCTCCGCGAGACCGAGCTGCTGCGTCAGGTCGAATCTAACCGGAAACGCACCCGGATAAAAGCTAGCGCCGTGACGCTGTCAGGCCGGTCGCTTGACTAGCACTACTTTGGCAAAAGTGTAATTGGATTGGCACGCAGGGAGCATCCGCAATGGGGGCATTGCGTTTGCGGCAGCCGTGACAGGTGGTCAAGGATCGCTCGGCGTACCGCTGGCGGGCTGGGTCGCGGCGGCGGCCCGAGAAGTCTTTTTTCGTCCCGCCTGAGCGACCCGGCGGCTTTGCAGGAAGGCATAGGCCATCATCGTCAACAAGGCGTGACGTTGGAGCCTTGTCCACAATCGGCCCTCAAAGTGGTCAAGGCCGAGTTCCTTGAGTTGCTGATGGGCCTGTTCGCATATCCAGCGCACCTTGATCGCGCCGGCCAGAATCTTGATTGAGGTATCGGCAGGCAGGTTCGATAGATAGAATTGGCGTTCACCATTCGAACGATGCTCGCCTAACAGCCAGGCTTCCTCGCCCGGCATATGCTGGGCTGCGGCGGAACCGATCCGCTGAGGCGCACCATCGGCAGTCCGGACACGCAAGGCGGCGAAGCGCGCAGTCAGGCGCCCCTTCGCGTCTTCGAGCATGGCGTATGCGGCCCAGAATTTGACATCGGGGAAATGCCGGCTAGCCGGGCGGCCACGGCCTGCTACAGCAAAGGCAAGCTGCACATCGAATAGGTAAACCTTTTGGTGCCGGGAAACCCCAACGGCCCAGGGATGCCCGCGTGCGCTCAGCGCCTGGCCGGAACGGAGCAGACAGCCCGTAGCCGGCATCGGCCGGTACACAGCCGAAACGAACTCCGGCAGCGATGTCGCGATCGATCTCCTCAATCGCGATCTCGGGCTTGGTGCGATACTCACACAAAAAGCCTAGGGCACGCCGGCCTTACCCACTGGCGCAATATCGCTCGTCTAGCTTTCCGGCAGGGACAACCGTAAGCTCGGCTTAACCGGAACTTCGCCCGAGGCGAGTGTCACCTAAACCAGCGTCTGGCAGTACGCGTTCTTGCCCAGCGCCGTGTCGTACTGCGGCGCGACGCCGACCGGGGCCTTGCCTTTCTTCGGCAGGGCGGTGTCGTCGATGATCAGCCAGCTCCGTCACCACCGACAAGTTCTTCCGCCTGGCTCCACAAGATCGCTTCCAGCGGGCGCTGTCCCAAAGACCTGCTCCGATGAAGTGATGCAACCGGTCATAGGCGATGGAATCCAAGCGAGCCGCCATTGGCTGGATGCTCTTGCGATCACCCGGCCAATCAGACCGGCGATATAGGCCGGACACATCCGTCGCCTTATCTCGTTACCCAGCCCTCCCAGATATGGTGCGAGCCAACGCTCCTGATCCGCCCGCCAGTCCTCGACCATCGCCAGCCTCCACGAAAGCAGGCTCCCTATGAATCACGCACCTTGCCTCGGGGGGGGGGGGGG
>CEOS01139314.1_pt1 | contig 18801 bp, 17 predicted proteins | sample 530601 | NCBI WGS metagenome assembly CEOS01 (sample SAMEA2620666, study PRJEB7988) | marine metagenome | biome: marine biome (ENVO:00000447); feature: mesopelagic zone (ENVO:00000213); material: "saline water (ENVO:00002010), including plankton (ENVO:xxxxxxxx)" | depth 1000 m
TCGCTGAAGCCCGTGGGCGGCATCCCCGGCGATGCGTCGGTGGAACAGATGCACTTGATGGCCGATCTCGCCAGCGAGTTCAGCTTAGACGAATGCCGCGTGATGCACACGCAGAACATCGTTCTGCCGCATGTGAAGATCGCCGATCTGCCCGCGCTGTTCGCACGGCTGGACGCGGCGGGGCTGTCTACGCCCAACCTCGACCAGATCGACGACATCATCGCCTGCCCGGGCCTCGACTATTGCAGCCTTGCCAATGCGCGTTCGATCCCGGTCGCGCAGAAGATTTCCGAGCGTTTCGCCGCCAGCGGCAAGGGCAACGAGCTGGGCCAGCTGAAGCTGAAGATCTCGGGCTGCATCAATGCCTGCGGGCATCACCATGCGGGCCATATCGGCATTCTGGGCGTCGACCGCAAAGGGACCGAGAACTACCAGTTGCTGCTGGGCGGTTCGGAAGCGGAAGATACGTCGCTGGCCAAGATCACCGGCCCCGGTTTCGACGAGGACGGCATCGTTGCGGCGGTCGAGACCGTGACCGACGTCTATCTCGCTCAGCGCAGCGATGGCGAGCGGTTCCTCGATACCTATCGCCGGATCGGCATGGCTCCTTTCAAGGAGGCTCTTTATGACTGACGCAAGTTTTACCGGCCTCGTCCGCCTGCGCGACGACGCATCCAGCGATGCGCCCGCCGTGACCGTCGATTCCTTCGCCGAGCAGTCCAACGCCGGCGCGGTCCGCATCGAGCCGGGCGACGACACGCGCGAACTGCTGCCCCATCTGGGGCATGTGACGCGGGTCGAGATCAACTTTCCCAGCTTCACCGATGGCCGCGGCTATTCGGCGGCGCAGATCCTGCGCGAGGCGGGCTATACCGGCGAAATCCGCGCCGTGGGCGATGTCGCTGTCGACCAGCTGGCCTATATGCGCCGCTGCGGGTTCGACGCGTTCCAACCCGACAAGCCGATGAACGAGGCTGACGTCGAGGCGGCTTTCGCGCGCTGGGACCATGTCTATCAGAAGACGACCGATGCCCGCGTTCCGATCTGGGGCCTGCGGCACGGGCTGAACGACAATGCCGGCGCCGATGGCTGAAGCTGCACGCGCCATTGACCGCATCGACACCGGGCCTCGTTTCACCCATGCGGACGCCGCTGCCCTGAATGCCCGCTTTGCCAATGCCAGCGCAGAGGATGTGCTGCGCGCCGTGCTGATCGACGGCGTGGCGGGCCGGGTCGCGCTCGTCTCCAGCTTTGGCGCGGAGAGCGCGGTGCTGCTGCATCTCGCCTCGCGCGTCGATCCCGGAGCGCCGGTGCTGTTCCTAGAAACGGGCAAGCACTTCCCCGAAACGCTGGAATATCGCGATACGCTGATCGGCACGCTGGGGCTGACCGGCGTGGTGAACCTGCGCCCCGATCCCGCGGATTTGACCGCCAAGGACGAAAGCGGGCTGCGCTGGTCCTATGATCCCGACGGCTGCTGCGAGATTCGCAAGGTGCTTCCGCTGGCGAAAGCGCTGGCCGAATTCGACGCGTCGGTTACCGGGCGCAAGGCGTTCCAGTCGGCCACGCGCGCCGACCTGCCGATCTTCGAGATCGACGAGAGCGATACGGCTGGCCGGTTGAAGGTCAATCCGCTGATCGGCTGGTCGCTGGACGATCTGCAGGCCTATCTGGACGAGCACGATCTGCCGCGCCATGCGCTGGTCGAACAGGGCTATCCGTCGATCGGCTGCATGCCCTGCACCAGCAAGGTAGCCGAGGGCGAGGACCCGCGTTCGGGCCGCTGGCGCGGCTGGGACAAGACCGAATGCGGCATCCATTCGGTACCGGGCGCAAGCGACGGCGGCGACTTCCCGCCCGAGTACGAACCGGTCTTCTGAACTAGAGCCAGCCCTCCGCGCGGTACCATTCGGCCGTCTGGCGCAGGCCTTCGGGCGCGGCGATGCGGGGCTGCCACAGGGCCGCGGGCGGGGCCATTTCGGGGCGCGCCGTCCAGTCGGGATGGCACATATAGCTTGCGCGATCGGGCGTAAGCTTTGCGCCCGACCCGCGAAACGCGCGGTCGGCCTTTGCGGCAAGGCGCAGCACGGCGGCAGGCACATGCAGCGGCAGAACACTGCGCCCGGTGGCACTGCCGATCATCCGGGCCAGTTCCGCATGGCTCCAGCCGCGCGCGCCGCGTGCGCTTTGGTGGCCGTCGTCGGCTTCGAATATCGCGCCATCCTCGGCGCCACCCTCGGCCAGCGCCAGCAGCAGGCGCGCCAGGTCGGCGACATGGATCATCGATGCCCTCCCCCGCGGCGGAAGCGGCAGCACGCCCCATTTCGCCGCGCGGAACAATTCGAACATCTCGGTATCGCGGGGGCCGTAGATCGCGGGCGGGCGCACCATCACGCAGCCTTGCGCCTTGGTGGCCTCGGCCTCGGCCATGGCCTTGGACCAGCCATAATCCGACAGTCCCGGTTCGCGGGCCGCCAGTGAAGATACGTGGACAAAGCGGGGAACCTGCGTCTTACGCGCCGCGCCAACCATGGCGCGCGTTCCGGTGATATTGCCCGCCTCGAAACCGGCGCGGTCGGCGGCATTCACCACGCCTGCGACGTGAACTACCGCGTCGCAGCCCTGCGCCAGCCGCTCCATCGCCGCATCATCGGCCAGATCGCCGCGCACCCACTCCACCCCTTCGCGGGCAGGCTGATCGCGGCGTGTCAGCGCCTTGACCCGGTGGCCGCGTTCCAGCGCCAGATCCATCAGCGTGGACCCGACGAAGCCGGTCGCGCCGGTCAGGCCGAGTTTCATGGCAGCGGCATCACCGGTCCGCCGTCAGCGCAGCATCACGAGCTGGTCGCGGTGCACCACGGCGGAGCGCGGCGTATAGCCGAGCACCTCTTCCTGCTCGTCGGTGTGCAGCCCGACCAGCGCCACGCATTCGGGCGCGTCATATTCGGCAAGGCCCTTGGCGAGCCATTCTCCGTCCGGCCCCTCGATCCGCACGGGATCGCCGCGAACGAACCGTCCTTCGACACGGCTGATGCCCTTGGCGAGCAGGCTGTTGCCATCACGCAGCGCGGCGACCGCGCCTTCGTCGATGACCAGCGTGCCCTTCATCCGCAGGCGTCCGCCGATCCACGCCTTGCGTGCCGTGTCGTGCCGGCGGGCCAGGAACAGCGTGCCGATCCCCTCGTCGCCGTGCAGGCCGATCGCGCGGGCGATGGGCTGGTCGTATTTGCCATTGGCGATGACCAGCGCGATACCGGCGCGTTCGGCGATTTCGACCGCATTGACCTTGGTGCGCATCCCGCCCGATCCGATGCCCGAATCCGAATCGCCGGTGGCCATGGCGCGCACTTCGTCGTCGACGCCCCACACCATCGGAATGCGTGATGCGCCGGGTTCTGACGGATGCTTGTCATACAGCCCGTCGATATCGGACAGCAGGATCACCGCATTCGCCTTGGCCGCCTGCGCGACACGTGCGGCCAGACGGTCGTTGTCGCCAAAGCGGATTTCATGGGTGGCGACCGTATCGTTCTCGTTCACCACGGGGACCGCGCCGGTTTCAAGCAAGCGGTTCAGCGTCGCCGACGCGTTGAGATAGCGGCGGCGGCCTTCCAGATCCTCTAGCGTGATCAGCACCTGCGCGGCGGTCAGTTCGTGATTGCCAAGCAGTTCGGCCCACAGGCTGGACAAGGCGATCTGGCCGACCGCGGCGCTGGCCTGCGCATCGGCGAGGCTGCCGCGCCCGCCCTTCTCAAGCCCGAGTATGCGCGATCCCAGCGCGATCGCGCCCGAGGAAACGATTATCACGTCCTGCCCGCGATCCTTGGCCTGCGCAATTTCACTGGCGAGACCGGTCAGCCATTTGCGGCGCGGCTTGCCATCACTGCCGACCAGCAGCGCCGAACCGACCTTGACCACAAGCCGTCCGCAAGCCTCCGGCGATTGGAGGTCGGTAAGATGGGCGATCATGGCGTCGGGTTTCTGCATGACGAAGCAGTTAGGAACTCATGCGCCGCATGGAAACCCCTGTTTTGCGCTCAGATAGCGTCAATCGGCGGTCAGAGCGGCGACCAGCCGCCTTCGCCGCCGTCTTCGGCGTCGGGTTCCTCCTCGCGCTCGACACCCTTTGTCTCGGTACTGGTGGCGGCGGGGAGATAGGCCAGGATGGCATCGAGCAATTCGCCGACCCCCTGTCCCGTCGCGCCCGATACGGCGAACACTTTTTCAGCGCCGGCCTCCAGCAGTTCCTGAGCGAAGCCCTCGGCCAGCTCGGCATCGGCGAGGTCCAGCTTGTTGAGCGCGACGAGGCGGGGCTTGTCCTCGAGCCCGGCGCCATAGGCTTCCAGTTCCTCCTCGATGACGCGCAGCGCCTCGGCGGGGTCCTGCCCCGGACCGCTGCCCGAAATGTCGATCAGGTGAATCAGCACGCGGCAGCGTTCGATATGGCCCAGAAAGCGGTCGCCGATGCCCGCCCCTTCGGCGGCACCCTCGATCAGGCCGGGGATGTCGGCCAGCACGAATTCGCGACCCTTGTGCCGCACGACGCCCAGTTTCGGGACCAGCGTGGTGAACGCATAATCGCCGACCTTGGCCTGCGTGTTGGACACCTGGTTGATGAAGGTCGACTTGCCCGCATTGGGCAGGCCCACCAGCCCGACATCGGCCAGCAGCTTGAGCCGCAACCACACCCACATTTCCTGCGACGGTTCGCCCGGCTGATGCTGGCGCGGCGCACGATTGGTGCTGGTCTTGTAACTGGCATTGCCGCGCCCGCCCAGCCCGCCTTCCAGCAGGGTGATGCGCTGCCCGACCTCGGTGAAATCGGCCAGCACGTCTTCCTTGTCCTCGGACAGGATCTGGGTGCCGACGGGCACCTCGATCACCAGCGGCTGGGCCGAGGCGCCGGTGCGGTCCTTGCCCATGCCGTGGCCGCCGCGCGGCGCCTTGAAATGCTGTGAGTAGCGAAAATCGATCAGCGTGTTGAGGCCTGCCACCGCCTCGAACACGATATCGCCGCCGCGGCCGCCATTGCCGCCGTCGGGGCCGCCATATTCGACGTATTTCTCACGGCGAAAGCTGACCGCACCCGGCCCGCCCGCGCCCGAGCGCACATAGATCTTGGCCTGGTCGAGAAAATGCATGGCTTGGTCAATCCGGTGGCGGCAGCGACTGGGCCAATGCCCGCACAGGGGCAGATGCCAGCAACGGGCCTGAAAACAGCGTAACGCCTCGCTATCCGATTTGGCGCCGGGCTTGCAACTCGGCGCTGACGGGCAGCGCCGTGACCGGCGGCCCGTTCGGTGCAGAAAAGGCGGGTGGGTGAATGGTGGAGCCGAGCGGGATCGAACCGCTGACCTCGTCATTGCGAACGACGCGCTCTCCCAACTGAGCTACGGCCCCGTTCCATTCGCTGTCACACCGGCCAGCAGCCGATGTGCAAGAGCGCGCCTGTTAGCGAAAGGCGCGCTCTTATCCAAGTCAAAAATTCGCAGCGCCCGGCGCGGTCCATCAGCCTTCGTTATTGGCGCCGGTATCCGACGCCGATGCCGACGGCATCGCGGCAGGATCGGGCAGATCCGCGGGCGCATTGGGATCGACCGGCGCAGGCACCATCCAGCGGTGGCGATAAGGTTCGCCATAGGTGGCCAGATATTCGGCGTCCCATGCGGCGGCCTCGGCGCGATAGGCCTCGTACTCGTCGAAATAGCCGAGGAACACGAGTTCGAGCTTGGGCAATTCGACCTGCGCGACCTCGTCCAGCTTGCCCTTGGGCGCTTCGGCCAGCGCAAGGCTGGTTTCGCGCGCAGCGGCGCAGAAGCGCGGCAATGCGGGCGGCAGAGAGAAGTAATTATAGACCTGCGTCATGTACTGGTCGCGGGCGCGCTTATAGGTGCTGCCGCCGAACTTGTCCTTGAACTGCGCATCGACCTTCTGGTTGGTCGACGACAATTCGCGCGAATGCGCCTTGAGGAAATCGCCATAGCGTTCGGCGATCTGCGCATCCTCTGGCCCGTCGCAGTTGAGCGCCGCGACATTATAGGCGGAGCGCAGGTTCCAGGTCGCCTGTTCGGTCGTCAGCCCGGTATTGACCGTCTGCCGGATGCCAAGCTCGTTCTTTTGCGGGATCGACAGATTGTCCTGCGCATAGCCGGGCGCGATCGGACGCGCGCGAAATGCCTCTTGCACGGGCGGCGGCGGAGGCGGCGGAGGGGGTGGCGGCGGCGGACCGCACGACGCAAGGGTTGCGGCCGCGGCCACGGTCGTGATGCGAAGGATGGGCTTGCTTACCGACACGGTTATTTCCTGTTTTTCTGGCGACGCCTGCAAGAGCGTTCCTCGGCTTGTAGCACGGCGCAGCTTGCGCTCGGGTGAAGCATCAACATGCGCGCGCCGGAAAAATGCTGCACCCGGAACTGGCGGTTCGTCCACAAGGAAAACGCCCGGCCGGACGATAAGTCCGACCGGGCGTTGGATTTTTTCGGCCTGGCGAGGGAACCCCCGCCCGGCAAATGATCACTCGCGCTGGCCCATGAAGGCGAGCAGGAACTGGAACATGTTGATGAAGTCGAGGTAGAGCGACAATGCGCCCAGCACCACGGCCTTGCCCATGAACTCGGTTCCGGCGAGCTGGTAGTACTGCATCTTCAGACGCTGCGTATCGTAAGCCGTCAGGCCCGCGAAGATCAGCACGCCCAGGAAGCTGACAGCCCACATCAGCGCGGTCGACTGCACGAAGATGTTGATGACCGAAGCGATGATCAGGCCGATCACGCCCATGATCAGGAAGCTGCCCATGCCGGACAGGTCCTTCTTCGTAGTATAGCCGAACAGCGACAGGCCGGCGAAAGCACCCGCGGTCGCAAAGAAGGTCGCCGCGATCGATCCGCCCGTATAGACGAGGAAGATCGTCGACAGGCTCATCCCCATCAGAATCGCGAAGCCCCAGAACAGCATCTGCAGCGTTCCGGTAGAGAAACGGTTCGCGCCAAAGCTCATCGCGAAGACGATGGCGAGCGGCGACAGCATCACCAGCCACATCAGCGGCGAACCGACCATCGCGACCGTCATGCCCGAGCTTGCCATCAGCAGGGCGACGACGCCCGACAGCAGCACGGCCGATGCCATGTAGTTGTAGATCGAGAGCATGTATTTGCGCAGGCCGGCATCATATCCGGTGCGCGGCACGCTTGCGCCGAGGCCCGTGGACGCGCCAAAGCCGGCGCGCGTCTGCTGACGCGTGGGCTGGGGGTCGTTCCAGTTTGCCATAGCTTTGTTCTTCTCCTCAGTCGCTCCTCCAAAACGGGAAGCGCTCCTGAGCAATATCGGCCTGCTTCGCCATGTTTTCAAGGAAAACCGCCGGCCAGCAATCTTCTGTAACAAATGCGGCGCCTGAAAAGCCGAATAGGGCGCATGCCGCCAGCGCCTAGGCTTCTCCGGCGGCGTCCACCAATGCGTTCGCCAACGCGTCCGCCGCGTCGCGGTCGCCCCACAGGACGAACTGGAAGGCCGGATAGAACCGGTCGCACTCCTCGACCGCCTGCTCCACCGCCATCTGCGCCTGGCTGAGCGATAAAAGCCCATCGTCGCCCAGCATCAGACCGTGCCGGTACAGCAGCACGGAACCGGATGACCACAGGTCGAAATGGCCCAGCCAAAGCTGCTCGTTCACCAGGCTCATCAGTTCGAACATCTGGACCCGCTTGTCGTCGGGAACGCGCACTTCGGGAAGGCACAGCAATTGCAGGACGTGATCCTCGCGCCGCCAGATCGCGCGCAGCTGATACTTGGCCCATGCGCCCTGTATCTCGCCGCCGATCTCGTCCTCGCCCGTCACTTCGTAGGGCCAGCCCCGCGCTTCGAACAGTGAGACCAGCATGTCGACCGGTGCCGCATCTTCGTGACGGTTCTCGGTCTGGCTTTCACTCATCATGCAGCGGTTCTCTCTCCGTCGCGCGGACCCCCAGTGACCCGCCATTGCGCTCAGGTGGACCAGCCGTGGCCGCCTTTACAATGGGTTAACTTATCGCCTCGGTGCATAACGCGATACTGTTGTTCACCGCATGTGGATAAGGACATGTCACAAGGGTTTCATACCGTTGCAACATGGCATCGGTTACTCACTCGTCCTCTTCGGGCTGGTCGTCGCTGCCAAAGGCGCGGCCACTGGGCACCAGTCGGTCGGCTCCGGCCATCGCACTGAAATCCGAAGGAAATATGCCAAGATGTGCGGCGGCGACCTGCTGTTCGGGACGCAGCCTTGCGACCGATCGCATATAGGGCGCCAGATTGTCGGCAAGCTGGCGCGGCAGCACGGCATAGAGCAACCCCACCGCCTCTCCCGCGCGGCCCGACACGGCAAGAACGAAGGCGCGGATCCGCCATGCCGCGGGGTCGTTGGCCTGCAGCATTGGTTGCAGCATGCGTTCGGCCCCTGCCCGGTCGCCCGCCACCGCCAGGCTGAACGCGTGACGCCGGGTGGTTTCGGGATCGGCGGACACGCGATTGGCGATGGCATAGTAATATTGCGCACTGGTCTGGTCGCCCAAGAGGTCGTGGGCAAGACCGCGATCGGCGGCGAAGTCGGCAGGCCGCCCGCCCAGTCGCTCCGCCTCGGCAAACAGGGGCAGCGCCAGCCTGGGCATGCCGAGCCGAACCATCACCGAGCCCCGCAAAGCGCGCAGCGCCGGGTCGCCCGGACGGACGGTTTCGGCGCGGTTGAGGAAGCCGAGCGCGACATCGTACTCGCCCAGCCGCATCGCCGCGCCAGCCCCTTCGCGCATCGCTGCGACATCATTGGCATCGCGCGCGATCCGCAGGGTCGCATCGTCGAGCAGGCGCTGGTCCGAGGCAGCATCCTCGACCCGGATCGTGCGAGGCTGGGCGTGCGCAGTGGCGACACCGGAAGGGCCGAACCCAACCAATACGAGAAGGGCGGCGAGCAAGCCCGCCGCCCTCATCAAGCGCCTCAACCCTGTCGGGCCGGTATCAGCGCCGGTTGTTGTTGCGACCGAGGAAACGCGGGATGTTGAGATCCGACGCATCATCGTCCTCGCGGTCGTCCGCGGGCGCTTCGTCGCGGTTGCGCGACAGGCTGGCCATGCGCTCGAACAGCGTGCTGCCGCCGACCGACACCGCCGCCTGACCGGACGCCGGACGCCAGCCGCGCGACGCTTCGGTCCGTGCAGACGCGTCCATCGGGCCGGAATCGCGCGATGTGTCGCGTGCGGGTTGAGTATTGGCAGGCCGGGTATTGGCAGGCTCGGCGCGCGCGGCGGGTTCTGCCTGCGGCGTTTCCTCTTCGAAGCCGTCGCCCAGCAGCAGCTCTTCTTCCTGATCGTCCTCGGCCATTTCAAGGCCCAGATCCAGCGGCTCTCCCTTGACCTCAGAGGCGAAGCCGCCCTGATCGCCGACGTTCAGCCGCGAGGTATCCTCGGCGGGATCGGCCAGCTTCATCGCAGGTTCCGCCGCGGGAGCGGGCGCGCTGCTTGCAGCAGGCGTGGCGGGCGCAGCGCCAGGGCGCATCGGCGCACGGCCCGAACCCAGCGAGAACGGACGCGACTGCGCGGCGGGCTGCTCGGCATCCTGATCGATGCCGGTCGCGACCACCGACACGCGGATCTTGCCTTCGAGGTCGGGATTGAACGCCGAACCCCAGATGATGTTGGCGTCGGGATCGACAAGGTCGCGGATATGGTTCGCGGCCTCGTCCACTTCCATCAGGCGCATGTCCTCGCCGCCGATGATCGAGATGATGACCCCCTTGGCGCCGGTCATCGACACGCCGTCGAGCAGCGGGTTGGCGATCGCCTTCTCCGCCGCCTCGAGCGCACGGTTCTCGCCGTCCGCCTCGCCGGTGCCCATCATCGCCTTGCCCATCTCGCCCATCACCGAACGCACGTCGGCAAAGTCGAGGTTGATGAGGCCCGGCATGACCATCAGGTCGGTGATCGAGCGGACGCCCTGCTGCAGCACCTCGTCGGCAAGCTGGAACGCTTCCTTGAAGGTGGTGTCGGGACGCGCGACCAGGAACAGGTTCTGGTTGGGAATGACGATCAGCGTATCGACGTGCTTCTGCAGCTCCTCGATACCCGCATCCGCCGAACGCATCCGGCGCGAACCTTCGAACATGAAGGGCTTGGTCACCACGCCCACGGTCAGCACGCCCTTGTCGCGCGCCGCCTTGGCGATCACGGGCGCAGCGCCCGTGCCGGTGCCGCCGCCCATGCCGGCCGCGATGAAGCACATGTGCACGCCGTCGAGCATGCGGTCGATCTCGTGCAGCGTTTCCTCTGCCGCCGCCCGGCCGACCTCGGGACGCGAACCCGCGCCCAGACCTTGCGTGATTTCGGGGCCAAGCTGGATCCGGTCTTCGCACACCGCGGTGTTCAGCGCCTGCGCGTCGGTGTTGGCGACGATGAAGTCGACACCTTCGATCTGCGCCTGGATCATGTTGGCGATGGCGTTGCCGCCTGCGCCGCCCACGCCGATGACGGTAATGCGCGGACGCAGTTCCTCGACCGCAGGCGGACCGATATTGATGCTCATTAAGGTCTCCGCAAACTCGCTGTGGGCGTCTTGCGACCCATCGCCGGACCCATTGTTCCCGACCTGCCGCGATGTGCCGTTACAGCCCAATTACTTGTATCTGATAGTGGCATAAATCGAATCGCCACCGCAAAGGCTTTCGGCAGATTTCCACATCGCTGTTAGACGAGAATGGAACGGCGAATAATCCTAGCCGAAAGGGGTATACCCCCTCGCCCCTCTATCGCACGGTGCCGACGGTCAGGAATGCGAGCGCCATGAGCATGCCCGCAAGGCGGTTCGAGCGAAAACGGGCCAGCGCGTTCGCCCCGTCCGCCGTGTCGAGGCTGACCACCTGCCAGCCCAGGTGAAACGAGGCCGGAAGCAGCGCGAGCAAGGCCACCCAGTCGGGCCGGATCAGCCAGATCGCCCCTGCCCAGCCCGCCAGCGCCAGCGCATAGAGCAGCGCGACACCCGGCACGATCCGCCCCTTCAGCGCCAGCGCGCTCGACCGTACGCCGACCAGCGCGTCGTCCTCCATGTCCTGCACGGCATAGATCGTGTCATATCCGATGACCCAGAATATGCATCCGGCGTAAAGCGCGGCCAGAGTCGGCAGCGAAGCGCCTCCCGCCTCGACCCAGCCGGACGCTTGGATGAAGCCAACGGGCGCGCCCCAGCTGAACACCAGCCCCAGCCATGCCTGCGGCCACCATGTGATCCGCTTCATCAGCGGATAGAGCGCGACCGGCAGCAGGCTGGCGATGGCGACAAGCTGCGCCTGCCAGCGCAATTGCAGCAGCACGACCAGCCCGATCAGGCACAGCGCAAGCAGCCATGCCCATGCCTTTTTCAGCGATACCTGCCCGCTGGCCAGCGGACGGCTGGCGGTGCGCGCCACCTGCCGGTCGAGATCGCGGTCGAGGATGTCGTTATAGACGCAGCCCGCTCCGCGCATCGCGACCGCGCCCAGCAGCAGCCACAGCGCCATGTCCCACCGCGCCGCGCCACCCGCCGCCCACAGCCCCGCGACGCAGGGCCAGAACAGCAGCCACCAGCCGATCGGCCGGTCGAAGCGCGCCAGCAGAGCATAGGGCCGCCACGCCGCGGGCATCAGAGCGACCAGCCCGCGATGTTCGCTGTCGGGCGTGGCCGAATGGGGGACGGTTTCATTCATCGCGCCATGCTTTAAAGGGGGCATGCATCGCGCGGCAAGGGAGCATGGCAGGACGATGGACGAAATCGGTGATGTCGGCGAATTTAACCGCCGGGGATGGAACAGCAAGTCGGCAGGCGGCGACCGGTGGTCGATCCCGGTGGACGCCGCGACGATTGCAGCGGCAAGGCGCGGCGAATGGAGCGTCATACTGACGCCTTCATTCCCCGTGCCCCGCGACTGGTTTGGCGATATCGCGGGGATCGATCTGCTGGGGCTGGCATCCGGCGGCGGGCAGCAGTGCCCGGTCTTTGCCGCCGCGGGCGCGAATGTCACCAGCTTCGACGCGAGCGACGAGCAGCTGGCCCGCGACCGCGAGGTGGCGGAACGCGAAGGGCTGACGATCCGCACCGTTCAGGGTTTCATGCACGATCTGTCGGTGTTCGCGGGCGACAGCTTCGACATGATCTTCCATTCGTGCTCGAACAGTTTCGCGCCCGACATCCTGCCCGTCTGGCGCGAATGCGCGCGCGTGCTGCGCCCCGGCGGCGTGCTGATGGTAGGTTTCACCAATCCCGTCCGATTCATGTTCGACGAACCCAGCGTCGAACGCGGCGAACCGGTCGCGCGCAATCGCATTCCCTACAGCGACCTCGACCTGCCCGAGGCCGAGCGCGCCGCCTTGCTGGCGGACGATCCGGTCATCTGTTTTGGCCATACGCTGACCGACCAGATCGGCGGACAGCTTGCGGCGGGCTTCATGCTGACCGACATGTTCGAGGATGATTTCGAGGAGCGCGACGCGGTAGGCCAGCTGATGGATTGCTATATCGCGACGCGCGCGATCCTGCGGGCCTGACCGCGATGGCTGCCACCCCCGCTTGGCCTCCGAAAAGTGCGCCGCGCCTGTTCGTCGGGGCTATTCTGTCGGCGGGCCTGCTGCACGAGATCGACGGGCAGCAAGCGCATTATCTGTCGCGCGTCATGCGGGTGAAGCCCGGCGACGGCGTGATATTGTGCGACGACCGCACCGGCGAATGGGCCGCGCGCGTCACCGAGGCGGACAAGCGTAATGTGACGGTGGAGCTGGTCGAACAGCTTCGCCCGCGTGAAAGCGTGCCGCCGCTGACCCTGTGCGCCGCGCTTCTTAAAAAGCCGCGCTTCGATCTCGTGCTGGAAAAGGCGACCGAACTGGGGGTCGCACGCATCCAGCCCGTCATCACGCGGCGCTGCGTCGCCGACGCGCTCAACATGGACCGCGCGCGCCAGATCGTCACCGAAGCGGCCGAGCAATGCGCGCGGACCGCCCTGCCCGCCATCGCCGAACCGGTGACTTTGAACGCCATGCTGGACGGCTGGGACGACACCGCGCTGTTCTTCGCCGACGAGTCGCGCGACGCACCGCCCGCCGCGGCGGCCTTTTCGGCGACGCCGCCCCCGGCTGCGCTGCTGATCGGGCCCGAAGGCGGCTTTGACGATGCCGAGCGCGAGGCGATCCGCGCGCATCCCAGCGCCCGCCCGATTGCGCTCGGCCCGCGGATCCTGCGCGGCGAAACGGCGGCGATTGCGGCGATGGCGCTGTGGATGGGGATCGCGGGCGACTGGCGATGAGCGCGGCGCAAGAAAAAATCACGCTTTCCCATTGGCGCGAACCCGCCTAACGCCCCGCGCCATGAGCACGCGCAAGGAATCAGGGGCCGCAGAGCCCGTCATCGAGCACCGCGACCAGCTTCTGATCCCGATGCAGAAGGGCGAGAAGCCGCGCGAACAATGGCGCATCGGCACCGAGCACGAGAAATTTGTCTTCCGCGCCGAGGACCGCCGCGCGCCGAGCTATGACGAGCCCGGCGGCATCCGCGACATATTGCTCGCGCTGGAAAAATTCGGCTGGGAACCGGTGGTCGAGGGCGGCAACATCATCGCCATGTCGGGCGAGGATGGCACGGTCAGCCTTGAACCGGCGGGCCAGCTGGAACTGTCGGGCGCGCCGCTGGTCAGCCTGCACCAGACCTGCGCCGAAACGGGCCGGCACCTGACGCAGGTGAAGGAAGTGGGCGAAGAGCTGGGCGTCGGCTTCCTTGGCCTGGGCATGTGGCCCGACAAGGCGCGTGCGGACCTGCCGCTCATGCCCAAGGGCCGCTACAAGATCATGCTGGAGCACATGCCGCGCGTCGGCACGATGGGCCTCGACATGATGCTGCGCACATGCACGATCCAGGTGAACCTCGACTATTCGTCCGAAGCCGACATGGTGAAGAAGTTCCGCGTCGGCCTCGCGCTGCAGCCGCTGGCGACCGCGCTGTTTGCCAACTCGCCCTTTACCGAGGGCAAGCCCAACGGCTTCCTGTCATACCGCAGCCATATCTGGTCGGACACCGACCCGGCGCGCACCGGCATGCTGCCTTTCGTGTTCGAGGACGGCTTCGGCTATGAGCGCTGGGCCGACTACCTGCTCGACGTGCCGATGTATTTCGTGTTCCGCGACGGGAAATATATCGATGCCGCGGGGCAGAGCTTTCGCGATTTCCTCAACGGCGAACTGCCCGCGCTGCCGGGCGAAAAGCCGACGATGGCGGACTGGACCGATCACATGTCCACCGCCTTTCCCGAGGTTCGCCTGAAAAGCTTCCTCGAAATGCGCGGCGCCGATGGCGGTCCGTGGAGCCGCATCTGCGCGCTGCCCGCGTTCTGGGTCGGCCTGCTTTACGATCAGACCGCGCTGGATGCGGCCTGGGACCTCGTCAAGGACTGGACGATGGAGGAGCGCGAGGCGCTGCGAAACGCGGTGCCGCGGCTGGCGCTGGATGCGCCCATCCCCGGCGGCGGCGTGCTGGGCGACCTGGCGCCCGAAGTGCTGAAGATTGCGCGGGCGGGCCTTGCGGCGCGCGGGCAGCTCAATTCGGCGGGCGATAACGAGACCGGCTTCCTCGCCCCGCTGGACGAGATCGCCAAGCGGCGCAAGGTGCCTGCGCAGGACCTGCTCGACCGCTATCACGGCGAGTGGAACGGGTCGGTCGCGCCGATCTACAAATACAGCCTTTGATCCGGGCGGCGGAGGGACCGATCAGCGAAACGCGCTGATCGTCCCGCCATTGTCCAGCACATAGAGCGTCTCGTTCGCGGCGATCGGGTTGAGCGATACGCCGTCGTCCAGCTCGGCCACATTCGCCTGTGCGCCATCGGCGGCATCGACCGACACCAGCGCGCCGCGCGTGCTGGCGACATAGAGCTTGCCCCCGGCGAGAACCGGGCCGGACCAGAAGATCTCGCCCTTCTTGTCCTTCTCGTCCTTCCAGCGCGGCAGCTGGCTGATCCAGCGCACCTTGCCGGTCGCGCGCGCGATTGCCAGCAGGCGCGCATCGTCGGTCAGCACGAAGATCCAGTCGCCTGCCACCGCGGGCGTCGAGATACCGGCCAGCGACAGGTCCCAGATGCGGCGGCCCGACAGCAGCTCATACGCGGCCATGCGGCCACCCTGGCCCAGCGCATAGACGCGCCCGCCGTCGATGATCGGGTCGGCGTCCACGTCGGTCAGCGATCCTACCGAGGTGGAGATATTGGTGCGCGACAAGGCATCGCCCCACAGTTCGGTTCCGTTTTCATAGCGATAGGCGATCAGCTCGCCGCTGGAATAGCCCGCGATCACCGTGCCCGCGCCCGCCGCAGGAGCCGCCACGCCGAACACGCCCGACAGCCCGCTGGAGCCTGCGCGGTTCCACTCGATCTCGCCGGTTTCGGCATCGAGCGCGAAGATCTGGTTGTCCTGCGTCATCACGAATACATTGCCGAACGCCAGCGTCGGCGCGCCGCGCAGCGGGCCCGAGGGCTGGGCTTTCCAGATCTCGCTGCCGTCCGAGGCATCGAGCGCATCGACTTCGCCGACGCCGGTGGTCACGTAGACGCGCCCGTTTTCATAGCTGACGCCGCCGCCGAAGACCGAGCTGGACCCGTCGCCGCTGACCCGCAGCGATTTTTCCCACACCGGCGCACCGGTGGCAGCGTCGAAGGCCCAGACCTTGCCGTCGGTGTCGAACACGAACAGCTTGCCGTCGCCGATGACGGGCGTGGCGGCCAGCCGGCGCTGCTGGCTGGCGCCCGCGATGCTGCGGGTCCAGACGCGCGTGGGATTGGCGGACAGGGCGAGATGCCCATAGCTCTTGGATGCCGAACCGCCCGCCTGCGCCCATGACTGGTTGGCAGTCGGTGCGGGAAGGACGACGGGTACGCTTTCCAGCGAGGGATCGACGGTCGCGGTGTTCTCGATCCGGGAAAGGATCGGCTCGCGCTTGCCGAGCGTCGGGGTGGTTTCCGGACCATCACCCTTGAACATGCCGCATGCGCCCAGTCCTGCGGCCAGGGCCGCGACCAGCGCGATCCGTGCCGCGCCGGTGACGGCACGCTTGCCAAACGGGTATGTCATTCGATTGCTCTCCATAATTCTGTCAGTCGGCCAGCCTTCAGGGCTGCGCGGCGCCGCCCGAGGCGATCCGGTCGACGATGTCCTGCGCATCGTCGACCGCATCGGTGCCGAACAGGCCCGCCAGCTGGCGGGCGCGTGCGCGAAGTGTTTCGGGCTGGTCCTCGTCGCGGGCGATTTCCGCGAACAGCGGGCCTGCCAGTTCGGGCTTGCCCTGCTCGACATAGGCGAGGCCGACCATTTCGCCGGCGCTGCCGAACCACGGATTGCCCGGCACGGCGAGCGGCTTGAGGCGATCGATGACCTGCTGCGGCTCCATGTCGTCGAAACGAACCGAAACGGCGCGGATCGCGGCGAGGTCGCGGAACGGCTGCGGGTTCGATGCGTCGTTTGCGACCGCCTCGAACATCTTCACCGCCTCGTCCTCGTCGCCCTTTTCAAGCGCGGCGGCGGCGGCCAGGAATTGCGCCGGTGCACGGTAGGCCGCGGGCGTTCCCTCTGTCGTCAGCCCGGCGGCCTTTTCCGCCGCGGCCTCCAGATTGCCCGCCTCAAGCTGGTCGATCGCAAGCGTCAGATCGACGGCGTCGGCCTCGGCCTCGGTGGTGGTCTTGTGGTGCCACCACGACCATGCGCCCAGCGCGGCAAGCGCCAGCACGACAAGGACGATGATCAGCTTGCCCCACTTGCGGAAAAAGCCCGAGACCGTGTCCTGCCGCACCGCCTCGTCCACCTCGCGGCGAAACACATCCTCCTGCGCGCGCTGGCGCAAGGCGGCCTTGTCGGCGGGATCGGCAGGGCGGATAGGGCTTAACGCCACGATAGAAGGCCTTTCGAAATTCGTTATCGCTCCGGCATCTTCGCCGGAATGGCGGGGTCTTAAGGGTCCGTCAGGGGGTTTTCAACGCCAAAGCGGCTTGCGCCTGAACGGGCGCTGAAACCGTCCACAGCGGCGTATCGGCAGCAAGCGCGGTCAGGTCACGGATGGATCCGGTCCTCGCCCGTCAATTCGGCGATCAGCGCGCGGTGATCGGCAGCGTCGCGATGCTTCGCGGCGAAATCGGCCATGGCCTTCGACAGCCCCTTGCGCTTCACCTCGTCCCTCGCGAGCGTGACCATCGCCTCGGCAATGGCCGCGGACTGGCCGCTGCCGTTTCCGAACAGATAATCCGCCTGCTCGCGCGGCAGGACGGGCGCGATCTCGCTGCCTGCCGCGATCATCGAAACGCCTGCCGGGGCCGCAAGGAACGGCATGCGCGGCATGTCGTCTCCCTTCGCGGGCGGGCGCGGCGACAGCAGCATGTCGAACAGCCCCGCCCTGTCCTCGGGCCCGGCCAGCCGCTGGCTGGTCAGCAGCCGATCCGCCACCTCCATCTCGGCACAGAGCGAGCCTAGGCGCACCGTTTCGTCCTTGCTGCCGAATGCGACCAGCCGCCATTCGTCGCCCAGATCGCGCAGGCGGCGCAGGATCGGGTCTGCATCGGGCAGCAGATCGCCTGCACGCACGCCTATCCATGCCTCGTCCCGGCGCTTGACCAGTCCGGGAATCGCATCGGCGCGCGGCGGTTTCGGCGTGCTGCCATAGACCGGCAGCGCGATCCGCAAGGTGCGGCCGCCGACACCCCAGTTCGCGGCGATTTCGTTCGCGGCCGTCGATGTCGGCGCGACCACCGCCTGCGTGCGGGCAAAGCCCAGCCGGTGCCTGAAACGCTTGATCGCGCCGCCCGAAAATCCCTGCAGCGCATGGTGGTAGTGGATCAGCGGCGGCAGCTTCAGCGCCTCGGCGAAAAGGCTGTGCGCCATTGCGGCGGGAAAGCCCGACTCGCCGTGCGTAAGGATCAGGCCGTAACCGCGCATGGCGCGCGCCATGCGGTTCAGCCTGCCCAGCCCCGCTCCCTTGTCCAGCGCCGGAAAGTCGGGGCGATAGAGCTGCAGGCGCGACGCGATGTCGTCGCTGGCGGCCGGGGCGTGATGTTCGATGAACTGGTATTTCCCGCCCGAAAGCGCGCGAATCAGATCGCCGCTCCACGGTGCCGCAACCGGGTCCAGCCCAAGGTGAAGGATCCGCAGCTTGCGGAAAACGGTGATCTTCTTGGCCATATGCTCAAATCATCGGCTGCGCGCGAGCAGGCGGCTGATCGCCTCTCGCACCGGGGGTTCGTCCAGCGTGGGCGTATGGCCGGTATCGGGCACGGTGACCAGTTCGACCGCAGGGATACGCCCGACCATTTCGCGCGCGGTCGCACCCGACAGGATGGTCGAGGTTTCGCCATGCACGACCAGCACCGGCCGTCCCGCCAGAGCCTCGAACGCGGGCCACAGATCGTCCGCGCCGACGATATTGCTGCCATTGACGGCATCGCCGTCGTTGAAAGCATCCGCGATGCGCATGTCGTAATCGAAGCGGATATTGCCGCTGCCGCCCAGTTCCATCACCTGCTTGGCAAAGGCGATCCATCGTTCGATCCCCCAGTCCGGATGGACCGCGCCGTGCAGGTCCTGCAGGGCCCGCGCGGCGTGCATCCATGTGGGGAAGCTGCGCCCCTGCCCGACATATTCGCGAATATGGTCCAGACCCTCGCTTTCGATCACCGGCCCTATATCGTTGAGCAAGGCGCCGGCGATGCGATCGGGCGCGTTGAGCGCTGACAGCATGGTGACGATCCCGCCCAGCGAGGTGCCGAAGAACACGGCGCGTTCGATCCCG
>CEOS01108452.1_pt1 | contig 18720 bp, 19 predicted proteins | sample 530601 | NCBI WGS metagenome assembly CEOS01 (sample SAMEA2620666, study PRJEB7988) | marine metagenome | biome: marine biome (ENVO:00000447); feature: mesopelagic zone (ENVO:00000213); material: "saline water (ENVO:00002010), including plankton (ENVO:xxxxxxxx)" | depth 1000 m
ATCCGTCGCGCCGCCATTCATGCCGTCGCCCATCATGCCGCCGCCGCTCATGCCGCCGCCCATCATGAAGTCCCGGATTTCCTTGGGGCTCACCTGACCGTTGCCATCTGCATCCGCCATCTTGAACATCCGTTCGTGGACGGCCTGAACCTCTTCAAGGGACAGCGAACCATCACCGTTCGTGTCCATCATGGCGACGACCATCGCGGGCATCATCGAGGCGCCCATGTGACCCTTCTTGCCGGAGCGATCCTTCTTGCCGGACCAGTCCTTCTTGCCGGACCAGTCCTTGTCCGCGCCATCCCCGGACATGCCGTCCTGGCCTGCCATGCCGTCCATCTGCTGATCGCCCGGCGTCACCGTGTCGGAAGCGCCGGCACTGTGCTGGCTGGCCTGCGCGCCGACTGCGGCGAGGGCGAAAAGGGCGGCGTATATCCCGGTTGTCATTTTCATCGTGTGGATCCTCTTTCTTCGGAAACGTCTGCCCTTCAACGAACCGCAACCGATCCGGTTCTTCGCAAAAGCGGATCGGGCGGTCATAGATCCGTGAACCGCACCGGCATTTCCGCGTTTCGACAAGGGCGCACCGGTCCAGGGCCGGCCGGCCATGTCTCGCGCAGGGAAAAGCCTGCGAAGCAACCGGATCAGAGGAGGGCGACCAATGCCACGAATCCCGTCCGACGGCCAACTTGACAGCACCCTTGCGCTGTTGGCGAACCCTTACTTTTTCATCGCGGAAAGATGTCGCAGGCTTGAAACCGATCTTTTCGAGACCCGCATCCTGCTGGGCAGAACGATCTGCATGACCGGCCCGGCCGCGGCCGAGCTGTTCTACCGGAACGAACAACTCGTGCGGAAAGACGCCATGCCTGCACGGATCCAGAAAACCCTTCTGGGCGAAGGCGGTGTCCAGGGACTGGATGGCGAAGCACATCGGCACAGGAAGCGGATGTTCATGTCTCTCATGACATCCGCACGGATAGGCGCGCTTCGCGACAGGATGCTGCAACTTCTGGACGCCCGTGCGAGTGACTGGGAGGGAATGGACAGGGTCGTTCTCTATGACGAGACCAGAGAAATCCTTGCAAAAGCGGTCTGTGCATGGGCCGGGGTTCCGTTGCCGCCGGCGGATGTCGCGCGACGGACCCGGCAACTGACCGGGCTTTTCCAGAATGCCGGTTCGGTCGGGCCGAGGCACTGGCGGGCGCGCCTGTCCAGGCATCGCCTTCAACGCTGGGCCTCGCGGATGGTCGGACAGGTGCGCGACGGCAGCCTTGAGCCGCAAGAGGAAAGCGCCCTCCACGTCATCGCGACATGGCGCGACCCCGACGGCGCCTTGCTGCGCCCTGCCGTGGCCGCGGTGGAATTGCTGAATGTGCTGCGTCCGACCGTGGCGGTCTCGGTGTTCATGACCAGCGCCGCGCACGCGTTACATGAACATGGCGACTGGCAGCACAAACTTCGCGAGGACCAGGGCAATCTGGAGCCGTTCGTGCAGGAAGTTCGGCGCTTCTACCCCTTTTTTCCTGCCGTCGCGGCTTGGTCCACAAAGGATTTCCGGTGGCGCGATTATCATTTTCCCCAGGGGCGCAGGATATTGCTTGACCTTACCGGGACGAATTCCGACCCCCGAACATGGGACGCGCCCGGTGAATTCCGCCCGGATCGCTTTCAGCATTGGAACGGCAATGCCTTCACGTTCATTCCGCAGGGCGGCGGCAGCCATGATACCGGTCACCGCTGCCCGGGCGAATGGATCGCGATCGAGCTGATGAAGGCGTTTTGCGATTTCCTTGTCGGTTCGATCACCTACGACCTGCCCGACCAGGATTTGTCGATCGACCTGTCAAGCCTGCCCGCCTTGCCGAAGAGCCGCGTCGTGATAAGCCGCATCAGACGGCGGACATCTCTGCGCCACGACCGGATCGAAGTTCCCGCTGATTGAGGACCGCCGCTTCACAGCGATACTCCGTCATTGGACGGATGGGACGGGCCGGGGGCGTCGCTGCATAGCGTTTGCACGGCGCGGTGCTGTGTCAGGAAGACCCGGCCCGTCAGATCATCCAGAAAATGGGATTTCTTGAGCCTGTCCATGACCGGGCCCTTCACTTCGCTGAGGTGGAACGTGATCCCGCGCGATTCCAGCCGCCTGTTGATTGCCTCGAGGCTTTCCAGCGCACTCATGTCGATCTCGTTCACCGCCGAGCACATCAGGATCACGTGCCGCAGGTCGTCGCGCGCAGCGACCATGTCATAGATGCGGTCTTCGAGATTGCGGGCATTGGCGAAATACAGGCTTTCATCGACGCGCACCGACAGGATGGCGTCATGCAGGGTCACGTCATGGCGGTTGACGTTTCGATAGTGTTCGGTGCCGGGCACCTGGCCTACCACCGCCATATGCGGGCGCGAGGATTTGTAGAGGTGGATGAGGATCGAGATCAGAACCCCCGCCGAAACGCCGATTTCCACCCCCAGACCCAGCGTCAGCAGGATCGTTGCGGTCACGGCGGCGAAATCGGCCCTGGAATAGACCCAGCTGCGTTTCAGGATCGAGAGATCGACAAGGCCAAGCACCGCGACGATGATCGTCGCCGCCAGCGTGGCCTTGGGCAGATAATAGATTGCCGGGGTCAGCATCAGCGCGGCGATGGCCAGCCCCACCGCGGTATAGGCTCCGGCGGCCGGGGTGCGGGCGCCAGCGTCGAAGTTCACCACCGACCGCGAGAACCCGCCGGTGACCGGAAAACCGCCCGTGAACGCAGCACCAAGGTTGGCGGCCCCCAGACCGATCAGCTCCTGATCCGGGTCGATGCGCTGGCGGCGCCTGGCGGCCAGCGTCTGCGCGACCGAGATCGATTCCACGAAGCCGATGACCGAGATCAGGATGGCCGGCCCGATCATCGCGGCCAGAAGGCCGGGCTGGAATGCCGGTACCGTCAGCGGCGGCAGCGCCCGGGGCACGGTCCCGACGATATCGACGCCGCGATCCGCGAGGCCGAAGGCCCAGACCACCAGCGTCGTGACCAGAACGGCCAGGACCGGCCCGGCCTTGGACCCCATGTCGGCAAGCGTGTTGCCCAGCCCGATGCGCAGCAGCAGCGGCTTCAGCCCCTTGCGTACCCAGAACAGGAACGCCGTCGCACTCGCCCCCAGCAGGACCGTGATCCCGTTGATCGTCCCGATGGCCGACCACAGCCCGTGCAGCATCTCGATCAGCGTATCGCCAGAGGCCCTGACGCCGAGGATGTATTTCAACTGGCTGGTGGCGATCAGGATGCCGCTGGCGGTGACGAACCCGGCGATGACCGGATGCGACAGGAAATTCGCCAGAAATCCCAGCCGGAACAGGCCGAGGATCAGCAGGAAGATGCCCGACAGAAACGCCAGCGTGAGGGCGGCGGTGACCTGGTCGATGCCCTGGTCACCCAGTTTGCCGATCGCCGCCGCCGTCATCAGCGACACCACCGCCACCGGTCCGACCGCCAGCGTGCGCGAGGTGCCGAAGATCGCGTAGAGCACGATGGGCAGGATCGAGGCATAGATCCCGGCCTCGGGCGGCAATCCGGCCAGCAGCGCATAGGCCAGCGACTGCGGGATCAGCATGATCGTGACGATCACCGCCGCGACCAGATCGCCGCTCAGCTTGTCGCGGTCGTAACGGCTGCCCCAGTCCAGAACCGGCAGGTATAGGGTCAGGCGGGGCACGTCTTTCAGGCCGTGATGGGCAGTCCGGCCTGCTTCCAGCCGCCCAGTCCGCCTTCGATGACCCTGGCATTGTAGCCCATCGTCTTCAACACGTCGGCCGCCAGCGCCGCGCGTGCCCCCGAGGCGCAAAGGACATTCACATGGCCTTTGGATCGGCGCATCGCCACCAGCGCGTCATGCGCCTTGCCGGTATCAGGATCGGCCTGTGCCTCCAGCAGCCCGCGCGGGATGTGGATCGCCCCCGCGATCGCCCCGTCGCTGTCCAGTTCGGCCGGTTCGCGCACGTCGAGGATCACGTCCCCGTTCGGCCGTGCGGCCTGCGCATCGGCGGGGCTGATCGTTTCGACGCGGGTCCTGGCCTCGGCCACCAGGTCTTTCATGGATTTGGTCATGATCGTATCCTTCAGAATTTGTCGACAGGCAGTTTCAGGTAATGGGCGCCGTCGCTTTCGGCCTCGGGCAGCCTTCCGCCACGCAGGTTGATCTGCAAGACGGCCAGCATCCGGTCGGGCAGCGACAGCGTCGCATCGCGTTCTTCGCGGGTGGCGATGTAATCCTCCTTGGCGGTGCCCTCCTTGACGTGAATGTTGTCGGCCCTGTGCTTGTCCACCGTGGCCTCCCATTCCGGCTCGTCGCGGCCGTCGGCGCCGTAGTCATGGCCGATGAACAGGCGCGTGTCGCCCGGCAGGGCCAGGATGGCCTGCAGCGAGTTCCACAATTCCTCGGTGCTGCCACCGGGAAAGTCGGCGCGCGCGGTGCCGCTGTCGGGCTGCATGAGCGTGTCGTGCACGAAGGCCGCGTCGCCGCAGATATAGGTGATCGACCCCATCGTGTGACCGGTCGACAGCATCACCCGGACGTCCAGATCGCCGAGCTTGAAGCTGTCCCCATCGGCAAACAGCCGGTCGAAATCGCGGGCCGGATCGAAGGCCTTGGGCATGTTGTAGAAACCCCGCCAAAGATCTGCGATGTCGGCGACCTTCTCGCCGATGGCATTGGGGGCGCCGGTGCGTTCCTTCAGCCGCGCCGAGGCCATCGCGTGATCGGCGTGGGGATGCGTGTCCAGCACCCATTCCACCGACAGGCCATGTTCTTCGACCAGTTTCAGAACCTGATCCATGCTGCGCGTGTCGATGGAAAAGGCGGCCGGATCGAAATTCAGCACGACGTCGATCAGCGCGGCCTTCCTGGTCGCCGGATCGGCGCAAATATACTGGATCGATCCGGTATCGGGTTCGTAGATCCCCCAGACATCGGGGCTTTGTGCGCCGGTCGACGGCGAGTGCCGGACAATCGGCTGGTCCAGTTTTGACGGCTCTGACATGATCAGGCTCCTTTCGCTGTGAAGATCGTGAAAGATTTCGCGCGTCCGCCCAGCACGATGCCGATCAGCATTGCGGGCAGGAATATCAGCGTTCCGGGCGCGCCCATCGCCAGCGCCGTCCAGGCCGGGCCGGGGCAGAATCCGCCCAGTCCCCAGCCGGTTCCGAAGATGGCGGCGCCGGTCAGCAGCGGGGCGTCGATGGCGGTGTTGTCCGGCATGTCGAATCCCGGCCCGAGGGCGGGGGCATCTCGACGCCAGACCAGCCGATAGCCGATGAAGGCCGTCACCGAAGCGCCGCCCATGACGAAGGCGAGGCTGGGATCCCAGGCGCCGAAGATGTCGAGGAAATTGAGAACCTTGGCGGGATTCGCCATGCCGGACAGGATCAGCCCGATGCCGAAGGTCAGACCGGCGAAGAAACCCAGGACGGGACGCATGATCGGCTCCTCAGATCACGTGGCGGATCAGGGTGGTGGTCAGGACGGCTGCGGCCAAGAACACGCATACGGCGACCAGCGACCGGCGCGACAGGCGCGCCAGACCGCAGACGCCATGTCCCGAGGTGCAGCCCGATCCCAGTGCGGTGCCCGTCCCGACCAGCAGTCCCGCAAGGGCCATGCCGGGCAGGTTGCCGGATACGGTCTGTTGCGGAAACGATCCGGTCACCAGCAGGACAGCGACCGGCGCCGCGACCAGGCCCAGCAGGAAAGCAAGCCGCCACCCGCGGTCGTCGGGTCCGCCAAGCCCCGGCACAAGGCCGGTCAGGCCCTTCGTGATGCCGCTGATCCCTGCGATCTTGCCGAACAGGCCCATCACCGTCACCGCGCTGATTCCGATCAGCACACCGCCGGTCAGCGACAGCCATGGTGTGAAATCGGTCGCGACGACGGGTTCCATGCCGGTTTCCTCTCATTCGTTACCCTTGGCTTTCGCCGGATGAGCCGTTATATGTAAGTGATGGCTAAATTAGTCAACACTGATATAAAAGAAAATCGGCCCTCGCTGCCGGTCTTGCAGGCGCGCGCCGCAGAGGTCGCGGGGCAGCTTGGCCTGTTGGCGAACACCAGCCGGCTGATGGTGCTGTGCCATCTTCTGGAGGGTGAGCAATCGGTCGGAGCGTTGCAGATCCAACTGGACCTGAGCCAGTCTGCGCTGAGCCAGCATCTTGCCCGGTTGCGCGACGCGGGAATGGTGGCGACGCGCCGCGACCGGCAGACGATCTTCTACCGTATCGCCGACCCGCGAGTGCATCAGATGATCGAGGCGCTGTATCTGATCTATTGCGCATCGGAAGACGACAGCGACGGCTAGGCGGATCGCGGCAGCAGAGTTCCCGCACCGTCGATCCCAGCCTTGACGCATTGGGGGGGGCGCTGACGGCGCGGCAACAAGGCCCCGCGCATGGGCATGGCGTCGGCGCGTTTGGTAAATTCCTGCCGGTTTGACCCGGCCAATGCGCAGTCTAGACCATCGAGCCGATATCCGACGCAAAGCTGGGATAGGCAAAGGTGACGCCCTTGATCGCGGTCGCGGTCAGGCCCGCAGCCATCGCCATCGCGAACAGGTTGATCTGCTCTTCGGCACCGGGGCCAAGCAGATGCGCCCCCAGGATCCTGCCGGTCGCCTTTTCGACCAGAACCTTGTAGGCACTGTGTTTCGCACCCACCCGCAGCGACGAATACCAGTCCGCCGTCTTCGCGAAACGGGTCTCGAAATCCAATCCCCTGTCGCGCGCGGCAGCTTCGGACAGGCCGACCGTCGCCATCTGGGGCAAGGTGAAGACGACGCTTGGAATCGGCCGATCATCCACCCGGCGCTCATCCTTTCCGGCAAGCAGGTTCTTGCCTGCGATCCGGCCCTCGAGGGCCGAGACGGGGGTCAGATTCGGACCGCTATCGGCGCAATCTCCGGCGGCGAAGATGGCCGGGTTGGTCGTGCGCATGAAGGGGCTGACCCTGATGCCCTTGCGACCGTATTCGACGCCCGCGGCTTCAAGGTCGAGATGGTCGATATTGGGCACGCGGCCGGTGGCATGAACCACGAGATCGCAGACGACCGTTTCCGTCCCCTGCCGCGTCTCGCAAGTCACCGCGAAGTCCTGTCCGCGTCTTTCGATCTTCAGAACCTTCGCCCCGGTCCGCAGATCGACGCCCAGCTCGGTCGTTGCTTCGACAAGAACGTCGACCAGATCGGGATCGAAATTTCCAAGCGGCCGGTCCTGCATTTCCAGGACCGTGACTTCGCGCGCCCCCGCGCGCCGGGAGATATGGGCGAACTCCATCGCGATGAATCCGCCGCCGACGAACACGATCCTGTCGGGCCGTTCGGGCAATTCCAGAAAATCGGTGCTGGTTGCCAGAAGCTCTTCGCCGGGAATGTTCAGCGTCATCGGCCGGGCGCCGGTGGCGATGTGGAAGTGGCGTGCCGACAGGGTTTCGCCATTCACCACGATCCGGTCGGGGCCGGTGAACCGTGCCTGGCCATGCAGCACCGTGACGCCGGCTTTCTCCAGCCCGCCCTCGATACGGCCGGGCATCGCGTCCGTGAAGCTGCGCTTGAAGGCGATCATGTCCGGCCAATCGACCGAAGGCCGTGTCTTCAGGCCCTTGCCGTCCAGGTTGCGGGCCTGTTCGATCCCCTCGGTCACGGCGACCAGCATCTTCTTGGGATCGCAGCCTCGCAATGCACAGGTGCCACCGAAGGGCAGGCTGTCGATGCTGGCCACCTTCCAGCCGGCGCCGGCAGCCATCCGGGCGACCCCGTTCCCGCCGGTCCCGCCGCCGATGACGATCAGATCGAATTCCTTGCTGGCAGGCATGATTTTCCCCCTCGCGGTTTGCTGCCGCCGCCCGGTTGGCCCAATCGCCCCCGGCTTACGGGCTGCGCGCGCTGCGCGACGCCGCGCCCTGCGGGATCATCGCGGACCCCCGCAGGTCCGCCCGCCAAGGCGTCACTGGATATCGCGGGCGCGTTCCGTGTCCAGTTCCTGGTTCGCGGTCTCGACAGCGCCTTTCATGGCGTCGAAGATTTCCTGCCCGCCCTCGACATTGGCGGTGAACCATTCATAGACCGGCCGGGCGGCATCGGCAAAGGCCTGCTTTTCCTCCGGCGTCGGCACATAGAGATCACCGCCGCCCTGGACGAATTCCTCATAGGCGGGGATCGACTTGCGCTTGGGCGAAGCGAAGGTGGCCTGCTGAAGCTGGTAGAATCCATCGACCACGACCCGGCGCATGTCTTCGGGCATGGCCATGAACCTCTCGTTGGACATCCACCACAGCGCGCCCATGTAGGCGTGCCCGTCCAGCGTCAGGTATTGCAGCCCGGCCTCGGGGAATTTCATCGACATGATGTCGGTGATGCCGTTCTTGGTGCCGTCCACCACACCGGTCTGCAACGAGGTGAACAGTTCGGGCCAGGGGATCGGCGTCGGCGCGGCGCCCAGGGTTCTGACCAGTTCCTGCGGCAGGTCGGCGACCACGGTGCGGATCTTCATGCCCTTCAGATCGGCCGGCGTCTGGACGCGGCGCTTGGTATTGGCAAAGTTGCGCCAGCCGCCGGTATTGCCGATGGTCATCAGCCGGATCGCGCCGCCCGAATCCTCCAGCGCCATCTCGCGCATGGTGCGCGTGAAATCGCCCGACAGAACCTTCTCGGCCACGCGGTCATCCTGCATCAGGTAGGGCAGGTCCAGGACCTGCACATAGGGGAACAGGCCGGCCGCCCCGCCCGAGGTCGAGATATAGACATCGATGGATCCATCGGCCACGCCCTGAAGGCATTCGGCCCCGTTCGAACACAATTGCGTACCCATGTAGATCTCGACCGCGATGGCGCCGTTCGAGGCGCTTTCCACATAGGACTTGAAGACCTGCAGGCCGTCGTAATCCTCGTCGCTCTCGTTGGAATTGGCGACGGCGCGGAGGGTATATTCCTGCGCCGCGGCCGGGATCGCCAGCAGCGCCGCCATGGCCAGCGCCGCCGCCGTCGTGATTGTCTTCGTCAACATCAGATCCTCCCTCTTGGTTCGAATGACATTCAGTTCGCGAACCCGGTCAGACGCGGGATCGTCATGGAGATCGCGGGGAAATAGGTGATCAGGAAGATCACCAGGATTTCGACCGCGAGAAATGGCAGGATGGCGCGGGCGATCGTCGTCACCCGTTCCCCCGACACGGCCGAGGCCACGAACAGCACCAGCCCCATCGGCGGCGTGGCCAGCCCGACGGTCAGGTTCACGCACATGATGATGGCGAAATGCACGCTGTCCACGCCCAGCTGGGTAAAGACCGGCGCCAGGATCGGACCCAGGATGATGATCGCCGGCCCCGCATCCAGGAACATGCCGACCACGAACAGCAGCAGGTTGATCAGAAACAGCATCAGCAGCGGATTCTCGGTCAGCGTCAGGATCACGTCGGCCATCATCTGCGGCGCCTGCGACAGCGACACCACGGTCTTGAACGACATCGCCGCCCCGACCAGCAGCAGCACCACCGCCGAGGTGATGCCGGCGCGGCCCAGCACGTCGGGCAGTTCCGACAGGCGCAGCGTCCGCAGCACGAACAGGCTGATCACCAGCGCATAGAACACCGCGACCGCCGCCGCCTCGGTGGGCGTGAACACGCCTGCCAGGATGCCGCCCAGGATGATCACCGGCGTCATCAGCGGAAAGAACGCCTTCAGGCTGGCCTGCCCGCGTTCGCCCCAGCCATAGCGACGCGATGCCACCGGAAAGTCGTAGCGGTCGGCCATGATCTTGATCAGCGCCATCAGCCCCACGCCGACCAGCACGCCGGGCACCAGCCCGGCCAGAAACAGCGCCGCGACGCTTTCGCCCATCACATAGGCATAGATGATCATGATCCCCGATGGCGGAATGATCGGCCCGATCACCGAACTGGCCGCGGTGATCGCGGCAGCGAAGCGACGGGTATAGCCCTGCCGCTCCATCGCCGGTATCAGCATCGAGCCAAGCGCCGAGGTATCCGCCACGGCCGATCCGGACAGCCCCGCGAACAGCATCGAGGACAGCACGTTCACATGCGCCAGCCCGCCGCGAAAATGCCCCATCAGCGCCTGGCTGAATTCGACCAGCCGGTGGGTGATGCCGCCGCGATTCATGATCTCGCCGGCCAGCATGAAGAACGGGATCGCCATCAGCGGAAAGCTGTCCATGCCGTTGTAGAGGTTGCGGTAAAGCAAGGTCAGGTCGCGTTCCTGCCCGTTCAGGACAAGCAGGATTCCCGGCGCCGCGAGCAGGCCGAAAAAGACCGGCAGGCCGATCATCAGGAAGACCAGGAACAGCGGCAGGAACCAGATCAGCATCACTCGGCGCCCTCGGTCTCGGAATGGGGAATGGGCGGAAGTTCGACGAGACCCAGAACCTGCGCCAGATTGCGCAGGATCAGTTCGACATTGACCAGGATCAGCAGCACGATCCCTACCGGCAGCGCGGCCATCATCCAGCTGCGCGGCAGTCGCTGCCAGGTGCTGAAATCGACCGAGGTCGGCAGATAGAGCGAGGCCGAGGCAAAGCGTCCGCCCAGCCCCGTCACCTCGGACCAGCCGATCTTCAGCGACACGATCAGCACCGTCAGGCTGACGGCCAGCAGCACGATGTTCAGGATCGCCGCCGCCGCGCGGGGCAGGGCGAAGATCAGGATGTCGATCGCCACGAAGCCGCCGCGGCGAAAGGCGATCGGCGCCATCAGCCCGGTCATCCACAACATGCCGAAGCGCGCCGCCTCGTCCGGCCAGGGCAGGGCGTTGTTCAGGACGTAGCGGAAGAAGACCTGCACCAGCGTCACCGCGACCATCATCGCGATGGCCGCGATGCCGATGCCATAGCCGATCCTCAGCAGATGCCCGTTCACCCAGGACAGGGCCCGGATCGACGCCTCCAGCAAGACCATTCGCTCTCCCCCCTCATGCGCCGTCCCCCCCTCCTCAGGGTCGGGTGGCGCAGTCAGTTGTTGTCGATCCGTGCCATCCGCCCGCCAAAGAAGGCCAGCGGATCGCCCTGTTGCATCGTGGCGCGCAGCACCTCGCCCACCACAATGGCATGATCGCCGGCATCATGCACCGCGTAACGGTGGCAATCGAACCGCGCGAGGCACTGGTCCAGCACCGGCACGCCCCAGCCGTTCCGGCCCAGCGGCAGATCCTGCAGCGCCGTCGCGTCCCGGGCCACGGCAAAGGCCAGTTCGTGCTGGTCGGCGGCAAGGACATGGATCGCGTAATGCCGCGCCTCGGCGAATTGCGCATAGCGGCGGGACCGGCGCGCCGGCGACCACAGCACCAGCGGCGGATCCATCGAGACCGAGGAAAAGCTGTTGACGGTGATCGCCGCGCAGCCGGACGGATCGCCGGTCGTGACGATGGTGACGCCGGTGGCGAACAGGCCAAAGGCGTCGCGCAGGTCGCGCCCGTTCTGGGGTTCGGGAACGAAACTGCGGGGTTCGGCCATGTGCATCACGCCACCTCGCGGCCAAGCGCCGCCTCGTAGAGCTGGAACCATTGCACGCGGGTCAGATCGACCTTGCGCGCATCCGGGATCGCGGCGATGCGGACCAGAGAGTTGGTGCCCAGAACCGGCAGGATCGTCGCCGGGTGCCGCAGCAGGAAAGCCACCGCGATGGCCGCGCGATCGACGCCGAATTCCCCGGCCAGCGCGTCCATCCGCCGGGTCAGGGCGGTATCGCCCCGCATCAGGCTGCCGCCGCCCAGCGGCGACCAGGCCATGACCGGATCGCCGCGGCGCTGGTGAAAGGCAAGATCGCCATCCGCGAAGGGCTGCGGCCGGGCCAGCGACAATTCGATCTGGTTCGTGACCAGCGTGTTCCGCATGGCGGCTTGCAGCAGCTCGACATCCCAGGGCCGGAAATTCGACACGCCGGCGGCGCGGATCTTGCCCGACCGGATCAGCCCGTCCAGCGCCGCTCCGGTCTCGTGGGGATCCATCAGCGGATCGGGGCGGTGGATCAGCAGCAGGTCGATATGATCGGCGCCCAGGTCGCGCAGCGACTTCTCGACCGAGGCGGTGATATGGGCGGCCGAGGTGTCGTAATGCTTGCAGGCCGCGTCCGCGTATCGTCCGCAGGGCGCGACGATACCGCATTTCGTGACCAGCTCGACCCTGTTGCGCAGTCCCGGATCGGCCCTGAAAGCCTGTCCCAGGATCGCCTCGGCGGTATAATCGCCATAGATGTCTGCCTGATCCAGGGTGGTGATGCCCCGGTCCAGCGCCGCGTCGATCTTGGCGCGCACGTGCCCGGCCGAGATGTCGGCATCATCGCCAAGCCGCCACATGCCGTAGACAAGCCGCGAAAGGCTGAGACCCTCGGCAATGCGAACCCGGTCGGCGGCGAAATCCCCCAGCGTATCCATCAGCGCCGCACCCCCGCGCCCAGCGGCGTGCGCGGCAGGGCATCGGGCACCCGCCCCCGGACCCGGTTCAGCTGGCAGGTCTTCATCTGCGGCAGCACGCGGCTGCCGAAATGTTCGGCCTCGTCAAGATGCGGATAGCCCGACAGGATGAAGGCGCGGATCCCCATCCCCTGCAATTCCTCCAGCTTGCTCAGAACCTGATCGGTCGAGCCGACGATGGCCGCGCCGCAGCCCGACCGCGCCCGGCCCACCCCGGTCCAAAGGTTCGGTTCGACATAGCCTTCCAGGTCGGCCAGTTCGCGGTTGCGCGCCTGATGGCTGACGCCCAGGCTGCCCGCATCCAGCGCCCGTTCGCGGATCGCCTGCCCCAGTTCGTCGTCCAGCTTGCTGGCGATGTAGCGGGCATAGTCCCTGGCCTCGGCCTCGGTGTCGCGGACGATGACATGGGCGCGGAATCCGTAATCCAGCGTCCGCCCGTATCGTTCGGCGGCCTCGTGGGCGGCCTTCATCCTGGCGGCGATGTCCTCGGTCTTTTCGGGCCACATCAGATAGACATCGCAATGCTGCCCGCACAGATCCAGCGCGTCGGGCGAATAGCCGCCGAAATACAGCATCGGCCCGCCCTGCTGATAGGGTTTGGCCGGATCCGTGGTCAGGCCGGCAAAGCTGTAGACCTCGCCCTCGTAATCGATCTGGTCGCGACTCCAGGCCTGTTTCAGGATCTCGACCACCTCGCGCGACCGCTTGTATCGGTGCTTGCTGTCCTCTTTCTGGCCCGGAAAGTCGGACGAGATGATGTTTACCGTCAGCCGCCCCTGCAACATGTGATCCAGCGTCGCGATGGTGCGCGCCAGCATGATCGGCTGCATCTCGCCGCAGCGCACGGCGGCCAGCAGGTTGATGCGTTCGGTGATCGGCGCGCAGCCGGCGACAAAGCTCAGCGTGTCCTGGCCCACCTGATAGGACGAGGGGCACAGGATATTGCCGAAGCCCTGTGCCTCGGCGGTCTTGACGATGTCCGAACAATGATCCCAGGACGACCGGAGATCGCCGTCCGGCACCCCGAGAAACTGGTAATCATCCGAGCAGAGCGCCGAAAACCAGGCCACCTCGACCGCGTCGAGATCCGCAGATGTCACCGGGACAATGGTCATGTTCCCTCCCTCGGGTCGCTGAAATTCGGTCTTTACTAGCTCCGCCTTTGGTGTAAATCAATAGGGTATCAATTCTGGTCGCACGGGACAGGCGAAATCATGCAGGACAGGGGCAGACCCGCAGGCCACCGGCCCGACGCGCTGCCGATCTACATGCAGATCAGCGAGATCCTGATCCGGGACATCGCCTCGGGGCGGCTGGTCGATGGTCAGAAGCTGCCGCCCGAACGCGATTTCGCGAAGGCCCATGGCACCACCGTCGGGACGCTGCGCAAGGCGCTGCTGCTGCTGGAAAGGAAGGGCCTTCTGGAACGCCGGCAGGGGTCGGGGAACTATGTCCGTGCGGGTGGCGCGGTCGATTCGGTCTATTCGATGCTGCGGCTGGAACTGGTGCGCGGCGGCGGCGGGCTGCCCACGGCGGATATCCTGTCGGCCGATTATCTGCCCAAGGATGCCGGCCAGCCCGCCTATGGCACCTCGGATCACGGCACCCGCTTTCGCCGCCTGCGCTATCTGGATGACCAGATCGTCGCGATCGAGGAAATCTGGCTGGACGGCGGCGCCGGCATCGTGCCGCGGGATCTGATCCAGGATTCGCTTTACCTGACCTACAAGCGGGCGCTGAAACTGTGGATCAGCCGGGCCGAGGACCGGGTCGGGATCGGCGCGGTCCCGGACTGGTCGCCCACGGCCTTTGCGCTGCCCCCCGGTACCGTGACCGCCTATATCGAACGGCTGTCCTGGGCGCAGCGCGCCGAGGCGGTCGAATTTTCCCGCACCTGGTACGACACCGAAAAGGCGCTTTATGTCCAGCGCCTCGCCTGACGAAAGAGGGATCCCCATGACCACCGAAACGCTTGTGCGCGGCCAGACCCGGACCATCACCTATGGCATCATCGGCTGCGGCATGATGGGTCAGGAACATCTGCGCAACATCGCGCTTCTGGACAATGCTGCCGTCGGCGCGATCTTCGAACCGGATGCGCTGATGCGGGTTCGTGCCGCGCAATTCGCCCCCGATGCGCGTTTCGTGGACAATCTCGACGCGCTTCTGGACATCCCCGAGATCGACTGCCTGCTGATCGCCAGCCCCAATTTCCGCCACGTCGAACAATTGCAGGCCATCGCAAGGCGGCGGCCGCTGCCGGTCCTGGTGGAAAAGCCGCTTTTCACCGATCCCGACCACGCCGCCGCCGTCGATGCCTTCGCCGCCAGCTATCCGGCGCCGGTCTGGGTGGCGATGGAATATCGCTACATGCCGCCCGTCGCCCGGCTGCTGGAAGAGGCCGAGGCCGTGACCGGAGGCATCAAGATGCTGACCATCCGCGAGAACCGTTTTCCCTTTCTGGACAAGGTCGGGTCGTGGAACCGCTTCAACCGCTATACCGGCGGCACCTTCGTCGAGAAATGCTGTCATTTCTTCGACCTCATGCGACTGGCGCTGAAATCGGACCCGGTGCGCGTCATGGCCATGGGCGGGCAGGCGGCCAACCATCTGGACGAAAGCTATTCCGGTGAAACGCCTGATATCCTGGACCACGGCTATGTTCTGGTCGCCTTCGAGAACGGCGCCAAGGCGATGCTGGAATTGTGCATGTTCGCCGAGGGCGCGCGCTATCAGGAGGAAATCTCGGCACTTGGCCCCAGCGGCAAGATCGAGGCGCTGGTGCCCGGCCCGAACCGGTTCTGGCCGCCGCATCTGGGCGCTGCGCCGGTGCCGCAGGTCATCTATTCGCCGCGCAATCCCAAGGGCCCGCGGATCCGCGAGATCCCGGTCGATCCGGCCATCCTCGATGCCGGCGATCACAACGGCTCGACCTTCTACCAGCATCTGGGGTTCCTGGAACTCGTGCGCGGGCAACGCCGCGCGCCGGATGTTTCGGTCCTGGACGGCAAATGGGCGGTGCTGATGGGAATTGCCGCGCAGCGGTCGATGGCCGAACGGCGGGTCGTGGAACTGAGCGAACTGACCGCCCTGACCTGACGGCCGACGCGGGCCGCGTCGCGCCGGTTCCTGCCGACCGGGCGCGGGACGCCGGGGGCGCGGCCTGCCGGCCTTCTGCGCGGGGCCCGCGCGGCTCAGCGGTCCGGCGCCGCGGCCGTTTCGGCCTGTTGCTGCATCCGGTCCCCGAGGCTGCCCATGATCCAGACCGTTCCGCCGATCATCAGGCCCATCAGCAACAGCGAAAACCCGATCAGGTGCAAATCCTCGCGCTGCTGACGCCAGCCGATATGCAGAAAGCAACGCAACTGCACCGCCACTTGCGCGATACCGGCCAGCGCCACGATCCACAGCGCGGACGGGCGCGTCAGGCCGCTGCCCGCGACCGCCCAGAAGGCCAGACCCGTCAGCGCCGCCGAAACGACGAATCCGCGGACATAGCGCCGCAGCTCGCCTCGCCGATCGTCGCTCATGCCATGCCTCCCAGAAAAACGACCGAAAGGATCCCGATCCAGATCAGGTCCAGAAAGTGCCAGTAGAGACCCAGCAGCAGAAGGCGGGTCTTTACCCGGTCCGTGAGGCCCTGCACCGCGATCAGCGCGGCCATCACCGCCATCCAGAAAAGACCCATCGTGACATGCAGGCCGTGAAGCCCCACCAGCACCCAGAGCGCCGACAGATAGCCGCTGCGCTGCGGAACGCCGCCCCGGGACGCCATGCTGGCGAAATCGCGCAGCTCCAGCGCCAGGAACCCGGCCCCAAGCGCGGCCGTCACCGCAAGCCAGGGCAACACGGCGCGGGCGGTTCCCGCATGTTTCAGCCCAAGGCTCGCCAGCCCGTAGGTGAAGGAACTGGTCAGCAGCAGCCCCGTCTGAAGCGCGACGCTGCGCAGGTCGAACAGCGTCTCGGGCCCCGGACCGCCCGCGCGCGCGCGCTGCATCACGACGTAGTGGCCGAAAAGGATCCCGAAGGTGATCATGTCGCTCATCAGAAAGACCCAGAAGCCGAAGACGGTCTTTTCGGTCCGGCTGCCCGCGTCGCCTTGCGCGGCGCCGAGATTCAGGCCGGGATGCGCGCGATGGCTCATGCCGGCACCGCCGGATCGGCAAGGCCGCGATTGGCGGGCAGCATCTCGTCGTCGCGGCCAATGGCGCGGGCCGTCCCGATCGCGGCGAGAAAGCGGCGATGCGCGGCCGCGACCTCGGCCGCCGGGATGGTTTCATGCGTGTTCGTGGCGAAGGCGCGCAGGACGACGGCGCCGACGATCGCGGCACCGGACAGCACGGCCAGCCACCAGATCCACCAGACCATCGCCAGCCCAAGCGCGCCACCCGCGACCGCGACGATCATTCCCAGGGCCGTGTGGCGCGGCATGTCCACATCCTCGTAGGCGTCGGCCTCGGCATAGGGCGTCCCCTCGGCCTTCTCGAGGGTAAAGGGGTCCAGCGCCCTGACGCTGGGGATGGCCCAGAAATTGTAGGGCGGCGGCGGCGCGCTGGTCGCCCATTCCAGGCTGCGCCCGTCCCATGGATCGCCCAGCGGGCAGGCCAGCGCCGCGCGGTTGCGCGCGCTGGCCCAGAAGGTGTGGATCAGGCTTGCCAGCGCCGCGACCAGGATCGCGGCGCCGCCGAAAGCCAGCCACATCGCGGGCTGAAAGGCGGGGTTGTCATAGCTGGCCGCCCGCCGGGGCATTCCCATCAGTCCCAGCCAGTACAGCGGCAGGAATGCAAGGCAGAACCCCGCCACCCACAAAAGCGCGGTGCGCCGCGCCAGCTTTTCGTCCAGGCGAAAGCCGAAGGCCTTGGGGAACCAGTAATGAATCCCTGCGAACATGCCGAACAGCGTGCCCGGGACCAGAACGTTGTGGAAATGCGCGACCACGAACTGGGAATTGTGCAGCTGATAGTTGATCGCCGGATTGGCCAGGATCACCCCGGTCAGCCCGCCGAAGACGAAAAGGATGAAGAACCCCGTCAGATAGATGATCGGCACCGTGATCCGCACCCGGCCGCGAAACAGCGTCGCCATCCAGTCATAGACCTTCACGCCGGTGGGCACCGCGATGACCATGGTGGCGATGCCGAAGGCGGCGTTGATGCGGCCATTCTGTCCCATGGTGAAGAAATGGTGCAGCCAGACCGCGAACGAGACCACCGCGATGGCCATCGTCGCGATCACCAGGCTGTTATAGCCATAAAGCCGCTTGGCCGCGAAGGTGGCCGAGATCTCGGAATAGACGCCGAAGGCCGGCAGCACGACGATATAGACCTCGGGGTGGCCGAACATCCAGAAGATGTTGGCGTATTGCATCATGTTTCCGCCCAGGTCGTTGGTGAAGAAATGAAACCCCGCCACACGGTCCAGCGCCAGCATCGCGGTCGATGCCGTGACCGCCGGGAAGGCATAGACCATCATGATCGCGGTGCAGAGCGCGGTCCAGGTGAACATCGGCATCCGCAGGAAGGTCATGCCCGGCGCACGCAGCTTGTAGATCGTCACCGCGATGTTCATCCCGGCGAGGGTCGAGCCGATCCCGGAAAGGCCGACCGCCCAGATCCAGTAGTCCACCCCCGGGCCGGGGCTGAAGGTGGCGCCGGTGAAGGGCGGATACATCGTCCAGCCACCGGTCCCGAACTGACCCAGGACCAGCGACAGCATGACCAGTCCCGCCCCCGACGCCGTCAGCCCCAGCGAGACCTGGTTCAACACCGGGAACGCCATGTCCCGCGCCCCGATCTGCAAGGGGACGGCAAAGTTGATCAGCCCCGTCACCAGCGGCGTCGCCACGAAGAAGATCATGATCGTTCCGTGGGTCGAGAAGAGCTGTGCATAATGGTCGGGCGACAGGATTCCGCCGTTCAGCGCGCTGACCTGATGGGTGCGCATCACCGCGCCTTCCAGCACGCCGCGCAGAAACATCACCCCGGCCAGCACCACATACATGATGCCGATCCGCTTGTGGTCCGGGCTGGTCAGCCAGTCCCGCCAAAGCGGTCCCCACAGATGGTGGCGCGTCAGCAGCCACAATGTCGCCGCCGCGCCCAACACCACGGTCAGCGCGGCACCCGAGGACACGGCCTCGTTGAGGGACGGATTGCGCAGGAAGTCGTCGAATGGCGTGGCCGACCAGTCCAGGCGCCCGAACGGTGCGCCCATGATCATCCACCCCCGGCATAGGCCGGGGCCCCCGGCTGGTCGCGGGG
>CEOS01145346.1_pt1 | contig 18644 bp, 18 predicted proteins | sample 530601 | NCBI WGS metagenome assembly CEOS01 (sample SAMEA2620666, study PRJEB7988) | marine metagenome | biome: marine biome (ENVO:00000447); feature: mesopelagic zone (ENVO:00000213); material: "saline water (ENVO:00002010), including plankton (ENVO:xxxxxxxx)" | depth 1000 m
CGGCAACGCCAGCTGTAGGCGTTGTGAGGAGAGACGGTGACCGCCACAGATCCGGCGTAGGTGGAACCGCACCATCCTGCGATGTTCGCGTTCCCGTTCGCGGCCGAGGCCGGGGAGGCTCCGATCCCGACGAGGGCAGAGACACCGATAGCAAGCGCGGCAGCGGCTGCTGCGACGCGTGACCTTTTCTTCATGTCAACTCTTTCTCTAGACAGGGTGGTGCCAGGCGGCACTCCCAGATAAGATGCTATCATTCTGGATGATTAAAAGCAATAAATAATCTAAAACTTAGCGTATTATAGGAATATTTCATAGTCTAGTACATAAAACCGGTGGTTCTGATACAATTAACATAACCAATTAAGGTTAAAACTTAAACATACATGCCTGAACACTTTGATGAAAAAATAAAAGAATTCCTTGCCTTGTTTGACGGTGATATTTCTGCTGCTCATGAATCTCTTGATCAGTATGCACGAATGACGCAAATATCCCCTGTCTCATCGAAAGGGAGTAACATTAGTGGTGAAAAAATGGTTATTTTGCAAAATGTTTCTAAGCATTACATCCTTGGAAAGCAAACCATTAATGCGCTCCAGAATGTATCACTTTCAATTGGGAGAGCCGAATTTGTAGCGATTACTGGTGCGAGCGGTAGTGGTAAGAGTACGCTACTTCAAATTATAGGTTGCCTTGATAGGCCAAATAGTGGAGAAGTAATAATTGAGTCAAAAGAAACGGCCAGCCTAAATGATAGTGCGCTGAGTAAATTGCGTCAGGAAGCTATCGGCTTCATCTTTCAGTCTTTCTACCTCCAGCCATTTTTACGGTTAGAGGATAACCTTGCCGTGCCTGCAATGTTTACGAATGACAAGAAAAAAAATATTGATACGAAAGTTACTCAGCTTCTTCTGCAAATAGGCTTATCGGAACGCGCGAAACATTTTCCAAAGGAATTATCAGGTGGACAGATTCAGCGAGCCGCGATTGCTCGCGCGCTTGTTAACAACCCGAGACTTATACTTGCAGATGAGCCAACTGGTAACCTCGACTCAGTTAACAGTAAATCAATCATTGACCTGTTTCGTACTATACGAGACACATTCGGTACGACAATCGTAGTCGTAACACACAACGTAGAAATTGCGCGTCAGGCCGATCGTATTATTGAATTGAAAGACGGAGCTGTCATATGATCCGACCGTTCTACACATTAAAACTTGCACGTACTAAGCTCCGCTCAAAACGCGGTGTATTACTCGCATCTATAATTGTAGCGAGTCTCTTATTCGCGGCACTTATTGCAACGGTAATTGTCTTTAGCGGTGCGGAAAAGAGTGCTTTAGAGTTCATCAAAAAGGCAGGTAATAATAACTATCTTGTTAAGGTATCGCCCAATATACCTCACGAAGAGGTTGATTTTACCAATCCACCATCTTTAGAGGATATTAGAGAAATTAAGGCGTTTGAGAAAAAGTATTATGAGGATTTACAAAGTAAATATAAGTCGCTTGGACTTGAATACAATAAAGATTCAGAGGTGTCCGCGTTTGTTCCAGCGGCTTATTTACCGGAAACGCTGCCGGAAGAGCAACGAGTAAGTCTTAACTGGGCATCCCCAGTAATCGAAGCTTTGAGAAAGCAAAAATTTGAGAGCTATGCCATGAACGCCACAAATAAGCTAAACGACCTTAAGGCGGTAGCGAGTAAATATGGAGCATCTGGATATTACCTAGTAGATAAGCCGAGCTTGCTACCGTCAATACCTGGCATGCGTTTGATCCAAGAAAGTAAAGAAGATTTTGGCGATTCCGAACAAAAAACTGGCGATTCTACCTCTTATGGCTTCTATACGAATGCAATACATAATAGTACCTATAGTTTCACTGATGAAAAACTGCTTAGTCGCTACTTACTCAAGACAAATACATCGAATCTAAAAGGTATCCCGGTCGTCGTATCTGCCCAGGAAGCAAGTGCATTATTTGGAGCGAAACTAGGTATTGATAAAGAACCAGAAGCCGCTGGTGATAAACGAGCATGGCTGGAAGAAATGCAAAAAAAATTCAATGGGTACACATACGAAGTCTGTTATCGCAATACTACAGAACAGATGCTTCTTGAAAAAATCCAACGTGACTATGCTGAAATGAAGAGCAATGAGAATTTGGATGGCTACCAAAAACCAACCCGTATATATGACTACCCAGCAGAAGCATGTGGTGACATTATCTTGAAAGAAGATACTCGAACTGCTTTGGAAAAGCAGGCTGATGTAGAAATTGAGAATGCACAGAAGAAGCTTGGAGAATATGTCGAGCCGAGTCATCGTATTGTAGCGTTTCAAATTGTAGGTATTAAATATGCCCAACCCGTTACCAACAACTCTAATAGTGTTGATGCGTATGTGAAAAATTTGCTTATCTCCCAAGATGAGTCGTGGGCACTCGATATTCCGATTCAAATGTATGATAAGCTACCAGATGAGCTTAGGGTAGATGATATACAGATAGCGAACAGTTTACTGGTTTCAAGTGCGAGCGAGGATTTCACATCCCGTATTCTTCAATTTTCTACTGTTGATGATGTACGTGCATTCCTTAATAACGAAGCCTGTTCTGTCCAAAGTACGAGCTGTGACAGGCAATTCCGAGCCAGTCCATACGGCTCTAACTACCTTGCTCTTGATGAAATTGGCAAGCTATTCAGCCGTATAGCAAGTATCGCATTTCCAGTAGCTCTGGGACTTGCCGCAATAATTATCTGGTTCACCATATCACGTATAATGGCGGAGAATCGTAAAGAAACGGCTGTGTATCGTGCTATGGGAGCAAAGCGCCGGGATGTTACCGCTATTTATATTGTATATGTTCTTCTCGTCGCTTTGCGAATTGCAACACTATCTATTGTAGTAGGTATTACGGTAGCATTTGCAGCCGAAGTTTTCTACGGAAAAAAATTAACAGATACTGCTGCAACTGCATTTGGTATTGTAAATGATGCACCGAAATTTAGCTTATTTAACCTAGAGGCACCACTGCTGTTAGTTATCATTGGCCTCATTTTCGTTATCAGTATTCTTGCAAGTATTCAGCCACTCATACGTAATGTCCTGCGTGCGCCAATACGGGATATTCGTGAAGAATAAGTGACAACATCACCCATTTATTTAATAGTGGTATATTCTTCTGTCTTTCACAATAAGCGGAACGTTTAGCCCTCTAATAAATGCATCTTTTTCGCTGAGCGATCCTTGTTTCAGTATGTAGCTTGCATAATTCTTAAAATGAGCTCTTTCTGACGTTGGTATGCCGTAGTCTTTTATGAGTTGGCTTGTTGCTCGTTTATACTGCTCTATTTCGTTGAAAAGCTTCTCTGTAGGCTCTATGTCATCAAACTCGCCAGCGTCGACCATTTGTAGTATTTGTTCTGTAATACCATTCTCTTTTATAGAAGGTTCTTTGCAATCGGGATCTTTGGTAGATTTCGTGCAACGGTAATAAACGTGTCGTCGTTTCGTACCATCTTTGAGTGGCTTAAAATGTTCTTCAACCGTCAGTCGTGATCCACAGCTGCCACAGTAGAATAGGTGCTTGAACGGGAACTTTTTGGAGCCCCATGCAGCTTTATTTTCTGGTACGATATCGTCGATTCGCGCTCGAACATTTTCGTATAGCTCTTTCGTGATAATTGGTGTGTGCAGGCCTTTGTACAGCGGCCCGTCTTCCGGGTATTTGAAGTATCCGTAGTAGAACGGATTTGTAAGTATTCGGTATATCTGACTTAGCGATAGCTGTGCTCCAGCTTTTGTCTTGAAGTCCGATGCATCGAGCCAGTCTTTAATGGTACGCCCACTTTGACCAAGTAACCCTGATCGTTCAAACATCTCTTTGATAATAGGCGCTCGCTCTTCATCGAGCACGATTTCCTTCACACCTGCGAACGAGCGGTTGATATAGCCGATTGGTGCTGCACCTGGTCTCCAGCCCATTTCGCACTTCGCGCGGATGCCACGCTTCACGTTGATGCTTCGGTTATCGTTTTCAAGCTTGGCCTGCGAGCCTAAGATCATCAGCAGGAACTTTTCGTTTGGGGTGTTGCTGAACATCTGTCCGTAGGTTCGTATGTGCTGAAGTTTATTCATATCCATAAGATCGACTAGTGACCCCAGGTCTCCGGCGTTCCTTGCTAGCCGATCCGGTGCCCATGTCAATATTGCATCGAACTGGCCATTTCTCAGGCCGTGGAGCATTTCATTGAAGACTGGCCTGAAGCCCGAGTTCTTTGCAGAGAAGCTTTCTTGCTTTACTTCGACTATAGAAAGACCCTCGCGTTCTGCGAGGGTCGTCATTTCTTTTATTTGTGAGCCAATGCTCATGGCTTGTCGTTCGTCCGACTCAGTTGATTTGCGTGCGTACAAGCAGTATTTCAGGGGTAATTTTGTATCCATCACACACTACCATACTCGAAAGTTACTAGAAGTCTAGGGTTAGTGTCTCAAAGGGTTGTCGCGCTCTAGTAATCCACTGTATTGCTGTAAGAATTCTATTTCGAAATCAGGACCACCCTCCATGACCGTTATTGCGCGTTTCCCCAGCGGACGATTGCTAAACTTACTCGTTAATGAAGGTGGACTGTATATCTCAAGGTAACTTCCATGGAATATCATATCGTTAACCATGTCGACATGTTCTTGATCGTCAATTCGATGAACACCTTCTTTAAGATTTGGATCAGTCGTTAAGACAAGAGAGTGACTCTTCCCGAGAGGAAAAATGATTTCATCAGCGTTCAAAAAACCTACTCCAAAATCCTTCTTATTTATCTGCCTTATAACAATGGGATGGTCACTTGTTATCAAAGACGATGGTTCGTAGCAAAAGATATGCCAGTTGTACCTCTCTACTAATATCGGTGTAATATGTTTCAAGCCTTCGGCTATCGCAACTAGCCAACCGTTGTTGTCGGGTACGATAGTATACCTTTTTAAGTCATTCAGCGCTTTGTCCCTGTAAGCTTCCAGGGCTTTTTTAGATGAATCTTGCCCGGTACTTTTAAGAAAGGCTCTTAGTTCCTTTGGGTTGTTTACCCTATTAAATATTTCGATTGATGCAAACCTTCCCGCGTCTGTTTCAAATTTCCTTTTGGCCTCTGGAGTCCGTAGATACTGTAAGGCTAAGTATCCCGCTAACAGGCCACGTTCGTCGCCTACAGGCACGTATGGGAAAACGGATGTCGCATTGTTGATAATTCGGATTGCAGGGCCTTCAATTTCAAGCGCGAACGCACCCTCCATGCTTCCATCCCTGTTTCCTTCGTCATCAGTCGATGTATATAGACCACGAACATTCGCTATTGCGTTGGTGCGCTGGCCGGGCCGTGTTTCACCAGTCTGCCGAAGGATTACATCAATTCTTCCGTTTTCCGTAAAGCGGTCTAAGTATGCTTTTTGTACATAGTGGTGCCGTGTTGACGCCTGGTTGTTGTCGTTGCTCATATATTGATACTAACCTCATTAAGAGGGTAATAGAAGTCTAGCGATATCTTTGATATAAAAAAGAACCGCACTTACGGCGGTTCTTTTAATCATTACTCCATGTTATTTATTCAGGTTCGCTACGGCGTAATCCGCCTCAGCTTCAGTGAATTTTCCACCGTATGCCGATACGAGCTGGTCGCGAACTGCTGCTGGCGATAAGTTCATATCATTCTGGTAGGTCTTCGCTTGTGCGAGTGCATTTGCGTTCCAATCGGCTTTTACATTGTCGATCGCATATTGTGCAGCCTCTGCGGAGAACTTTCCTCCGTATTCGGAGACTAACTGGTCGTAGAGACCTTGCTTCGAGAGGTGCATGCTGTTGGCATATGTGTTTGCTTGGCTTAATGCTGACTTGTATTCGGCCGGTACGGATGGTTGCTCCGGTTCCTTTGGTTGCTCTGTGCTTGATTCGGACGTTGAATTATTTGTGGTATTTTCGGTAGTTGTTGGGTTACCGCCGCTCGCCGCGCTGGCAATAATGATTAGTACGATAATACTAAGGATTACGGTCAATACTTTGTGACGGGCGAACCAGTTTTTATTGCTTTTATCTTTTGACATTTCATAGCCCTCCTTGAGCCAATATAGTTAATTGACCAGGGGCTGGATATAAAAGTGACAGCCACGCTGGACTGTCTAGGAACCAAGTAAACGCTTTCGCGTCGACTCTTTTTTACGTAGCTGCCACTTTCATGACACGATACGCAAATAGCATGCGTTTGAGCGCTTACTTGAATTCCTAGACACTTTGATTATACCGTTACTCGTGTTTTAAAGCTATCCGACGTTCCAGTTCAGCCTCTATGGCCCTTTCTAGATGTTCCATCTGTTCCTTTTCAAGTTTCTCTTTCATTTCCGGGAAAAAGTGAAGAAAAAGCGCTTCAAGCATTGGATCTATTGCTTTAATATCAACCGGCTCTCCAGACTGAATAGTATTGAGCAGGGTTTTTAGGCGTCCAGCTTGATCATTCAACTTCTGATAGTACGCGATAGAATCTATGAGTTCTGTTTGTGGATACAGGTATACGGTATCGGTTCCTTCTCGCAGTTTGGCGATGCGTCCGACATTACGGTGGGCGCCGTGACGTTCTTGAACGGCATTGTTGGCGTAGCGGGTTGAGTTGTGCGACAGAAAGTATTCCAGGGCTCGCTGGTGATTATTTTTCATATTTTCAAATAGCTTCGCTTCGGCAAAATCTACCATCGAGTCACGCCCAACTTCCTGTGCGAGCTCGACTCTGTTCGCAAACTCAGGATCGAGCTTAAGCCAGCGATACACGGTTGCCCGTGCAACGCCAGTTAGCTTACAAGCTCGAAGAAGGTTCGAGTTTTCCTCGAGTAGCTTAATAAGCTTGTCTTTAGTCTTTTGGTTGTTCATTTTCATCAGTCGCCCTCTCGACTAACTTGCGTTTCAGGCCCGTTTCTTGTTCCCAGCGCCGCATAATAACTTCAGCGTATACGGGTGACTTTTCCATTCCGTAGCAACGGCGATTCATGCGGGTTGCGGCAATAAGTGTACTACCGCTCCCGGAGAAGGGTTCAACGATGAGGTCGCCGCGCTTCGTGAGTACTTTGATATAGGGAATAAGAATGTCGAGCGGCTTTGTGCCAAAGATAATGTCTTGGCCACTATTCTTTTGGTCATCGGTGTTGAATTCAATATGATCGGTTGGACGAAGCTTGTTTGGTCCGTCGTATTCTTCCCAGTATGGTTTACCACTGACGCCAAACAGGGCTGTGCGATAGGTTTCTTGAAGGCCGTCGGTTTCATCGCCATCGTTAAATTCGACTGACCCCTTCGCTCCCACTATTGCAATGTCGTACTTATTGAAAAACTTGTGTTTGGCCGCATAGCCATCATTCTTCTGTGGAATATGCCAAACGAGCATGTTCTTTACGGTGAAGTGTTTTTCCATTTCATTCCAAATGGCACGAACGTTTTTCCACGATTCGTACACGATGATACTGAAGTTATCATTTGCGGCGGCGGCAATGTTAGCCATCCATAGCTCGGTGAAGTTTTCTGGAATCTCTTCCGTCTCAAGGTAGCGACGGCTACGCTTCGGTCCTTTTGTTGTGACTGGGCTGCCGTGACGAATGCCGCCTTTGTAGTCCGCGATGTACGGCGGGTCTGTCAGACACATATCGGCTTTCTCACCGTTCATTAGCTTCGCTACGTCTTCTTCGAGGGTGGAGTCGCCGACCATTAGGCGCGACTCGTCAAGCTGGTAGATATCGCCCGGTTTTGCGTCAATGTTTTCGATATTGAGCTTATCAAGTTCTTGTTGGAGGTCGAATTCACTGCTTGATTTACCGTCGCCAGTAAAAATGTCGTCGAGTTCGGTTGTGTCGAAGCCGACATCGGCAAGGATCGTCTCGTCGAATTCGGCGAGCAGGTCAAGGTCCCATTCGCCAAGATTCTTATTGAGGCGAAGGTTCAGCTCTTTTTCGCGTTCAATGTCGGCAATATCGATGTATACGACCGGCACCTTCGTGTATCCAAGGTCTTTCGCTACTTTTAGGCGGAAGTGGCCACCAATAACGGTATTCTTACGACTCATGGCGCCGTTTACAATAATCGGGTCAACGAGACCGAACGAGCGAATACTGTCGGTGAGCTGCTTCGTTTTCTCTTCGGACCACTTACGCGGATTGTAAGCAGCTGGGTTGAGGGCATTGATGTCGGCCTCTGTAATATTAAGTTGTAGTGTGTGTTCTGACATGATTTCTCCTTCCGTCAGAATCACCACGGTGCAAATAAAAAGAGCACAGCGGTGATGATTTAAGGAGTCTGAACGCGAATAGTACCCGTTTTATGGGGTAGGATTCGCCTCCTTTAAATCTCTTGCTGTACTCGTGTACGAACTCAAGTTTATGTGAAATGTTCAAGCCGTTGGGGCTTCTAAAGCGATAGTAGCAGGCCTGGTCTCGGAGTGTCAAATGTAATTTTATTTCTTATGCACAGTCTCGATTGTTCTCGCATACCCTCGCCTGGAATAAGGCTATTAGACCTTAGCTAGCTCTTAAATTTAAATCGAAAGACAGGCTGCAACGCCTGTCTTTCGAGGAGGGTGTGACTTTTCTAGCGCAGTTGAAGCATCGAATGCCCGTAGCTCTCTATAATCCGGCCACTTTTCCATTGACCCTTAGTCTGTGTTAGCTTCTGGATTGCAATAAGCGCAGCCGTTGATGTAAGTCGCAACGTGCGGATACTTTTGCTTTGCGGCCGCGACAGCTTGGACGCCATTCGCATACCATCCGAGATCAAGCTGGTTTTTCACCAGTGCACCATGTGTGCAACCTTGCTTGTGTACTTCATGCTCGCCATTGTCACTCTCTTGACGGTTGTTGTTCATATAATACTGATACATGTTACCCGATACCCTTCCTGCTCGTTAGACTACCTCGTGACGCGAGCAACTTGTCACCTCGACCTGCCTTCATTTTACGCCGATTTCATCAGCTGTCAAACACAAAGTTTGACAGAGGTATTGTTTTGTCAAATAGCTTCCGTTATAATATGACATATGAAAAATGAACTGAGGGAATCACTGAAAAAATTCATTACTGACATGGATCTGCGAGATGTCAGTATACGCCAAGTTGGTCGCATGCTTGCGGCGCCTGGCGAGAAAGAAGTGCACCCTCAAACTATCAAGAATTATTGGCTTTCGTTGTTTGATGCCGGCGAAGTTGAATATCTCTACGATGGGCGTATCCGAGGCAGTCGAGCGAGCAGTGTAGATGAGAATTCGTTACCGAATGGGGCGAAGCTCGTAACGATACCTGTTTTTGGCGTTGCGGACTGCGGTCCTGCGACTAAGACCGCTACTCAAGAAGACCACGGTAGTATACGTGTTTCCAGCCGTATTCTGAAGACAACACGTTTCGATAACCTCTACTCTCTCATAGCGTCTGGCGATTCAATGAATAGCACTTCTATTGATGGACGTGTAATTAACGATGGTGACTACGTGATCGTTGACCGGAGTCGAAATACTCCGCGCAACGGCGATCGCGTAGTTGCTATTGTTGACAACCTCGCGAACATCAAGAGGTTTTACCGCGAACAAGATAGGATTACTCTTGTTTCAGAATCGACCAAGCATTATGATCCGATATTTATCACACCTGAAGACCAAAGCGATAGCCTAATTAGTGGTACGGTCATCCAAGTAGTCCCAAAACCAAAATATCTCTAAAAAATATTAACGTAGTCAATATAGGGGAAAATTTATGGCTGTATTATCAAATTACTTTAGTGAGGCACTCACTAACATCGAACCAACAGAAGATACTGCGAATGCTATTACGGCGCATTCCGAGGTATCTAAAGTACTAAACGAAAGTGACGAGCTAAAAGCGCTGGGTATCTCGCCGATTCTTATCGGTTCCTATGCTCGTGAAGTCTCGATCAAGCGTATCAAGGACGTTGACGTTTTTGGTCGTCTTGAGGACGCGGGCGATGATTTAGAGCCAGGCGATGCACTTGACCTCTTCGAAAAAGTGTTAACCGACGGTTTTGGCGAGGACCGCGTGGAGCGTCAAGCTCGATCGATAAAGGTTGAGTTTTCTGACTTTGACTTGAGCGTGGACGCGGTACCGGCGCGACGTTTCGGAGAAAATTGGGAGCTACCGAATCATCCAATTGAAGATGAAAAGGCTGAGTGGGTTGAAACGAATCCACTTCGAATGAGTGAACTCACGACAGGGACCAATCAAGCGTACGTCTTGAATGGCAATGGTATTTATGTACCGGTCGTTAAATTGATTCGTCAAACGCGACGTAATTGGCTCGGTGACCATCCGGGTGGATTCTTCTTTGAAGTATTAACCCATTGGGCATTTAATAATCAGACTCTTGTCGGAAGCTCGGTTGCAGAATATGTGACGCTCGCACTTGAAGAAATTGCCGCAATGCTTCCGGATGTTGCAGCGAATGGGCTAGATGATGCTACGATTGACGGCAAGAAGATCTCAACCAAGGCAAGTGCTGAAGATATGCAAGAAGCTATCACTAAAATTAGCCAAGCTGCTGCGCTTGCTCGTGATGCACTTGACGACGATGACAACTGTAGCTCGGCCTTGAAATGGCGCGAACTCTTTGGGAAAACTAGCGACGATGAGTTCGTTTTTCCTATCCCAGAATACTGTAATACGGACGGTACTCATAAATCCTCGGTTGCACGATTAATCGTTCCGGGGGCTGCAACTGTACCTGCGGGCGATGGACGATACGCTTGATAGCGCGTTAGCTTCGTTACGTCTCGAAGCTGACCTATTTCGTAAAGCCTTAGTTTCTAGAGGTTTTATTGATGACGGGAAAACACTTCAAGGTATTGTTGAGTGGAAACATGGTGGTGCGACGCATCGTGCGACGATTGCCGTTCAATTGACAGACAGGTTTCCGTTTGCTCCTCCTTCAGTAGCAATTATTGACTGCGGCGAATTGGAGCCTACATTTCATAGAGAGACGAATGGCGATCTTTGTTTGTGGACGACCGAGTACTCTCTCGAAGAAGTGCCATGGTCAGATCCGGATTTATTCATCAAAAAAGTCGCAGGATGGTTTGCTGCAACTGAGAGTGGTTGGCCAGGTGATGATGACGCTGACTTAGAACGCTATCTCAAGCAGGACGATGAAACGATACTCATTTATAATGCCGAGGGTATAACAAACAGTCGCTTCTACCGTACGCAAAGTAGCAAAAATGGCGTTGTTCGAGTAATCGACCAACTGAAGTGGATGCCCAGTTCGAATAGAAAAAAACAGCGAGGCCTACGAAGGCGTGAGATGAATCTCTGTTATGTCATCGACGCCGGCTCGGTAGGTCATCCAATTAGAAACTGGGAGGATCTAGCTGTGCTTACAGGTTGCAATCTCACGGAAGTCTTAAAACTGATTCAGATGGGCGCCGTCAAGTACTTGCTTGTTAAGTATGGCCGCAATGGTAATGAAGCTTATCTAGCGTTAGGTGTGAATAAGCAAGGTAATCTTATCGCTTACGAAAGTGCTGATTCAAGTGCTCAAACGCGTACACTCCGTGCAGGTGAAAATGCAAACATTCTTGCTAATAAAAAAGTAATTGTTTTTGGCGCCGGCGCAATTGGATCAAATGTGATAGGCCTTCTCTTTCGTTCGGGTGTTCGCAAAATTAAAATTGTTGACCCTGAACGGCTACGCCCCGGAAATGTAATACGCCATCTCGCTGGCGATGAATATGTGGGACAGTATAAAGCGCTGGCCGTCAAACAAGAGCTATCGAGGGCAGGGCTGTCTATTGAAGACATCGAGGTGAGCGGAGGAAGGGTTCAGGACCCTAAAGAGCTTTTGAGTGCTATCAAGAGTTACGACCTAGTTGTCGACACAACTGCTGACAATAGGGCGAGTAGCATGCTGAGCTGGGCATCCGAACAGCTGGATATCCGCATGATTTCGGCGAGTATACAGCGTGAAGGCGGGATCGCTCGTGTTGATCGTTTTCCTCTTTGGGAAGGAGAAAGCCATTTACCTGCAGTACCACTTATACCCGGGTCGACTGAACGGTACGAGCAAGGCTGTGGCAGCCCTGTGTCTTTAACGCCTCCCAGTTCGGTTTTGCGGGCTGCGTCACTGGCGACCGGGGTGGCACTGGATCAATTGAGGATGATCCCCCGTAATCCCGAAGACTCGCCGACAGTTATTGAGGTAATAACGCCTCAGAGCGACTCGCCCTATAACAGAGCCGGGTTATTAACAGTTGACGATATGGAGGTTGAAGATGCACTTTAAGCGTCGCCGACGTGCCGTAAAGGTGTTTTGTGATCAAATGGAACGCATCCAAGAGTTCGCCCGACGTGAGAATGGAGCAGAGATTGGTGGACTTCTACTGGGTCATTGGGAAGATTCGAATGTAGTCATTGAGCAAATTGTGGAAGTTGTCGACCCAAATGCGACTTACAGCTCTTGGTCTCGTGACCAGCATCGCGCTCAAGATGCACTTGATAAAGTGCTAGCTACGGATAGACGTAGCCCTACTATCGGCTATGTAGGAGACTGGCACACTCATCCTGAAATGATTTGTGCAAGCTCAACCGATTTTTTGTCACTAAAGAAGGATTCTAAGAGTTATGATGAACCGCTTGTTATGGTAGTTAGGTTGTCCGACGGCTCGTTTGACGTACATGCCGCATTGAGAGGAAAACTACTAGAAGCGGACCTTATCTCTTAGCGTAGCGAATAGTAAGGGACATGCTCAGCAGGTCAGTGATTAGTCTACCTCGGAAGTTCGTAACTGTAACAAAATTGTTTGTCTGGAGCATGTCCATTGTGTCGTGAGGAATTGCGCCAGGCTTTGCGTATATTACTACACCTGTTTTTGTCGTTTTTTTATCTAAAATCTTTTGAATATCGTCACCCCAATCTTCCCAGTTGACGATGAAGATTTGTTTACCATCGGCAGTATCCATGTCGTTAACACTAGCGACCTTGAAAAAGCTTTTTTTATTGTATAGTCGAGTAGTGTCTAGGCTTGCAACGAGCTCATCGTATTTATCGCCTTTTGCGAATATTGCAAACTTATTTCCACGAATATTGCCTGCTCGTAATGCCAGGGGGACAACTCCTCTTGCCCAACGGATAATTCGCCAGATAACAGTTAAGAGAACTATCGCTGTAGCAACTGCTCCATATGCATTGAGAAAACTTACGATTGCATTAAATACTGCTTCGACATTCATACCATAATTATCACTCCAATCGTGTGAAATAGCAACAATCAGAAATGCGCTATTTGATATAATACTAATAGGCGCGAGTGGTGTAATTGGTAGGCACGCCGGCTTGCGAGAGATTCGGAGTATATCTCGGTGTTTCCCGAAGCCGGTGCTGGGTTTCCAGCGTGCGGGTTCAAGTCCCGCCTCGCGTACCAATAGGAGAGGTGGCCGAGTGGTTTAAAGCGCCTGGTTGATGTCCAGGTGGGGCGCAAGCCTCCGGGGGTTCGAATCCCCCTCTCTAGAGCTCCGGAATTAATCCGAATATCTAGAAAGAGGGATTCATGCGCACACAACTCCAGGAAAAAGTAACTTACGAGGATCGTTACGATCGTATGACCGTCTACTTCGCCCGCCTCGACATAAAGCCATTCCTTGAGTTCCGCGATAAGTGGCTTGAAAAGATGCCGGAAAATGAAGAGAATAAATTTCGTAATTCGTTTCACCTCAACAATATTTACATGATGATGGTCGGCAATAATCTAGTCGATCGCTATAACGAACGTGACCAAGCCATTCGCACCATGATGGCAGAAGACGAAGTCCGAGACGCCCGCCTCTCTGCCGCTCGACTCACGTCAGAGCCTCATTGTGGACACTGCAGCAAAACAGGACTACGTATCACTGACACAACATTCATGCACCGCGAAGGCCAGGAGGAAGACGATATCCTCTTCATCCTGCACTGTGGCGCTTGTGACAAAAACACGGCCGTATGGGAGGATGGTTCACTTTGGGAGCGCCGGCATACCAAGTGCCCAAAATGTGAGTCGGTCATGGAGACGAAGAGTAGCCGTCGTGGCAAAGTTATCACCACGACCTACACTTGTCCGAGCTGCTCGCACACATACAAAGACAAGCTCGACCTGAACCGTGAAGAAGAACCCGAAGATTCTGCTTACGAAGAAGATCGTCGTATTTATTGTCTTCAAGATGAGAAAATACGTAAAGAGCATCAAGATACCAAAATCCGCTTCGAAGGTCCTGTACGTTTCTTCGAGGAACACAAAGAAAAAGAAGATAACAGACACATCTATGATGCTATGAAAGAGATGAAAAGCCAAAGATAGCTGAGCTTACTCCACTCCTTCAGCCGATACTCGAAAAAGCCGGATTCACCGATTTTAGCCTCGATAAACCCGAAATGGGTAAAGACGTGTACGTTGGTTTTAACTGTCTCGATACCAAATCCGACCGAAATGACTACGACAGTGTCAAGACGCTTGAAAAGCTAGTAAAGAAGGCACTTGCCGACACTAACTGGCGTCTGATGAGCGATGGTATCCACTATCGCCTCGGCTACCTCAATGGACGTGTCCGTGCCTATGAGAGCGAAGAAGACTTGAAGAAGCTCGTTACAAAGGACATGAAGTTGCAACCAAAGCGACAAGCTGATAAGCCAGACAAGAATGACGGAACATTGGAAGGCCCGAATGGCGAGAGGATTATTCTGTAGGCTGTTGGGCGGCCGCTTCTTTGGCCGCTTCTCTTTTGTCGAGCCAGTCGGAAATTTTATCAGTTAGTCCTTCAACATGCTTTTCCGCGAACTTAAAGTATAAAATCGCTATGATTTTGCGTAAAGGCCAAGTGATAAACCAGATTGTGATTAGGCAAAATTTAACAATCTCCCATGCTGCCCGTGGAAGGAATTGTAATAGGTCGAGCATAGGTCGGTAGACTGCTCCGATTGCCGTGGCAATGACAGCAAAGAGACCAATGATCTCTTTATTCTCCCAAACCCAGGCAATGATTGCATCTAAGTCCATATTCTTATTATACAATGCTTGACAAGTGTTGAATATGAGCTAGTATGAAGGCACGCGTTAACGACCTGAACGACTGAGACACGGCCCTGTCGTGTCTCATTTGTCTCACATTTCGTTTTAGACCCACACGCTCAGCCACGAAAATTGACGAGCTCCTGCTCGTCTTTTTTCGTGGCTACGTGTTGATTATTTGCACATATCGTCACGGGCCCGTGATTGGGCGAAAACTGCCAGTGGCAGTTTGAGAGCGAGTTCCGTTGAAGCTTGAGCTTCAAACGAGAACGACGCCGGGCGAATCCCTCATCCCCAACCATGTGAGTCTGGTACTAGACCTATACTCTCAGCCATAAGGGACGAAGCAGTGAAATTGCTTCGTTTTTTAGTTTCTCGCCCCTGTTATTTTCCTTGTTTCCAAAAGTTTGGTTGCTCATTTTTTACTCCCCGAGGATTTGCCTCGTTTTTAATGATTTATCGGCAATCACTTTTACAAAGTTACTGTATTTAACAGATACGGAACCGTTATTGAAAGTGACATTTGAGAAAAGCTTGGTTATTATGAGGCGTTTTTGCGCTACAGTGCGCGTCTGGTAGATTTCGGCCGCTTTCTGAGATAAGTTGAGGAGTGCTAAACGCTGCTCTAAATCGCTCTGTGTGCCTTCTAGGAGCGCGTCACGCTTGCTCTCAAGTTCAGTCTTCTGCGCCATGAAGTGAGCATGTTTGATGTCGTACATGTCGCGGGTAATATCACCTGCGAGCTTGTCGTCGTACAGCTCGTTATCCATGCGCGACAAGCGGCTTAGTTGAGCGTCGAATGCCTTAACCGTTTGGCCTCGAAGTGTTAGCGTTCGCGCAATCAGCGAATGCACTAGCCAAAGCCAGTCCCATACTGGCAGACACGATAGAGGAGGCTCAACGCGGAGCTTCCTTTTTGAAACAAAAGTAAAGAGATATTAATATCGCAGCTTAGGCTTATTCGTCAGAAGCTTCAAGAAGCATTTTTTGAAACTGCCTGATTGAGCCGAATAAACTCGCAACTGTAGAGGTACTGATAAATTGTCCTTGCTTTGATAGTTTAATAATATCAGCGGTACTCATTATCCTATTGGGAGCTAGCGTCTTTGCATAAGTTAATATATCTTGTGGAGTCATACCTTTTGAGTCAAATCTGCGCGCCTCGGCATATCCACATGCGACGTTAAAGTTACTCATGCCACCGAATCTCGCATTAATAATGGAGGTGCTAAAGAACTTTCCTTCTTTAGATAGTTGCCTAACTTCTGATTGTGTGAGGGGGCCTTCTGGTTTCAGTTCCTTTGCAAGCGCGACAATCGCATCGTTGTCAAAATCATTGCCATCTAGCCGCTCCGGTTTTGTGGCCTCAAATCCTAGTAATTTATTAAACTCGTTTACTGATCCAAACCTACTAATGATAGTAGAGCTAGTGACAAAGAGATTCTGCTTTGCAAGGCTATTCATCTCCCTTGTAGTAAGGGGCTCATCTGAGTTTAGTTCTCGGGCTAAGTCTAGTAGCTCTTCATCACTCATCAATTTAGTTGGCTTACGGTTAAATCCGCAGGCTTCCCTAAACTTCTGCATTGAGCCAAAACGACTCCTGATGACAGTGTTACTGACAAAATCTCCACTTTTACTGAGCTGAGCGATTTCGGGATTTGATAGGGGACGGTTTGGTTGTATGCTAAGCGCAATCTCAATAATATCTTCAGGGCTAAGGTCTTCAAGTTCAAAGTCAGTTCGTCGTGCTTTGAATCCACACGCCTCCTGGAAGTTCTTTATAGATCCAAACCTATCTGTCAAATGTGATAGGCTGACGAAACGATTCTTTGCTGAAAGCTTTGCAACATCACCCCCGCTGAGTGCCCTGTCGGGGCTTATCTCTCTTGCAAGGCTAATCAGTTGTTCGTTCGTGTAACTGTTCAAATCTAGGCGAGTCTCTGATTCTTCTATGAGAAAATTGTACTTCGCTAGCAAATCAATAACCTCTTGGCTGAAGATAAATTCACTATCATCACCATGTACCTTTATTTCTCCGTCGACACCGCAAACTATCGGCCCTTCGCTGCCATCTCCATTTTTAGTTCCACCGCGTCTTGTTGATTGGGACTGGTTAATCATTTCAACTAGCTCTCTAATGAGCGCGATTCGTTCAATATTTGCAACGAAATCCATTACGGTCACTTCTTGCTTGTTCTTATTTTTACGCAGGCCACGACCAAGTTGTTGCTCAAAGATTGTTGGGCTTTGCGTTGTGCGCAAAAATATAATAAGCCGAGCGTCTGGAATATCCACACCCTCGTTAAACATATCCCGAACCGTAATTGTTTCGAGTCCATCACCACGGAAAGCATCAAGTAGTGCTGCTTGCTGCTTCTCATCTTTACCCGAATGGTAACTTTCTCCGTCCATCATATCCGCAATAGCATCGGCATGTTCAAGGTCTGCACAGAAGATGATGGTTTTCACTTGTTCAACATTTTGTTCTTGGCGAATTTGTTCTTGAGCCTCGCGGACTCTCTCGACAATAAGTTCATTGCGTGGTTGAACGTCAAATAGTCGCTGAATTTCAGCAAGAGATGACGGTTCAAAACCATTTTCCATCGCCTCCTTAACCGCATCATCAAAAACAATATTGTAATTTACGGTCGCAAGATGTTTTTCTGCAATGGCCTCTGGCAAAGTCTTTGTATAGAGTGCTTTGCCAAAATGATCGGTGATGTCTTTCTCGTCCATGCGCTCAGGCGTAGCGGTTAAGCCAAGTTGAAATTTAGGCTTGAAATGTTCAACGACTTTTTTGTAGGTCATTGCTTCAATGTGGTGCGCCTCGTCGTAGATGATGTAGTCGAAGTAGTTATTAGGAAAACGATGAGCACCATTAGATAATGTCTGAAAACTTGCAAATGTAATGCCGCTCTCGGGTAAATTTTTGTGACGATTCGAGTAGAATGAACGGCTTGCGTCGGGTAGAAGCTCTGCGAATCGCTCACTTGCCTGTTCAAGAATGTTATTTTGATGCACCACAAAAAGTGCTCGGGGTTCTTGCCCGGTTTTCTCAACTTCTTCTTGGCGGAAAGCCGCATAGTCAACAACTGCGACAGATGTTTTACCCAGACCTGTAGCCAAATGAATAAGTCCGCGATCTGCACCGTCACGACGTGCAGTCCATAGCGCATTAAAGGCGTCGAGCTGATATGGACGCGCTTCAAAGTCTTGAATTGCTTCTTGCTGTGCGTGGCTTTCTTCGAGTATTCGATGGCCAATACGCATAGCACTAATATGCGCCGCAATTTTCTTGCGTCGCTCCTCGTTGGATAGATGCTCCCAAGAGCTTTCATATTCAGGGGACATAGCTGGTATATTATAACGAAATATTGCTTAAAAGTCAATAGCCCAACAGGGTGACTATACCCTCATAGCAAGTTAAGGATAGGTAATGGAAATACTGTATAAGCTGATTTATGATTTAAGTATGACGTTCTTACTAATAAGTAGCTCGAAAGTCACGATCTATATGAGTGCCGATAACAGGCCTCTTGGCATCGATGATCAAGAGGCCTCAAAGGCAAGTCGTA
>CEOS01015818.1_pt1 | contig 18596 bp, 20 predicted proteins | sample 530601 | NCBI WGS metagenome assembly CEOS01 (sample SAMEA2620666, study PRJEB7988) | marine metagenome | biome: marine biome (ENVO:00000447); feature: mesopelagic zone (ENVO:00000213); material: "saline water (ENVO:00002010), including plankton (ENVO:xxxxxxxx)" | depth 1000 m
GATCAGCCGGCGGGGGTGAGCCGCCAGATCGTCGCTTCCGGTCCGTCCTCGGCCACCCAGACCGAACCGTCAGGCGCTTCGGCCACGGCGCGGAGGCGCTCACCGAAATCGTAGCGGGCGGTTTCGTTCGCGTTGGTGCCGTCCATCTTCACCAGCACCAGGCCCTGGCTGACCAGACCGGCGATCAGCGCATTGCCCTGCCAGCCGGGAAACAGCGCGCCCGAATAGAAGATCATGCCGCCCGGCGCGATCACCGGGTCCCACCATTCGACCGGCGCGACATAGGGATCGCCCGGCGCGTGGTCGGGGATCGGTTCATTGTCGTAATGGATGCCGTTCGACACGTTGGGCCAGCCATAGTTCGCGCCGCGCTGGACGAGGTTGAGCTCGTCCCCGCCCTGCGGCCCGTGTTCCAGATCCCACAGCTGCCCGCGCGCATCGAAGGCGAGGCCGAGGATATTGCGGTGCCCGTAGGACCAGATCTCGGGGTTGGCATTCGCTTCGCCGGTGAAGGGATTGCCGGGCGCGGGGGTGCCGTCGGGCAGCAGGCGCACCACGGTGCCGAGATTGTTCGACAGGTCCTGCGCGGGCTGCATCTTTTGCCGGTCGCCCGAGGCGATGAACAGGAAATCGCCGTCGGGCGAAAAGGCGATGCGGTGCGAGTAATGGCCGCGGCCCGTGACCTTTTCGTCCTGCCGCCAGATCACGCGCGGATCGCGCAGGGTGCAGTTATCGGGCTGGCCGCATTGCAGCGTGGCACGTGCCACCGCCGCGCCGCGCGTGTCGCCGGGCCCGGCCTCGGCAAAGCTGAGATAGACGGCGCGGCTGCTGGCGTAATCGGGCGCGAAGACGATGTCGCCCAGACCGCCCTGGCCGCCATAATCGACCTCGGGCACGCCGCTGACGGTGCCCGTGGTGCCGTCGGCCTTGCGGAACTTGAGGGTGCCCGATTTCTCGGTCACGAACAGCGTGCCGGTGCCCGGCTCGAACGCCATGGCCCATGGCTCGTCGAAAGTGCCCATGTCCTCCTTGGCGAAGTCGACGGCGCCGGCGGGATTATCCGCAGGCTGTCCACTGGCGGCGGGGGTCGGGGTTTCCTGACAGCTTGCAACCGTGGCGAAGGCAAGCGAAACAAGGGCGATGCTGGCGAAACGCACTGATTTGAACTCCATGACCCGTGATACTTCTTGCCGCTGGTCGCGGCTGCGCGGGGTGCGCCCGTGATCGTCGGGGTGGACGAGGCGGGGCGCGGACCCTTGGCGGGGCCGGTTGTGGCCGCTGCGGTGCTGCTGTGCAAGCCGCGACCTGCGGGGCTGGGCGATTCCAAGGTGCTGAGCCGCGAAAAGCGCGCCGTGCTGGAGGACACGATCAAGCGCCGCTGCGCCTGGGGCGTGGGGGTGGTGGAGGTCGAGGAGATCGACCGGCTCAATATCTTCGGCGCGACCATGCTGGCGATGACGCTGGCGGTGGAAGCGGTGTGCGCCCGGATCGGCTGCGATCCGCTGGAGGTGCTGGTGGACGGCAATCTGACGCCCGCGGGCCGCCGCCCCGAATGGCGCTGGCCCGCGCGCGCCATCGTCAAGGGCGACGCGAAGGAGCCGTGCATCTCGGCCGCGTCGATCATCGCCAAGGAACACCGCGACCGGCTGATGCGCGAGGCGGCGATGCGGCATCCGCATTACGGCTGGGACCGCAATGCGGGTTACGGCACGCCCGAACATCTTGAGGCGCTGCGCATCCATGGCCCGACGCCGCTGCACCGCCGCAGTTTCGCGCCGGTCGCGCAGATGGAGATGCGGCTGTGAACGAGTTTACCGGTGCCGACCTGACCGATCAGTCGGGCAAGTGCTTCGTCGTGACGGGGGCGAATGCCGGGATCGGTTTCGCCGCTGCGCAGGCGCTGGCCGCGAAGAACGCGCGGGTGGTGATGGCCTGCCGCAGCGAGGAGCGGGCCCGCGCGGCGATGGACCGGATCCGGGGCGGGCATCCCGCGGCCGATCTGGCGTTCCTGCCGCTGGATCAGGCCGATCTGGCCTCGGTTCGCAAGGCCGCCGAGCTCGCCGCTGCGGAGCCGCGCATCGATGCGCTGATCAATAATGCGGGCGTGATGGTGCCGCCGCTGTCCTTCACCATGGACGGGTTCGAGATGCAGTTCGGGGTCAACCACCTCGGCACCTTCGCGCTGACCGCGCTGATGCTGCCGCTGCTTGAGAAGACCGCCGCCGATCACGGCGAGGCGCGCGTGGTCGTGACCGCCAGCATCGCGCACAAGAAGGGCTGGATCGACTTCGCCAATCTGGACGGGTCGCGCGGCTATGCGCGCATGCCGTTCTATCAGCAGTCGAAGCTGGCCAATCTGCTTTTCGCGGCGGAGCTGGACCGGCGGCTGCGGGCGCAAGGCAGCCGGGTGAAGGCCATTGCCTGCCATCCCGGCGTCGCGCAGAGCGAGTTGACGCGGCATATCCCGCTGCGCCGGGTTTTCACGCCGATGATGGGCTGGGTGGTCAACACGGCGGAGCAGGGCGCGTGGCCCGCGTTGCAGGCGGCGTGCGATCCGGCGCTGCGGGGCGGTGAATATGTCGGATCGCGCGGCTTGTTCGAGGCGCGCGGACCATCGGGTCCGGCCTTTCGCAGCAAGGCCGCGCGCGATCCCGAACTGGCGCGGCGGCTGTGGGATGTGTCGGTGCGGATGACTGGCGTCGATCCGGAATTGCCGCCAGCCTAGATCTTAGGCGAAGGATTTCTCAGGCGAAGGCCTTGGCGCGCATCGCGTCGATATAGGCCTTGCCCCATTCCTCCATCACCAGCGGATCGGCGGGCAGGCCGCCCGCCTTGTCATTCGCGGCGCCAAGCTCGTCGCGGCTGTTGACGCGCGGGAAGGGGCCATCGGGCACCGGCACGCCCAGGAATTCGCACAGGGGTTCCCAGCCTTCCTTGGGGTGAAACACCAGCAGGCGTTCGGGCGGCAGGCTGGCGATCACCTCTTCGTTGCGGCGGCGGTACCAGTCGGTCATGAAGGCGCGGTCGGTCATCGATCCTTCCTTGAACGCGTCATAGATCGCGCCCTGCATCATGCGTTCGGCAGGCGTGCCCACCAGTGTCGCCTGCATGCGCGGGCTGAAGATCGTCTCGCTGACCGAATCGAACCAGCTGTCGGGATCGCGGGTGGTCAGCACGATCTTCGCGTCCGGGTAATAGGCGGCGAGTTCGCGCCACCACGTGCAGGCGGGGTAATCGGTGACCGAGCGGAAGCCTTCGAACACAGCGTCCCAGTCGGGTCTGCCATCCACCACGTCCAGCCACAGCGGCAGGCGGCGGCGCACGTCGGCGAACAGCTCAGCCATGTGGAAGCAGGGGCCGAAACCCAGTTTCTCGAGCGCGAATTTCAGCGTGAAGGTTGCATTGCGGCCAAGGCCGGCGCCGATCACTTCCAGTGCCATCTGGGCTTCCCCCGTGTCAGGTCGCGACCCTGAACGCAGGCGAACATGCGCGCGGCGGCGCGCCGCTGCAATCGACTTTTATACGCGGCGAGTCCTGAAGGACACAGCCCCAAGATGATGAGTCCGGGCCTGCGGGGCGGACTCAATATGTTGCGAAAACGCCTGTCCGCGCTGCCGCGGCGCGGACTCAGTTCGCGGCGCGAAGCGGATTCGGCTGACCGATCCGCGCTTGACGGCGAGTCCCCATGGATTCACTAAGGGACTTATCCACAGGGGGCGGGCCTTGAAGAAGGCCCCGTAAGGGACGGCATGGCAACGATTTTGAAGACCCGCACGGTGCAGCACACCACGCTTATCCAGCCGCGAGAGCAGCCGCGCCAGATGAGCGTGGAACTGCCGCTGGGGCAGATCCTGGACGGCGATTGCGTCGAGGCGATGCGCAGCATCCCGTCGGGCACGATCGACATGATCTTTGCCGATCCGCCGTATAATCTGCAGCTGGGCGGCGATCTCGACCGGCCCGATGGCAGCCGCGTCGATGCGGTGGACGACGACTGGGACAAGTTCGCCAGCTTTTCGTCCTATGACGATTTCACGCGGGAATGGCTGGGCGAGGCGCGGCGTATCCTGAAGCCCAATGGCTCGATCTGGGTGATCGGCAGCTATCACAATATCTTCCGTGTCGGCACGGCGATGCAGGATGCTGGGTTCTGGATCCTGAACGACATCGTGTGGCGCAAGTCGAACCCGATGCCCAATTTCAAGGGCACGCGTTTCACCAATGCGCATGAGACGCTGATCTGGGCGTCGATGGGCGAGAAGGCGAAATACACCTTCAACTACCGCGCGATGAAGACGCTGAACGACGAGCTTCAGATGCGCAGCGACTGGGTGCTGCCGATCTGCGGCGGGCAGGAGCGGCTGAAGAAGGGCGGCACCAAGGTGCACCCGACGCAAAAGCCCGAGGCTCTGCTGTACCGCGTGATGCTGGCCACCACCAATCCGGGCGATGTGGTGCTGGACCCGTTCTTCGGCACCGGCACCACCGGCGCGGTCGCCAAGCGGCTGGGCCGCCAGTGGATCGGCTGCGAGCGTGAGGGCAATTACCGCGAGGCCGCGCTGGAACGCATCGAAAGCGCGCTGCCGCTGGACGAAAGCGCGCTGAAGGTGATGCAGTCGAAGCGTTCGGCCCCGCGCGTCGCGTTCGGCGCTTTGGTCGAGGCGGGCTATGTCCCCGCGGGCAGCACCGTCACCGACAAGAAGCGCCGCTTCAGCGCCACCGTGCGCGCCGACGGTTCGCTGGTGTCGGGCAAGGAAAGCGGGTCGATCCACGGGCTGGGTGCAGCGCTTCAGGGCGCGCCGTCGTGCAATGGCTGGACCTTCTGGCACATGGAGAGCGAAAAGGGGCTGCAGCCGCTGGACGATGCGCGGCAGCTTTACCTGTTGGCCACCGAAGACTGATCCGTTAGCCAGCGGCGCATGAGCAAGCTCTATCTTCTGCCGCTGGGCTTTGCGCCTTCTCCTCAGGCCTATGATGAGGGCAGGGATCCGCCCGATGTGATCCGGCTGGCAGGCACGATGTGCTATGTCTCGCAGATCGCGCTGATCGTGAGAGAAGGCGTGCGGGTGACGCGGCGGCAGGTGCTGCGCCCGTCGGAAATCGCGCCGGTGCTGGCGTCGCTGCCCGACGATCTGGCCGCGGATGGCGAGGAGCAATTTGCCAGCCTGCGCACCGCGCATCCGCCGCTACAGCTGGGCGAGCGGACGATCCGGCTGGACCAGCCGCAAGTGATGGGCATCCTGAACGTCACGCCCGACAGCTTTTCGGATGGCGGGGCGCATGACGATGTGTCGGCCGCGGTCGGCCACGGCGTCGACATGCTGGAAGCGGGCGCGGCGATCATCGACGTGGGCGGCGAAAGCACGCGCCCCGGCGCGGCGGCGGTATGGGAAGGTGACGAGATCAAGCGCGTCGTGCCCGTGGTCGAAAGGCTGGCGCGCGGCGGGGCGGCGGTGTCGGTCGACACGCGCAATGGCGCGACCATGCGCGAGGCGCTGGCGGCGGGCGCAACCATGATCAACGACGTATCCGCGCTGCGCCACGATCCCCGCAGCGCCGAGATCGTGGCCGAGGCAGGCGCGGCGGTGGTGCTGATGCATGCGCCGGGAAAAGGCGCGGACCTGCACGCCGATGCGAAATACGATCATGTCGTGTTCGACGTGTTCGACCATCTGCGCGCCCGGCGCGATGCGGCCATGGCGGCGGGGATCGAGCGCGGCAGGATCGTGCTCGACCCCGGTATCGGCTTCGGCAAGACACTGGCGGAGAACCTTGCGCTGATAGAGGCGTTGCCGCTGTTTCATGCGCTGGGCCAGCCACTGCTGTTCGCGGCCAGCCGCAAGCGTTTCATCGGCGCGCTGTCGAACGAGGCGCCCGCGGACAGGCGGCTGGGCGGATCGCTGGCGGCGGCGATGCGGGCGATGGATGCGGGCGCGCAGATGATCCGCGTTCACGATGCGGCGGAAACGGTGCAGGCGATGCATGTGTGGCGGGGACTGCGCGATGCGGCGCTGACGGATTTCTCGCAACTGCCGCAATGAATGCGCGCGAGGCCGTAGCGCGCATCGCGGAGTGGGCCGAGGCGGCCGCGCTCGATTTCCGCCATGACGAGGCCGCTGGCCATGGCGCGGTTTTCAGCCGCTGCGGGCGCTATCGATACCTGCTGTGGCGCGATGCTTTTCCCGCGCATGAGATGATGGCGATCGCCATGCTCAATCCGTCGAAGGCCGATCATCTGGCGAACGATCCGACCATCGCGCGATGCCATTCGCGTGCCTTGGGTGAGCACGCCTCGCTGCTGGTGTGGAACCTGTTCGCGCTGCGCGAAACCGATCCGCTTCAGCTCAAGAAACGCAGGGGGCCGGTGGGGCGGCACAACGACGACGCGATCCGGCTGGCGCTGGCGCTTGCGCCGCGCACGATTGCCGCGTGGGGCGTGCATGGCGCGCATCGCGGGCGGGATCGGCAAGTGCTGCGGCTGTGCGGCGATGGGGGGCTGCATTGCTATGGCACGACCAAGGCGGGGCTGCCGCGCCATCCGCTCTATCTGCGCAGCGACGTGCGTGCGGTGCCCTATAGCGTATAGCCGCCGTCGCTGGACAGCACCGCGCCGGTGATGGTCGCGGCCATGTCGGACAGCAGGAAGCCGATCTGGCCCGCGATCTCTCCGGCGCTTGCATAGCGGCCAAGCGGTGTCGCCATCCTGCCCATCGCCTGGATCGCGGCGTCGCGGCTACCAGCCTCGCGCGTCATGTCGGCGAAGAAATCCATCGAATCCCAGATCGGCGTATCGACCCCGCCCGGCGCGATGGCATTGACGCGCACGCCCGACACCGCCGATTCCTTCGCGGCCACCTTGGCCAGCTGGACCAGCGCGGCCTTTGACGCGGCATAGGCGGCGGTGGTCGGCTCTGCCTTGAGCGCGGCGGCGGATGCGGTCACGACGACCGAGCCTTTGCCCGCCCGCTGCATCGCGCCCAAGGTGGCCGCCAGCGTCAGGAACGCCCCGTCGAGATTGATCGCCATCACCCGCCGCCACTGCGCGAAATCGCCGCCCGCTATCGGGTAGGCGGCGCCGATGCCTGCGTTGGCGATCACGTGATCGAAGGCGGGCCGGTCCGCGAAGCCGGTCCAGAGGGCGGGGTCCGACACATCGCCCGCCATGCGCTCCACCTCGCAGGTCAGGTCCAGTCGCGACAGCCCTTCGGCGTCCAGATCCATCAGTACCAGCCGCGCGATGCCGTGCGCGTCCAGCCAATGCGCGGTCGCCGCGCCTATGCCCGATGCCGCGCCGGTGATCAGCGCGCTGCGGTTCGAAAAGTCGAAATCCCCTGCCATGGATGGCAAGGTGGCGCGATCAGGCGGCGTTGTCGATTCCCAGATCGCTCAGCTTGCGATAGAGCGTCGAGCGCCCGATGCCGAGGCGGCGCGCGACCTCGCTCATCCGGCCGCGATAATGGCCGATGGCAAGGCGGATCACGTCGGCCTCGATCTCTTCCAGCGAACGCAAATGCCCGTCGGCGCCGAACAGGGTCACGCCGCCCGCATTGTCGGCGGCGCGCGGTCCGATGTCGCCCACGATATTGGCAAGCTGCGGGAAATCGCTCTCGGTCAGGGCGTCGCGGTCGCAGAAGACGACGGCGCGGAACAGCACCGCCTGAAGCTGGCGCAGGTTTCCGGGCCAGCCATACCCCTCCAGCAGGGCCAGCGCATCGTCGGTGATGCCCAGATGGCGCAGGCCCGGCTGCTCGCCGATCAGCTTGAGGAAATGGCGCGTCAGCGGCGCGACGTCGCAGACTCGCTCACGCAGGGGGGGCAGCTGGATAGAATGGCCGTTGAACGCCTCTGCCAGCGCGGGTTCCAGCACGCCCTGTTCGGCCAGCGTCGCCGAATCGGTGCCCGCCGTCGCGATGATGCGGACATCCACGCGAAAGCTGTGCGCCGCGCCCAGCGGCTTGGCGATGCCGGTCATGATCGTGTCGGCCAGCCGGTGCTGCAGTGCGGGGGGCAGACGTTCCAGATCGTCGATGATCAGCGTTCCGCCATCGGCGTTCTGCAATGCGCCCGCGCGCTGTTCGAACGCGCCGGGGAAGGCGCCGCGTTCGTGGCCGTACAGCGCCGATTCGATGGCCGCCGGGGCCATGCCGGTGGTGTGGACCACAACGACGGGCCCGCGCGAACGCGGGCTGGCCGAATGGATCGCGCGGCTGAGCAGTTCCTTGCCGGTGCCCGGCTCGCCCGCGATCAGCAGCGTGGAATGCCCGCGCGCCGCCTTGGCCGCACGGGCCAGCGCGGTACGGAAATTGGGGGAGGACCCGATCATCAGGTCGAAATCGAGCGGCGCCTCGATCTTCTCGGTCAGCGGGGCCAGCTCGTCAGAGGCCAGCGCGTGCTGGACGCTGCTTTCCAGCGCATAGATCAGCCGTTCCGAAGCGATCGGCTTTATCAGATAGTCGGTCGCGCCCGCGCGCATCGCCTCTACCGCCAGCAGCGGCGAGGCGCTGCCCGTCAGGAACAGCAGCGGCATTTCGGGCGCGGCGGCGCGGAAGCGGCCGATCAGGCGGCACGATTCGTCGCCCGCGATCCAGCTGTCCAGCATCAGAGCCTGCGGCTTTTCGGGAGAGGTGTCGTCCAGCATCCGCAGCGCGGTCTCTCCGTCGGGGACGGTGCGCATGCGCCAGCCTGCACGGCCTGCCAAAGCATTGATCTGCCTGATCTGGCTGGCATCGTCTGCGACCAGCAGCATCAGGCGCGGTTCGTCATCCACCATTACTTGCCCCGTTGCGGCGACGGAAACCCCTGGCCGCCCCTGACGACTTCTAACGGGATATCGTGAACAATATGTTTAACGCGTTCGCGCGCCCGCCACCAGCCGCGCATTGAAGGGTAAACGCGCCATTGACGATAGCGTTTCCGTCCGGCTCCTGAAAGACAGGCGGCCGGCCCTTGGCGCGGCTCGAATACGGCGTCTTGTCTGAAACGGCGGCCCGCATTAGAGGCTTGTCGGGTATGGGGTCCCGTCCGGCCGGGCGGGGCACCACAGGAATAGTGCACGAAGCTTCCAAGGAAACCGCGATGGCCATGAAGAATCCCCACTCGATCGAAAAGGCGAAATCGACCTATTCGAATTTCGTCAGCTGGTTCAAATGGGGCACGATCATCGTCGCCATCCTGACCGCCGTCGTGGTGCTGATCATCGCCTGACAGCGCGAGGCCTTGCCGGAATACGCGCATCGCGCCCCGATGGCCGGGCGCGCGGGCGTTCCGGTTAAATTAACCGGTCATAGCGAACATGTCCGCCACGCTGCCGGTTGGCATGCGGTGCCTTTTTGCGTAGGCGAAAGGCGGGACACACAAGCATGAGGGACCTGGTCTTTTGCGAAAACTTGGTCTGATCGGGGGGATGAGCTGGGTTTCCACCCGTGCCTATTACGAAGACATCAACCGCATCGTGCAGCGCCGCGTCGGCCCCACGGCCAGCGCGCCGCTGCTGATCGAAAGCATCGATTTCTCGCGGCTTTACCGCACCAACGGGCCCGAACAATGGGACCATGCCGCCGATGTGCTGATCGAATCGGCGCGGCGGCTGGAGAGCGCGGGCGCGGGCGCATTGGTGATCGCGGCCAATTCGATGCATGCGGTCTATGACCGGGTCGCGGGAGCGGTTTCCATCCCCGTCATCCATATCGCGGATTGCGTCGCCACCCGCATGACCGAAAAGGGCATCAAGCGCGCCGCGCTGATCGGCACGCGCAACGTGATGATGGAGGATTTCTATCGCGAGCGGCTGGTGGTCGAGGATATCGAGCTGCTGCCCCCCAACATGGATATCGTGGAGACGCTGGACACGATCATCTATGACGAGCTGATGCACGGCAAGGTCCGCCGCGACAGCGAGCGTGAGCTGCGCACCATGATCACCAATCTGGAAAAGGCCGGGGCCGAGGCTGTCGTGATGGCCTGTACCGAGCTAGACCTGCTGATCGACACCGATGCCAACGTGCTGCCGATCTTCGATTCCGGCCATATCCATGCGGCGGCGGCGGCGGACTGGATCATCGGCGAACAACCGGCGCAGACGGATACGCCCGCCGGATGACGGGTTTTTCCGCCGTTTAACGCCGCGTTCCGTTTTTGATCCGGTTTGCCTGTGCGCCCCGATCTGCCATCGGGGTCGGCGATGGACGACGTTCTTGCACCGGCCCTACCCGATATCGCCAGCGGCGGCGGCGCGCGCGCCCGATATGCCGCCGATCCGGCGCACACGCGCGGGCGCGAATTCGGGGAGGTCGAGGGCGGGGTGCGAGGCCCGCGCAGCGCATACCAGCGCGACCGCGACCGGATTATCCACTCGATCGCGTTCCGCCGGCTGAAGCACAAGGCGCAGGTGTTCGTCGCGCCCTATGGCGACCATTACCGCACCCGCCTGACCCACAGCCTTGAGGTCGCGCAGGTCGGCCGGGTGATCGCGCGCGCATTGGGTCTGGACGAGGATCTGACCGAGGCATTGTGTCTTGCCCATGACATCGGCCACGGCCCGTTCGGCCATGCGGGCGAGCGGGCGCTGCAACGCGCGCTGAAGGGCCATGGGGGTTTCGACCATAATGCGCATACGCTGCGGGTGCTGATGCGGCTGGAAAGCCCCTATTGCACGCATGAAGGGCTGAACCTTTCGTGGGAAACACTGGAGGGGCTGGCGAAGCACAACGGGCCGGTCTCGGCGGATAAGACGCTGCCTTGGGCCTTGCGCGAACTCGACGAAGCCTTCCCGCTCGACCTTGGGCGCTGGCCTAGCCTCGAGGCGCAGGTGGCGGCGCTGGCCGACGACATCGCCTATGACAATCATGACATCGAGGACGGGATTCGCGCGGGCTTCCTCTCGCTCGACCAGATCCTGTCGATGCCGTTCGTCGCGGACCAGTGGGATGCGATCAATCGCAAGTTCCCCGGCGTCGCGAAGGAGCGCCTGCAGCGCGAGCTGATCCGTTCGCAGATCGGCTGGATGGTCACCGACGTCATTGCCGAAACGAAAGGCCGCATCGCGCAGGCGGGCGTCGAAACCGCGCAGGACGTGCGCGAGGCGGGGGTGCAGCTGGCAGGCTTTTCGCTCGGCGTGGCGGAGGCGGAGCGGGCGCTGAAGCGGTTCATGTACGATAAGCTCTATTACCACCCCGCGCAAAAGCGCACCGCGGAGCTGGCCGATGCGCTGATCGCGGGGCTGTTCGCGGCCTATGCGGACGATCCCTCGCTGATGCCCGAAGACTGGCGCGCCGCGCTGCCCGAAAGCGAGCCGCAGCGCAGCCGCCATATCGCCGATTTCATCGCGGGCATGACCGACCGCTATGCGATCCGCGCCCATGCCGACATCTTCGGCCACGCGCCCGAGGAGCTCAGCAATGTCTGAGCGCGGCGGCAGGCCGGCAGAGCCCATCCACATGGTGCTGGTGGGTGCGACCGGTCTGGTGGGGCGCGAGATCATGGCGCGCAGCGGGGCGCAGGACGACATCCGCCTGACCGCCATCGCCCGCCGCGAAGTGCCGCTGCCCGAAGGTGCGCGGATGGAGATGATCATCGCCGATCCGGCCAGCTGGGGGCAGGTCATCGCGCAGCTGGCGCCCGACGTGCTGGTGTCGGCGCTGGGCACGACATGGAAGAAGGCCGGGCGGGACGAGGCCGCGTTCCAGTCGGTCGATCTCGAACTGGTGCTGCGCTGCGCCGAGGGTGCCTCGCAGGCGCGGGTGCGGCAGTTCATCGGGATGTCGTCGGTGGGCGCGGACCGGTTTTCCAAAAACCTCTATTTGCGCACCAAGGGCGAGATGGAGCAGGCGGTGAAGAAGCTGGCCTTCTCGCGCGTAGACATGCTGCGGCCCGGCCTGCTGAAGGGCCGGCGCGAAGAGGATCCGCGCGGCAAGGAGAAGCTGGCGGCGATGCTGTCGCCGGTCACCGACCTGCTGATGAACGGTTCGCTGCGGCAATATCGATCGATCCCGGCGGGCGCGGTTGCCGATGCCATTTTGGCGATGGCGCATATGCGCGCGGACGGGCGTTTCGTGCACGACAATGACGCCATTCGCGCCGCGCCCTTGCGGCGGTCGGTGAAAAAACCGGCGCTGGCGGGTGAATAGCGCGATTTGCTCGGTTAAATCCGCCAGAACCCCAGCGCGCTGATTGACTTTGCAGGCGCAGCATAGGAATTTGCCGCCACATCGCTGACCCGTGTGGGAGAGAGCGTGCGATTCGCCGTCTGGCGAATTCGCATGCCGCCGAAGGAGCAACCGCCCCGGAAACTCTCAGGCAACAGGGACCATGTGGGTCGATAGCGATGCTCTGGAAAGAGCAGCGGCGTTTCATTGCCGAGGCCACCGAAGGGGTATTCCGGCTGCCGTGTTCGCGGCACCGGCGAAGCTCTCAGGTTTCCGCGACAGAGGGGGTCTTGCGCGTATCCGCCTGCCGGACGCGCAGGCCTGCCTATTCACGGAGCCTGATTGTGAGCGAAACCATGTCCGAAGATCATATCGAAGAGCCGATCGCTCCGGAGGCTCTGCCGCTGGACGCGTGGCATCGCGCAAGGGGTGCGCGCATGGTGCCCTTCGCGGGTTATCTCATGCCGATCCAGTATGAGGGCATCATCGCCGAGCACGAATGGACCCGCACCAACGCGGGCCTGTTCGACGTCAGCCACATGGGCCAGCTGATCGTGTCGGGCGAAGGCGCCGCCGAGGCGCTGGAGACGCTGCTGCCCGGCGATATTTCCGCGCTGAAACCGGGGCGTGTCCGCTATTCGCTGCTGCTGAACGAGGATGGCGGCATCCTCGACGATCTGATGGTGACCAATGTCACGCAGAACGACGGCGAGCCGACCTATTACCTTGTCGTCAATGGCGCGACCAAGTGGGACGACATCGGCCATCTGCGCGAATTCCTGCCCGACGAGATTTCGCTCAATCATCTGGACGACCGCGCGCTGCTGGCGCTGCAGGGCCCGCGCGCGGCCGAAGCGCTGGAGCGGGTCATTCCGGGCATCGCCGACACGCTGAGCTTCATGCAGGCGGGCAATGCGAAATGGAACGGCGTCGACGTGGGTGTCGGACGCTCGGGCTATACCGGCGAGGACGGGTTCGAACTGTCCGTCCCCGCCGAACAGGCCGAGGCGCTGGCCGAGGCGCTGTGCGCGCAGGACATGGTGAAGCCCGTCGGCCTTGGCGCGCGCGATTCGCTGCGGCTTGAGGCGGGGCTGCCGCTCTATGGCCACGACCTTGACGAGAACACCGATCCGGTAACCGCCGACCTGTCCTTCGCGCTGTCGAAAAAGCGGCGCGAGAGCGGGGGCTTTCCGGGGGCGGACAAGATCCTTTCTCTGCTGGCCCACGGGCCCAGTGCAAAGCGTGTCGGCCTTATGATCGAGGGGCGCATGGCCGTGCGCGAGGGCGCCGCGATCCATGCCGGCGAGGCGCGCATCGGCACCGTCACCAGCGGCGGCTTCGCGCCCAGCGTCGGCCAGCCCATCGCGATGGGCTATGTCGAGGCGGGCCATGCGCTGCCCGGCACGAAGCTGACCGTCGAGATGCGCGGCAAGGCGATCACGGCGACCGTCACCGACATGCCCTTTGTGCCGCATCGCTATTTCCGCAAGAAATCCTGATTTTCCTGACTTAATTCCTCTGAGGATCATCACGCCATGACCATCTATTTCACCGAAGACCATGAATGGATCTCCGTCGAGGGATCGACCGGCATCGTCGGCATCACCGACCATGCACAGGAACAGCTGGGCGACATCACCTTTGTCGAACTGCCCGAAGTGGGCAGCGATTACGGCAAGGGCGACAGCGTGTCGGTCGTCGATTCGGTAAAGGCCGCCAGCGACGTATACACCCCGGTTTCCGGCACCGTCACCGAAGTGAACACCGACCTCGAGGAACAGCCCGAGCTGGTCAATAACGATGCCGAAGGCGAGGGCTGGCTGTTCAAGGTCACGCTGTCCGACAAGTCCGAGCTTGAAGGGCTGATGGACGAGGATGCCTACAAGACATTCCTCGAAAGCCTGTGATCCCTGCAAAGACCCTGATCCCTGCAAAGACTTTGATCGGCATTCGCCGCAAGGACATGATGTGATGCGTTACCTTCCGCTGACCCAGACCGACCGGTCCGCCATGCTGGCGAAGATCGGTGCGGACGATATCGATGCGCTGTTCGCCGACGTTCCGGCAGAGGCGCTGCTGAAAGACCCCGTGTCGGGCCTGCCGATGCATGCCAGCGAGATGGCGGTCGAACGGCACATGAAGAAGCTGGCCGCGCAGAACCTGTCGGCGGCCGACGCGCCGTTCTTCCTGGGGGCGGGGGCCTATCGCCATCACATTCCCGCGACGGTCGACCACATCATCCAGCGCGGCGAATTCCTGACCGCCTATACGCCCTATCAGCCCGAAATCGCGCAGGGCACGCTGCAGGTGTTGTTCGAATTCCAGACGCAGGTCGCGCGCATGTTCGGCACCGACATCGCCAATGCGTCGATGTATGACGGTTCGACCGCCTGCTGGGAAGCGATCGCCATGGCGGGCCGCATCACCCGCCGCGAACGCGCCGTGTTGGGCCCGATCCACCCGCATTACGTCTCCTCTGCCGAGACGATGGCGCGCTTTACCGGGGACGAGCTGGTCAGCGTCGGCCCGCAGCTGTCCGCCGATGCGGGTGAGGATGCGGTGATCGCCGAGATCGACGACAAGACCGCGGCGGTCGTGGTGCAATATCCCGACATCCTTGGCCGCGTGCCCGATCTGGCGAAAATCGCCGATGCCGCGCATGCCAAGGGCGCGCTGCTGATCGCGGTGGTGACCGAGCCGGTCGCGCTGGGCCTGCTGGAAAGCCCCGGCTCGCTGGGCGCCGATATCGTGGTGGGCGAGGGGCAGTCGCTGGGCGTCGGCCTGAACTTCGGCGGGCCCTATCTGGGCCTGTTCGGCGCGCGCGAGAAATTCGCCCGCCAGATGCCGGGACGCCTGTGCGGCGAGACGGTGGACGCCGACGGCAAGCGCGGTTTCGTGCTGACGCTTTCGACGCGCGAGCAGCATATCCGGCGCGAGAAGGCGACCAGCAATATCTGCACCAATTCGGGCCTGTGCGCGCTGGCGTTCTCGATCCACATGACGCTGCTGGGCGGCGAGGGGCTGGGCAGGCTGGCGCGCATCAACCACGCCCGCGCGCTTACCGCGGCGGAGCGGCTGGGCGCGATCCCGGGCGTGGAAGTGGTCAACGAGGGCAATTTCTTCAACGAGTTCGCCGTGCGGCTGGCGGGCAAGGATGCGCGCGAGGTGGCCTATGCGCTGACCCGGCGCCAGATCCTGGGCGGCGTGTCGATGGGACGCCTGTTCCCGGACCGCCCCGACATGGCCGAAGGGCTGCTGATCGCGGTGACCGAAACGGTGAGCGACGAGGATATCGACTATCTGGCCGGCGCGCTTGAGGAGGAACTGGCATGAACACCATCAACCGCAGCGGCTGGAAACCCGAGATGGGCGAGGTGGACGTCCACGCCCCCGAAGACGCGCCCACGGCCAGCGGCGACCGCGCGCTGAACCTTGAGGAACCGCTGATCTTCGAATTGCGCGCGGCCGATGGCGCGGGCAAGTGCGGGGTCGATTTCGACGATATGCCCGATGCGATGTCGCCCGGCATCGCGAAATTCGCGCGCAAGAAGCAGGTCGAACTGCCCGCGCTGGCAGAACCGGAGACGGTGCGCCATTATACCCGCCTGTCGCGCCAGAACTATGCGATCGACCTTGGGCCGTTCCCGCTGGGTTCGTGCACGATGAAGCACAATCCGCGCCTGAACGAGGCGGTGGCGCGGCTGCCGGGCTTTGCCGACATCCATCCGCTGCAGCCGATGGACACGGTGCAGGGCGCCTATGCGGTGATCGAGCAGCTGGCCGACTGGCTGATGAAGCTGACCAACATGAGCGCGGTCGCGATGAGCCCCAAGGCGGGCGCGCATGGCGAATTGTGCGGCATTCTTGCGATGCGCGCGGCGCTGGAAGCGCGCGGCGATGCGCGCGAGGTGATCCTCGTTCCCGAAAGCGCGCATGGCACCAATCCGGCCACCGCGGCCTTTGCGGGCTATGGCGTCGAGAATATCCCGGCGACCAAGGACGGGCGCGTCGATCTGGAGGCGCTGAAGGCGCGGCTGGGGCCTGACGTGGCGGGCGTGATGATCACCAACCCCAACACCTGCGGATTGTTCGAGCGCGATATGAAGGCGATCTCGGACGCGGTGCATGCGGCGGGCGGCCTCGTCTATTGCGACGGGGCGAATTTCAACGCCATCGTCGGCAAGGTGCGCCCCGGCGATCTGGGCGTCGATGCGATGCACATCAACCTGCACAAGACCTTCTCCACCCCGCATGGCGGCGGCGGTCCGGGCAGCGGCCCGGTGGTGTTGTCGGCGGCGTTGGCGCCCTTTGCCCCGATCCCCTTCGTCCGCCGCGACGACAAGGGACGGCTGCGCATGGTCGAGGAACGCCAGCGTCCCGATCAGGCACCGCAGAGCTTTGGCCGCATGGCTGCGTTCCACGGGCAGATGGGCATGTTCACCCGCGCGCTGACCTATATGCTCTCGCACGGGGCGGACGGGCTGCGTCAGGTGGCCGAGGATGCGGTGCTGAACGCGAACTATATCCTGCGCTCGCTGGAGGACGTGCTCGACGCGCCCTATGCCGATGCGGGTCCGTGCATGCACGAGGCGCTGTTCAGCGACGACGATCTGCCCGAGGGCATGACGACGCTGGATATCGCCAAGGGTCTGATCGACGAGGGATTCCACCCGATGACGGTCTATTTTCCGCTGGTGGTCCACGGCGCCATGCTGGTCGAGCCGACCGAGACCGAGAGCAAGGCCGGGCTGGACCGTTTCATCAATTCGATGCGCAGCCTAGCCGAACGTGCGAAAGCCGGGGACCAGAGCCTGAAATCCGCGCCGCATTTCGCGCCGCGCCGCCGGATGGACGAGGCCCGCGCCGCGCGCAAGCCGGTACTGACATGGAAGGCCCCGCCCGGACCCGCGGGCGAACCCGCGCTGTGCGAACTGGGCGGAAGCTGAGATGACGGGCGGCGGCGGGGAGACGAGCGAGGTTCGCTTTCCGCCGCCGCTGATCTTTGCGGGGCTGTTGCTGGCTGGGCTGGCGGCGGACGATCTGCTGGGTCTCAATCCCGCGATGCCGGGTGTGCTGCGCGGCGTGGGGATCGGCATTGCGCTGGTGGGCGCGGGCCTGATCGCGGCGGCATTGCTGCAGTTTCGCAAGGCGGGCAACGACCCCGAACCGTGGAAGCCCGATGCCGCCTTCGTCGCGCAGGGCCTCTACCGGTTCAGCCGCAATCCGATGTATCTCGGCATGGCGCTGCTGCATCTGGGGATCGCGCTGGCGCTGGACAGTCTTGGCGCACTGCTGACATGGCCGGTTGCTTCTGTGCTGATCGACCGGCTTGTCATCGCGCGTGAGGAGCGCCATCTCGCCCGCCGTTTCGGCCCGGAATATCAGGAATATCGCCGTAATGTCCGACGCTGGCTCTGACCCATCGAACGAGCGCGGGCACGATCCCGCCGACCGCTGGATCGACCGCCGCCGCCACGCCCCCGCGACCGAGCGTAACCGCGGGCCCATCGGCGACCGGCTTGCCGACATCCTGCCCGCCAAGGGCGTAGTTCTGGAGATCGCGAGCGGATCGGGCGAGCATGCGCTTTATCTGGCGCGGCGCTTTCCCGCGCTGGACTGGCTGCCCAGCGATCCCGATCCCGATTCCATCGGGTCTATCGCGGCATGGCGGGAGGCGGAGGGGCCGCCCAATCTGCGCGCGCCCGTCAGTCTGGATGCCAGCGCACCCGACTGGCCGGTGGACCGCGCCGAGGCGATGCTGTGCGTCAACATGATCCACATCAGCCCATTGGCCGCGACTGAGGGGCTGTTCGCGGGCGCGGCGCGCGTGCTGCCGCCGGGGGCACCGCTGGCGATTTATGGTCCGTTTCTGGCCGGGGATATCGAAACCGCGCCGTCCAACCTGCAATTCGACCAGTCGCTGAGGGCGCGCGATCCGCGTTGGGGACTGCGCGATCTGGCGGATGTCGTCGATCTGGCGGGTCGCCATGGGCTGGAACTCGCCGCGCGCCATGCCATGCCCGCCAATAATCTGTTCCTGCATTTCCGGCGGATCTGACGGCATTTCGACCCGCGCCCGAACGAGAAACGCCCGCCGGTGAGGGCGGGCGCTTGCCGTTCGAAATTCTTTGAAGAGGCCTTAGTCGATGGCGTCCTCACCGGCCTGACCGACGGATTCGATATCCTCGCCAGCACCCTTGACGGTGTTGCAGGCAGCGGCGGTGAGTGCCAGCGAGCCAAGCGCGCAGGCAATAGCGATACGACGAATCATGGGAGGCTCCTTTGTTTCCATTCCCCCAACAACGCCGGGATACGAATGCGGTTCCACACGATTGTTAAGATTACGGCTCCAGCGTGCGCATTCGCCTGCGGCGCAAGATCTGTTCGCGCACGACGATGATGACGCCCGCCGCGATGATGAGTGGCGCACCCAGCCACAGGCTGGCGGGCGGC
>CEOS01010417.1_pt1 | contig 18472 bp, 22 predicted proteins | sample 530601 | NCBI WGS metagenome assembly CEOS01 (sample SAMEA2620666, study PRJEB7988) | marine metagenome | biome: marine biome (ENVO:00000447); feature: mesopelagic zone (ENVO:00000213); material: "saline water (ENVO:00002010), including plankton (ENVO:xxxxxxxx)" | depth 1000 m
CAACAAGGACGAGGACGCACCCATCTTCCAGGTCGCCGACATCGGCTTGGTTGCGGATCTGTACAAGGCCGTGCCGGAACTGACCGAGAAAGTTTGAAGAGGATAAGAGCATGGACAAGCAATTGAAACTCCTCATCGGCGGATCGCTGGCGGATGGCGGCGCGGGCACATTCGACGTGGTGAACCCCGCCACCGGCAAGGCCTTCGCGCAGTGCCCCAAGGCGAGCGAGGCGCAGCTGGACGAAGCGGTCGCCGCGGCGAAGGCGGCGTTTCCCGCGTGGGCGGCAACCGATGCGGGCGAACGCGGCGCCATGCTCGCCAAACTGGCCGATGCGCTGGAAGCGCGGGTCGCCGAATTCGCCTCGCTGCTGACGATGGAACAGGGCAAGCCGACGCGTCAGGCCATGGGCGAAATTATCGGCAGCACCTATGTCCTGCGCGCCTTTGTCGACAAGCGGGTTGAGCCTGTCGTCCTGCGCGACAAGGGCGGCAAGACCGTCACCGAACATCGCACCCCGCTGGGCGTGGTCGCGGCGATCACGCCGTGGAACTACCCGGTGATGATGCTGGTGCAAAAGCTCGCGCCCGCGCTGGTCACGGGTAACACCATGGTGCTGAAACCCGCGCCGACCACGCCGCTCACCAGCCTGCTCTTCGCCGAGCTTGCCAGCGAGATCCTGCCCGCAGGCGTCTTCAACGTGATCTGCGACGAGAACGATCTGGGCGGCAAGCTGACCGCCCATCCGGGCGTCGCCAAGATCGCCTTCACCGGATCGACCGCGACGGGCAAGAAGGTGATGGCCTCCGCCGCCGCGATGGTAAAGCGGGTCACGCTGGAACTGGGCGGAAACGACGCCGCCATCGTGCTGGACGACATCGACGCCAAGGCGGTCGCCAAGAAGATCTACGAAGGCGCGATGACCAATGCGGGTCAGATCTGCGTCGCGATCAAGCGCGCCTATGTGCCCGCCAATATGTACGACGCCTTTTGCGAGGAAATCGCCCGTCTGGCGAACGAGGCCATCGTCGACGACGGATCGAAGCAGGGCACCACGGTCGGCCCGATCCAGAACCGCCAGCAGTTCGAAAAGGTCAAGGAACTGGTCGAGGATGCCAAGCTGCACGGCAAGGTGATCGCGGGCGGCGAGGCGCTGGACCGCGACGGCTATTTCATGCCGCCGACAATCGTGCGCGACCTGCCCGACGACGCCCGCCTCGTTCGCGAAGAGCAGTTCGGGCCGGTGCTGCCGGTCCTGAAGTATGACGACATCGACGATGTGATCGCCCGCGCCAATGCGTCGGAATACGGCCTGGGCGGCTCGGTCTGGGGCAAGGACCTGACGCGCGCGACCGAGGTGGCGCAGAAGATCGACACCGGCACGGTCTGGGTGAACCAGTATCTCGCGATCGATCCGCGCATCCCGTTCCGCGGGTCCAAGCAATCGGGCCTGGGGACCGAGCTGGGCGATGAGGGCATGCTGGAATATACGCAGGCCCATATCGTCAACGCCGTCCCGTTCGAGGACGCCTGATACGGGCCGCACCGACGCGCAGCACCGTTTCGCCATCGGCCTTGGGCCGCTGGCGATCCGGTCTTGCGTGTTGAACGCGGGCGGCTTTTCTTTATGGCCGGGATCATGGAACCCAGCGACATCTCCCGCCCGGTCAATTTCTGCCAGACATGCGCGGTGCGCAATCGCGCGATCTGTGCCGACCTCGACGATGGAGAGATCGGCCTGCTCAACAGCATCGGTCGCCGCCGCAAAATCGAGGCGGGCGAGCAATTGCTGTGGGAAGGGGACGACGCCGTCCTCGTCGCCAATGTGATCGAGGGGGTGCTCAAGCTGTCCTCGGAAACCGCGGGCGGCAAGGAGCAGATACTGGGTCTTGCCTATCCCTCGGACTTTCTGGGGCGCCCGTTCGGCGAGACCAACAGCTATGGCGTGGAGGCGCTGGTCCCGACCGAGATCTGCGTGTTCTACCGCGCCGATTTCGACCGCTTCGCGCGCGAACACCCCAAGCTGGAACACCGACTGCTGGAACGCACCCTGTCCGAACTCGACCGCACGCGGCGCTGGATGCTGCTGCTGGGCCGCATGAATGCCGAGCAGAAGCTGGCGAGCTTCCTGCTGGAAACGGCGGAAAGGCTCGCGCCCGCCTCTTGCAGCTTCGTGGGCGAGGCGCCGCGCCGGATCGAACTGCCGCTTTCGCGCCAGCAGATCGCCGACGTGCTGGGCCTGACCATCGAAACCGTCAGCCGCCAGTTCACGCGCATGAAGAAGGAAGGGCTGATCGACATTGCCGGCCGCCGCGATGTCACCATCCTCGACTGGCAGGCCCTGTCGGACCGCGCCGAATGAAACGCACCGGGACGCCGCCGGTCGGTAAGCGGCGCCCCGGTGCTGCCTGTCGCTTCGTTCATCCCCCGATTCAGAAGCGCCAGGCAATCCCTGCACCGATCACCCATGGGTCGAGCTTGTGCTCGGTCTGGATCGCCAGCGTGTCGCCCGCATACCAGCGCGCCGTGGTGTCGATGAAATAGCGCTTGGCATCGATGCTGAGCGCAAGGCCGCTGTCGTTCAGCGGAATGTCGACGCCTGCCTGCAGCGCGATGCCGAATTCATCCGACATGCGGAAATCGGTCACGCCCAGCGGCAAGGTCGCCGCGCCCGGCTGTTCGTCTATCCAGATGAAATAGGCCGGACCCGCGCCGACATAGGGCTTCACCGCGCCCAGATCCGCGTGATATTTCAGCGTGAAGGTCGCGGGCACCAGCTTGGCATCGGACACCAGTTCCGCGCCGGGCAGGCCGGTCGTGCCGTCGACGTCGTGCTGGGTCAGGCAGCAGATCGTTTCCAGCGAGATCGCATCGGTAAAGAAATATTCGATGGCGATCGTCGGCACGACATTGTCGTTGGCCTTGGTCTGGGTATCGGCGGGCAAGCCGACGATATCGGTTTCGACATCGCTGATCTTGCCGTCGGGCAAGACACCGGTGACGAACGCCTTGACCTGCACATGGCCCGCGCGATCCTGCGCATGGGCGGCAACGGGACCGGCGGCAGCGGCAAGTGTGAGCGCACCGATCAGGAGTGGCAGTTTCATCGAATATTCCCGGCGGCGCAGTGACCGCCCCATGCGGCCCAGGATTGTTGCGTCGCTGAGGGGCAGATGCCTGCGCCTGTCCGCGCTTTCATTGACCCACATCAATGATGCGCCGCGCCTTTGGGAACAGCGTGCGCAGGATGCAGACCCTTCGAGCCGCCCCGCCAGCGAATTGCGATCAACTCTTCGGCCGCTTCGTCGCGGATGTGCTGCCGCCCGAAGCCTCTCAGGCAGCGCGGATTCATCTGCGTGAACTGGCGCAGCCCGTCAGTGCAGTCGGCGGCGAAGCGGTCTTTTCCTCAACCACCCAGGCGCGCGTGGTCCATATCGCGCGCGGATCGGTCAGGCTGGTCGCGCACGCCTCGCAGCAGCGCGACCAGGTGCTCTCGTTCCATTTCGCGGGCGATCTCGTGCTGGTCCCCGCGCGCGGGGCGCACGGCTATACGCTCTATGCGCTGGGCGAATGCGAGATGCTGGCCTTCGCCGCCGACCCGCTGTTCGAACTGGCGCGGAAGGAACCCGGCCTGGGCCACGCATTGCTGACCCGAACGCTGCGCGCGCTCGCCCGTTCGCGCGAAAAGACCATCGCGCTGGGCCGCAAGACCGCGCAGGAACGGGTGGCGAGCTTCCTCGTCGGCATGGCGCAGCGCATCGGCGTGCCGGACGACAAGGGCTGCCTGCTCGACCTGCCCATGTCGCGCCGCGACATCGCCGACAGCCTTGGCCTGACGATCGAGACGATCAGCCGCCAGCTGGGCGAATTGCGCGATGCCGGGCTGCTCGCGACCTCGGGACGCTCGCAGATCCGCCTGCTCGATCTGCCGGGTCTTGCGGCGCGCGCGGGCCATTTGCCGGCGGGCGCGCTGACAAAATCGTCAATTTGACCTGCATCAACGAAACGCCCGCTCGCGCTCCCTAGGGCACACCCAAACGGACGGAGATTTCCATGCACGCGGAAGCTGCAATCGGCCGCACCGGACTTTGGTTCGCGGTCCTGATCGTATCGATACTGGTCTTCATGACGGCGGCGGACAGCGGTTTCGCCGCCCATGCGGTGATCGTCGGCATCACCGCCTTCGCGCTGATGGCGATGAGCGCGGCGCGCTTCGACCCGCTGGGCAAGGCGCAGGGCTTCTTCAAGATGCCCGAGGGACCGTCGAAATATGACGACGATGTCATTCGCTGGGGTGTCATCGCGACGATGTTCTGGGGCATGGCGGGGCTGCTGGTCGGCGTGTTCATCGCTTCGCAGCTGGCCTTTCCGCAGCTGAATTTCGAGCCTTACCTGAACTTCGGGCGGGTGCGCCCGCTGCACACCAGCGCGGTGATCTTCGCGTTCGGCGGCAATGCGCTGATCGCGACCAGCTTTTACGTCGTACAGCGCACCTGCCGCACGCAGCTGGCGTTCCCCGCCCTCGCGCGCTTCGTGTTCTGGGGCTACCAGATGTTCATCGTGCTGGCGGCGACCGGCTATCTGCTGGGCATCACCCAGTCCAAGGAATATGCCGAGCCCGAATGGTACGTCGACCTGTGGCTGACCATCGTGTGGATCGCCTATGGCGCGGTGTTCATCGGCACCATCATCCGCCGCCACGAACCGCATATCTATGTCGCGAACTGGTTCTATCTGGCGTTCATCGTGACCATCGCGATGCTGCATGTGGTCAACAATCTGGCCATCCCGGTCAGCTTCGTCGGATCGCGCAGCTACAGCGCCTTTTCCGGGGTGCAGGATGCGCTGACCCAGTGGTGGTACGGGCATAACGCGGTCGGCTTCTTCCTGACTGCCGGCTTCCTGGCGATGATGTATTATTTCGTGCCCAAGCAGGCCGAGCGCCCGGTCTATAGCTACCGGCTGTCGATCATCCACTTCTGGTCGCTGATCTTCCTGTATATCTGGGCGGGGCCGCACCACCTTCACTACACCGCGCTGCCCGACTGGGCGCAGACGCTGGGGATGGTGTTCTCGGTCATGCTGTGGATGCCCAGCTGGGGCGGCATGATCAACGGCCTGATGACGCTGAACGGCGCATGGGACAAGGTCCGCACCGACCCGATCATCCGCATGATGGTGATGGCGCTCGCCTTCTATGGCATGAGCACCTTCGAAGGGCCGATGCTGTCGATCAAGAGCGTCAACAGCCTGTCGCATTATACCGACTGGACCATCGGCCACGTCCATTCCGGCGCGCTGGGCTGGAACGGCATGATCACCTTCGCCTGCATGTACTACCTCGTCCCGCGGCTGTGGAAGCGCGAGCGGATGTATTCGCTGCGCATGATCAACTGGCACTTCTGGCTCGCCACCATCGGCATCGTTTTCTACGCCGCCAGCATGTGGGTGGCGGGCGTGACCCAGGGGCTGATGTGGCGCGAATACGGGGCCGACGGCTATCTGGTGAACAGCTTTGCCGACACGGTCGCCGCGCTGCACCCGATGTATCTGATGCGCGCGTTCGGCGGCCTTCTCTACCTCTCCGGCGCCGCGATCATGAGCTTCAACGTCTGGATGACGCTGGCCGGCAGGCTGCGCGAGGAAGCGCCGATGAGCGATGCGCCCTACGACCCGCAGGCCGACCACCCGATCGTCCAGTCCGCCGCAACCGCCGTTCCGGCCGAATAAGGAAGGCCGACCATGAGCATGACCGAACGCCACAAGAAGCTTGAGCGCAACATCACGCTGCTGTCGGTGGCCACCTTCGTGGCCGTCGCCATCGGCGGGCTGGTGGAAATCGCCCCGCTGTTCTGGATCGACAACACGATCGAGGAGGTCGAGGGGATGCGCCCCTATACCCCGCTGGAGCAGGCCGGGCGCGACATCTATATCCGCGAAGGCTGCTATTCCTGCCACAGCCAGATGGTCCGCCCCTTCCGCGACGAGGTGGAGCGCTATGGCCATTACAGTCTGGCCGCTGAAAGCATGTACGACCACCCGTTCCAGTGGGGATCGAAGCGCACCGGCCCGGACCTCGCCCGCGTGGGTGGCCGCTATTCCGACGAATGGCACGTCCAGCACCTCGAAAACCCGCAGAGCGTGGTGCCCGAAAGCGTGATGCCGCAATACGGCTTCCTGCTGGAAAGCGAGCTTGAGGTGCACGATCCGGCGGCGAACCTGGTCGCGCTGCGCCGCGTCGGCGTGCCATATTCGGATCGCGACATCGCGCAGGCGCGGGAGGACATGATCCTGCAGGCCAATCCCGACGCGGGCGGCGATGTCGACGAATTCCTCTCGCGCTATCCCAAGGCGCAGGTCCGCGATTTCGACGGGCAGCCCCAGCAGCTGACCGAGATGGATGCGCTGGTCGCCTATCTGCAGATGCTGGGCACGCTGGTCGATTTCGGAAGCGCCGCCGCTCAGGAAGAGCTGGCCGAGGAGACGGGCCGATGAGCGTCTACGAAACGCTGCGCCATTTCGCCGACAGCTATGCGCTGGTGGTGATGCTGGCGATCTTCGTGACGCTGTGCGCGTGGCCGTTCCGCCCCGGCGCGACCCGCCATAACCGCGCCGCCGCGCATTCAATCTTCAAGGACGAGAACGATGGCGAATAAGCGCCCAACCGGGAAACGGATCGACGAGCCGACGGGCACCGAGACCGTCGGCCACGAATGGGACGGGATCGAGGAGCTCGACACCCCCATGCCGCGCTGGTGGCTGTGGACCTTCTATCTCACGATCGTCTTCGCCATCGGCTATGTCATCGCCTTTCCCGCCTGGCCGATGGTCGACAAGGCGACCGAGGGCGTGCTCGGCTGGTCCAGCCGCGGCCAGCTGGCGAAGGAGATCAGCGCCGCCGACCTCGCCCGGCAGGGCGTACGCGACCGGCTCGCCCGCATACCGATCGAGCGCCTGCCGGACGACAGCGCGCTGATGGCGCAGGCGGTCGCGGGCGGCAATGCCGCGTTCAAGGTTAATTGCGTGCAATGCCACGGATCGGGCGCAGCGGGCAGCCAGAACCTGGGCTATCCCAATCTCAATGACGACGACTGGCTGTGGGGCGGCGATCTTCGCGCCATCGAATACACGCTGACCCATGGCATAAGGCAGGCGGGCCACGACGAAACCCGCATGAGCATCATGCCCGCGTTCGAGGGGATGCTGGAACCCGCGCAGGTGGAAGCGGTGGTCAGCCATGTCCTGTCGCTGAGCGGCAAGGCCGAGGGCAGCGCGCTGGGCGCGCAGGTTTTCGCCGACAATTGCGCGGTCTGCCATGGCGCGCGCGGAGAAGGCAGCCGCGAATTCGGCGCGCCCAACCTGAGCGATGCGATCTGGCTGCGCGGCAGCACGCGCGAGGATATTCGCAGGCAGGTGCTCACCCCGCGGCTGGGCATGATGCCCAAATGGGAAGGGCGACTGGATCCGGTGACGATCAAGATGCTGGCCGCCTATGTCCACTCGCTTGGCGGCGGCGAGGATTTCGTGGAGGTCGCCGAGGACCCGGCGGTCGAGGTCGATGAACAGCCCTGACGGCCCGGACAGTGACGACGGGCACCGCGACGATGCCGTCCTGGTGAAGGACGGCATCGCCAGGACGAACCGCCCGGTCAGCAGCGCCGTCGCCGATCCCGGTGCGGCCACCCACCGCCACGAACCGCACGAGCCCGAGCGCACCCATCTGCCCGAAAAGCTCTATGAAAAGCGCCAGGCGGTGCACAACAAGCGCATCGACGGGCCGTTCCGCCGGTTCAAATGGGCGATGATGATCGTCACGCTGGTGATCTATTACGTCACCCCGTGGATCCGCTGGGATCGCGGCCCCTATGCGCCCGATCAGGCGGTGCTGGTCGATCTGGCGAACCGCCGCTTCTACATGTTCGGCATCGAGATATGGCCGCACGAATTCTATTTCGTCGCGGGGCTGCTGATCATGGCGGGAATCGGCCTGTTCCTGGTCACCAGCGCGGTAGGGCGGGCATGGTGCGGCTATGCCTGTCCGCAGACGGTGTGGACCGATCTGTTCCAGCACGTCGACCGCTTCGTCGACGGCGACCGCAACGCGCGAATGCGCCTCGACGCCGCGCCGTGGACCTGGAGCAAGGTTTTTCGCCGCGCGTTCAAATGGACGATCTATGCCGCGATCGGCTTTGCCACCGGCGGCGCGTGGATCCTGTATTTCGCCGATGCACCGACCCTGCTGCGCGACTTTTTCGCCGGGAATGCGGCCCCCGTCGCCTATGTCACCGCCGCGGTGCTGACGCTGACGACCGTGGTGCTGGGCGGCTTCATGCGCGAGCAGGTGTGCATCTACATGTGCCCATGGCCCCGCATCCAGAGCGCGATGCTGGACGAGAAATCGCTGATCGTCACCTACAAGGACTGGCGCGGCGAACCGCGCGGCAGCGTCAAGAAGGCGCAGAAACATCCCGGCCAATTCGGCGATTGCATCGACTGCAATCTGTGCGTCGCGGTCTGCCCGACCGGCATCGACATCCGCGAAGGGCCGCAGATCGGCTGCATTACCTGCGCCCTGTGCATCGACGCCTGCGACCGGGTGATGGCCGATGTCCGCCGCCCGCGCGGCCTGATCGATTATGCCACGCTGGAGGATTGCGAGCGCGAGGCGAGGGGGGAAACCCCGCGTTCGCCGTGGCGCACGCTGCTGCGGCCGCGCACCATCGCCTATTCGCTGATCTGGGCCAGCATCGGCCTTGCGCTGCTGTTCGCGCTGGGCGTGCGCAGCCACGCGGGCCTCACCGTCTCGCCCGACCGCAACCCGCCCTTCATGCTGATGAGCGACGGGTCGATCCGCAATTCCTTCACGCTGAAGCTGCGCAACATGGAAAGCCGCCCGCGCGACATGGAAATCGCGCTCGAGGGGCTGCCCGGCGGCGTGATGTGGTCCGACACGATTCGCCGCGGCGACGCCGCGCCCATGCAGACCGTCACCGTGCCCGCCGACCAGACCCGCACCGTGCGCGCCTATGTCATGGCGCCTGCCGGGACGGGCGAGCAGGACTTCGCCTTCCGCATCACATCTCAGGACGAACAGCGGGAGACCGACAGCGTCGAAACCCGGTTCTCCGCGCCCGAAGCCAGCCAACCGCGAGACAGTCAATGAAAAGCGAATTCACCGGACGCCACATGACCGCCGTGCTGGTCGGCGGCTTCGGCATCGTGATCGCGGTCAATCTGGCGATGGCGACGCTGGCGACCCGCGGCTTCGGCGGCGTGGTGGTCGAGAATTCCTATGTCGCCAGCCAGAAATACAACGGCTGGCTGGATGAGGCGCGCAAGCAGCAAGCGCTGGGCTGGAGCGTGGATGTGAAACGCCAGAGCGGCGGCACCATCGCGATGGCCCTGCACGGCGTGCCCGATGGCGCGGACGTCACCGCGCAGTTCCGCCGTCCGCTGGGCGAGCCCGGGACGACCGAACTCGCCTTCGCCGCCGCCGCGCCTGGAAGGCTCGTCTCGACAACCCCGGTCGCGGCAGGCCGCTGGATCGCGCGCATCGCCATCACCGCGGGCGGCGATCGCTGGACGCAGGAGGTCCACATCGAATGAACGCGCCCGCCGTTATCGACACCGCCGCCGCCGCGCCGCTAACGGACACGCGCCTCACCGTGCCCGGCATGCGCTGCGCGGGCTGCATCGCCAAGATCGAGCGCGGGCTGAACGCGCTGGAGGGCGTCTTCCAGGCGCGCGTGAATTTCTCCGCCAAGCGCGTGGCGGTACGGCACGGCCCCTCGCTGGACGAAGACGATCTGGTCGAAGCGCTGCGCCATCTGGGTTTCGAGGCGCAGGCCGTCGCCGCCGATCCGCTGGTCCGAGACGGCAAGGAAACCCGCGCCCTGCTCCGCGCGCTGGCGGTGGCGGGGTTCGGCATGATGAACATCATGCTGCTGTCGGTCAGCGTCTGGTCGGGCGCGGGCGGGGTGACGCGCGAGCTGTTTCACTGGCTGTCCGCGATCATCGCCCTCCCGGTCGTCGCTTATGCGGGGCGGCCCTTTTTCGCCTCCGCCGCCATGGCGCTGCGCTATCGACGGACCAACATGGACGTGCCGATCTCCATCGGCGTGCTGCTGGCGACCGGCCTCAGCCTCTATGAAACCGTCACGGGCGGTCAGCATGCCTATTTCGACGGCGCGGTGATGCTGCTGTTCTTCCTGCTGGCGGGCCGCGCACTGGATGCCGCGATGCGCGGCCGCACCCGCGCGGGCATTGGCGCCTTGCTGGGCCGGATGGGCCGCAGCGCGGGCGTGGTCCAGCCCGACGGATCGATCCGCCGGGTCGCCGCCGACTCGCTTGAGCCGGGAATGCTGATGCTGGTCGCGGCGGGCGAGGCGCTGGCTGCCGACGGCGTGCTGGAAGATGTCGCCGCCGCCACCATCGACAACGCGATGCTGACCGGCGAAAGCCTGCCCGAACAGGTCGCAGTCGGAGCCGATATCCACGCGGGCGCGATCAATCTGATGCGCCCCATCCGCGTGCGCGTTACCCGCACCGGCAGCGACACCGCAATCGCCGAAATCGCGCGGCTGATGGACGAGGCGGGGCAATCGCGCAATCGCTACGTCCGCATCGCCGACCGCGCCTCGCGGCTCTATGCGCCTGCCGTGCATGCGCTAGCGGCGCTGGCGTTCATCGGCTGGATGATCGCGGGGGCGGGCTGGCACCAGTCGCTGGTGATCGCGATCGCGGTGCTGATCATCACCTGTCCCTGCGCGATGGGCCTCGCCGTCCCCGCCGCGCAGGTGGTCGCTTCGGGCGCGCTGATCCGGCAGGGCCTGCTGGTCAAGGACGGCAGCGCGCTGGAACGGCTGGCCGGGGTCGACATCGCCCTGTTCGACAAGACCGGCACGCTGACCCTGGGCGAGATGCGCGCGGACACCGGCGGCTTGTCGGACGAGCAGAAGGCCGCCGCCCTGTCGCTAGCGCAGGCGAGCCGTCATCCGCTCAGCATCGGCCTTGCAAAATCGCTGATGGCGGAAGGGATCGTGCCTGCAGCGGTAACCGACATTCGCGAAATGGAAGGCGTCGGCATTTCCGGCAGGATCGGCATGCGGGAGATCGCACTCGAACGCCCGCAGGCCGGCGGCGACGGCCCTCAGGTGCAATTGCGCGTCGGGGAAGATGCGGCCCTCATCCGCTTCGCCGACCGGTTGCGCCCCGATGCACCCGCCGCGCTGGCGCGCCTCCGCAGCCTTGGCGTCGGTGCCAGCATGGTTTCCGGCGACAGCGCCGCCGCCGTGGCGCGCATGTCCGAACATCTCGGCATCCCCGGCGAAGGCGAAGTCGCGCCCGCGGGCAAGCTGGGGGCGCTCGCAACCCTCAAGGCCGCAGGACACCGACCGCTGATGGTGGGCGACGGGCTGAACGACGGCCCAGCGCTTGCCGCCGCTTATGCCTCGATCGCGCCGGGCACCGCCAGCGACGCCAGCCAGCAGGCCGCCGACGCGGTCTTCATCGGCGAAAGACTGATGCCCGTGGCGCTGGCGGTGCAGGTCGCACGGCGCACCATGGCCATCGTGCGGCAGAACTTCGGCTTCGCCATCGGCTATAACATCCTCGCGGTCCCGCTGGCGCTGGCGGGCATGGTCACGCCCTTGATCGCGGCGGTCGCGATGTCGCTCAGCTCGCTGGTGGTGGTGGGCAATTCGCTGCGGCTGGCGCGCGCGGCACGGGACCACCGGGCATGAGCGTGCTGATCTACCTCATCCCCGTGGCGCTACTGATGGGCGGCGCGGGGCTGGCGCTGTTCTTCTGGGCGATGCGCGACGGCCAGTTCGAGGATCTGGACGGCGCGGCCAATCGCATCCTGATCGACGACGAGGAGGGCGAGGACGCATGATCGCGCCCCTCTTTGCCTTGGTCGCGTTGCTGCCGCTCGCCATCGGCACGCCGCCGCCCTCGGCCACGACCATGCAGGTCACCATCTGTTCGGGCGCGCAGAGCCGCACGGTCGAGGTCCCGATCCCCGGCAAACAGCCCGCCATGCCGCCGCCGTGCCCCGCCAAGGCCTGCCACGCCGGATGCAACCGCAAGCAATTTGATCCATCGCAATGACGGCAGGGGCTGCCCGCGCGAAACAGGCTGGCATGTGGCCTTATCATCCCGACCTGCTCGCGGTGCCCGTCCCGCGCTACACCAGCTTCCCGACCGCCGCCGAGTTCGTGGAGATCGAGGTGCAAGCCTATCGCCATGCGCTGGAAACGCTGTCCGGCGACGTCTCGCTCTATGTCCATATCCCGTTCTGCGAGAAGATCTGCTTCTACTGCGGCTGCAACACCGGCGCGGCGGGGCGGCGGCACCGGCTGGAAAGCTATCTCGACGCCTTGCACCGCGAGATCGAGACCGTTTCCGCATTGCTGCCCGTGGGCACGCGGGTGCGGCGCGTGTCGTTCGGCGGGGGCAGCCCCAATGCCATCGCGCCGACCGATTTCGTCCGGCTGGTCGATGCGCTGACGATCCGCTTCGGCCTGTCGGACCCCATCTGGTCGATCGAGCTCGACCCGCGCACCATGTCGCAGGAATGGGCGATGGTGATCGAACGCGTCGGCATCCAGCGCGCCAGCCTGGGCGTCCAGACTTTCGCCGCGCATTGCCAGCGCCGCATCGGCCGCGTCCAGTCCGAGGACATGATCCTGCGCACGACCGACATGCTGCGCGATGCGGGCGTTTCGTCGCTGAGCTTCGACCTGATGTACGGGCTGCCCGGACAGAGCCGCGACGATCTGCTCGACAGCCTGCAGCGCACCCGCGTGCTGGGCGCGGACCGGATCGCGCTGTTCGGCTATGCCCATGTGCCGCACGTGATCCCGCGCCAGCGCGCCATCGACGACAGCGACATGCCCGATCAGGCCGAGCGTTTCGCCATGGCCAGCCTCGGCTTCGCCTATCTGGTGACGCATGGCTACATGCCGGTCGGCTTCGACCATTTCGCGCGCGCGGGCGGCGATCCGCTGGCCCGCGCGGCGATGGACGGGGCGCTGCACCGCAATTTCCAGGGCTTTACCGATGACGACGCGCCCAATCTGATCGGGCTGGGCGCCTCGGCGATCAGCTCGTTCCCGCATCTGCTGGCGCAGAATCAGAAGAACAGCGGCCGCTATCGCATGCGCGCAGGGGCGGGACATTTGACCGCCGAGCGCGGCATCCACCGCAGCGCCGAGGACCGCATGCGCGGCGAGGTGATCGAGGGGCTGCTGTGCTCGGGCCGCGCCCATATCCCGCGTCAGTTCCTGCCCGAGATATGCCACGCGCTCGAACCGTTCCTCGACCGCGGGCTGGTGCTGCTGTCGGGCGACCAGCTTGAGATCATGGCCGACGGACTGCCCTATGCGCGGACCATCGCGGCGCTGTTCGATCCCTATCGCCAGCACTCGCCGCGGCGTTTCAGCTCGGCGGTGTGATCCGGCCCGTAAGGAGAAGTATTCATGCCGTTGTGGTTCTTTCCCGCCCTGGTCGGCGTCCTCGCCGCCGCCAGCCTGCTTGCCGGGATCTGGCTGCTGCTGCACCTGCGCGACGTGGCGGCAATGTTCGGCAGGCATTCGGGCGAAATCGCGCGCGGACCGGGCAGGCGGCGGGCGAGCAATGGCGCGGTATGGGCCGCGATCATATTGTTCAACGCCGGATGGATCGGCGCGCTGGTCGTCTGGCTGTTCGTGATGGGCGGCGATGCAAATCTCGTCACCGACGCCTCGATCTGACGGTTCAGATCGCGCCCGCGGCAATATAGAGGCCGACCGCGATCACCAGCAGCGCAAAGGCCCTCTCCATCAGCGCCTTGTGTCCCGAAAGCCTCCGACCGGCGACGATCCCCAGACCGGCCCCGCCGATCCCGCCCGCCACCAGCAGTGCGGTCATCAGCCAGTCGACATAGCCCGACAGCGTATAGGATGTCGCCGTGGTCAGCCCCAGCGCGGTGACCACCACCAGCGATGTGCCGACGGCATAGGCGAACGGCATGGCGGTCGCGGCGATCAGCGCGGGCACGATCAGAAAGCCGCCGCCGATCCCGAAGAACCCTGCCGCCAGCCCGACTCCCAGCCCCAGCGGCACAAGGCGCGGCAGCAACACCCGTGCAGTGCCGCGCGACAGCCGCACATCGGGATCGTCGGCGCGCCTGCGCCCGCGCAGCATCGACAGGCCGACCCCGATCATCAGCAGGCCGAACAGCATCAGCAGGCGCGCGCCGTCGACCGACTTGCCGATCTCGGCCCCGATGGCCGCGCCGACGATGCCCGCCGCCGCGAACACGATGGCGCAGGGCCATTTGACCATTCCGCCTTTCGCATGACCGGCAAGGCTGGCCAGCGCATTGGCGGTGACCGCCACCGCCGCCGTGCCGATCGCCGCATGGGTGGATCCGATGCCGACGACATAGACCAGCAGCGGCACGGCCAGGATCGATCCGCCGCCGCCGACCAGCCCCAGCACGGTGCCGATGAATCCGCCCGACAGCAGCGCCAGCGCGATCTGGATGGCGGTCACCCTGCGTCAGCCTGCCATGCGCCGGTTCCACGGCATGTGCCGCAGCATGGTCGCCATGCCGCACCAGCCGGTGATCCCCGCCACCATCAGCCCCGCGCCGACAAAGGCCGACAGGCCGAAGAAGCCGGGGCCGACCAGAAAGCCCAGCACCACGCCCAGCAGCGCCAGCGATCCCGCCGCGATCTGCACCTGCCGCATCAGCTCGATCGGCTGGCCGGTGTCCTTGGCCACGTCGAAACCAGCCTGCCGCCACGCGTCGAGCCCGCCTTCGATCATGTAGCAATCCGCGCCCGCCGCAGCCGACAGCCGCGCCGCATTGGCCTGCGTCCGCGCGCCCGAGCGGCAGTGATAGACCACCGGTGTACCGCTCGTTTCCATGCGGTCGATGTCCGTCACCGGCACGTTGCGCGCACCGGGGATGCTTTCGCGCGCGAATTCGTCGGGTCCGCGAATGTCGACAAGCGCCGCGCCGCTTTCGATCAGCCTCTTGGCTTCGCGCGGCGAGATGGGGGTCATGGTCATGGGATCAGTCCTCCTGACAATAGAGTTGGTAGAGTGCCGCCAGCAGCGTCTCGGTCCGCGGATCGGCGATCCGGTACCACAGCGTCTGGCTTTCCCGCCGGAACGCGACGAGACCTTCGTCGCGCATCTTCGCGAGGTGCTGCGACAGCGCGGACTGCGACAGGCGGACATCGGCGGAGAGGTCGGTCACCGTCCGCTCGCCATGTTCGACCAGCTTGCACAGCACCATCAGGCGGCGGCCATTGCCGATCGCTTTGAGTAGCTGCGCCACGCCATCGGCCTTTCGTTCGAAGGCGGCGAGATCCATCGGAGGTTTGAGCATCATACGTTCTTTCATATTAGGTATTGCTAATATAGAACACGCTAATATATAGTCAAGGACAGAAACGAGAGGTTTTTCCAATGACTGAACCCACATCCGCCAAGCCCATCATCGAGGCTTTCTTCGACGAGCCCACCAACACGATCAGCTATCTGGTCGTCGATCCGGCGACCAAAACCGCCGCCGTGATCGACCCCGTGCTCGATTTCGACCTTGCCAGCGGAGAGGTCGATGTCGCCTCGGCTCGCCGCATCGTTGCGCGGGCGGAGGGGCAGGGCTGGGACATCGCGATGGTGCTCGAAACCCATGCCCACGCCGACCACCTGTCCGCTGCGCCCTTCATCAAGGCGAAGACCGGCGCGCAGATCGGCATCGGTGAGCATATCCGCGACGTGCAGAAGATCTTCCGCCCGATGTTCGCGTTTGACCAGATGAAGACCGACGGCTCCGACTTCGACCGCCTGTTCTTCGACGGCGAGCGGTTCCCCATCGGCGAGCTGGAGGTGGAGGTGATCCACACCCCCGGCCATACCCCCGCCGATGTCGCCTATCGGATCGGCGATGCGGTCTTCGTCGGCGATACGCTGTTCATGCCCGATTACGGCACCGCCCGCGCGGATTTCCCCGGCGGCGACGCGCGCCAGCTCTATCGCTCGATGCGCCGGCTGCTCGCGCTGCCAGAGGATACGCGCCTGTTCATGTGCCACGATTACAAGGCGCCGGGCCGCGACGAATATCGCTGGGAAACGACCGTCGGCGAACAGCGCCGGCACAGCATCCACGTCCATGACGGCGTGAACGAGGACGAGTTCGTCGCCATGCGCGAGGCGCGCGACGCCACCCTGTCCGCACCGCGCCTGCTGCTGCCCTCGATCCAAGTCAATATCAGGGCAGGGCACTTTCCGGAGGCGGAAGAGAACGGCGTCCGTTTCTTGCGCATTCCGGTGAAGATCAAGGGCGACGCGCAGGACGCCGAAGGGTCGACTGGGTCCTGATCCCCCGCGAATTCGGGGCAATGCCCGATGGCCGGGGCCTTCCTGCTGCCTAACATCCCCCCGACGGCAACAGGGGCGGGATCGATATGGATTGGCGGGGAACGGGCAGGATCGGGACGACCCTATGCGCGGCGGGTGCCGCGGCGGCCCTGATCCTGCCTGCCCCCGCGTCAGCCCAGACGTCGGCGCAGGCGCAGCCGCTGCCCGAGGAATTCGGCATCGTCTACCGCGAGGCCAACCCCTCGGAACGCCAGACCATCGAAGATATCGCCAAGCGCCTTTTCCCCAACCGGCGCGATGAGATCGACGATGTAATCGATGCGATCGAGGACGAGGAAAAGGCCGAGATCGACGAGGCCAGCTTCCTCAAGGGCTGGGAAGGCGAGGGGTCCTTCGGCGCCAATCTCGACACCGGCAATACCGAGGAATGGGGCGTCAACGCAGGGGTCGAGGTCACGCGCAAGAACAACCTTTGGGAACACCGCTTTTCCGCCGACCTGAACATCCGCGAAGTGAACGACGAGCGGACCGAGGAACGCCTTGGCGCAGGCTATCGCGCCCGCCGCGACTTTACCGATTCGCCGGTCTTCGCGTTCGGTTCGCTGGAATATGAACGCAATCCGTTCCAGGGCATCTCGCGCCGCTTTACCGAGGTGATCGGCGCGGGCTACCAGATCGTCGACACCGACGATATCGACTGGGAGGCATCGGGCGGCCCGGCGCTGCGCCAGACCCGCTTTACCGACGGCACGAACGAGAACCGGCTGGCCGCCTTTCTCGACACCAGCTTCAAATGGGACATCACCGATACGCTGGCGTTCAGCGAAAAGATCACGCTGGTGCTGGACGAGGTGAACAGCACACTCACCACCTCGACCGCGGTGACGACCGACCTTTACGGCAATCTGTCCGCGCGGCTGTCGTTCGACACGATCTACGAATCCGATCCCGCGCCGGGGACGGTCTCGTGGGACACCAGCACGCGGCTCAGCGTCGTGCTGGGCCTCTGACCGCGCAAGACGTCAGCCCGCCGGAGGGCCCGCCGGAGGGACGCCCTGCCGGTCGTCGTCCTCACCCTGCTTGACGCGGAACGTGGCCCAGATCTCGCTTTCGGGCAGGCCTTCCTGAATGTCGTCGGCGGGATTGGGATCGATCCCCATGCCCTGCCGGTGCAGATGCGCCTTGGCGATCATGTTCGCGGTGATCGGCGCCGAAATGAACAGGAACAGCGTGATCAGCAGTTCATGCGCGGTATATTGCCTGTGATAGACCGGAAAATAGATCATCGACGCGACCAGCACGCCCCCCACGCCCAGCGTCGTCGCCTTGGTCGGCCCATGCAGCCGCGTCATCAGCGAGGGCAGGCGCACCAGCCCCCACGACCCGATCAGCGCGAACCCCCCGCCCAGCAGGATCAGGAACGCAATGATGATGTCGGCCGCGCCATTCATCGCCATCACTCCACGATATCGCCGCGCAGCAGGAACTTGGCATAGGCCACCGTTCCCACGAACCCGACCATGGCGAACAGCAGCGCGGATTCGAAATACATGGTCGATCCCTCCTTGATGCCGAACAGCACGATCAGCGCGATGGCATTGATGACCATGGTGTCCAGCGCAAGGATCCGGTCGCCGCGCGTCGGCCCGGCGAACAGGCGCCAGACGTTCAGCAATATGGCAAGGCCGATCAGCACATAGCCCGCCGTGATCGCGACGTTGAGCAGCGGAGAAAGCGTGGGGGCTATCTCGGGAACGGTCATCGAAAGATCCTTTTCAGCCGGTCTTCGTATCGCGACTTGATCCTGGCCACTTCCGCCGCGGGGTCGGCGGCGTCCAGCGCGTGGACCAGCAGCGCGTGGCCGTCGGCGGACACGTCGGCGGAAACGGTGCCCGGCGTCAGGCTGATCGTGCCGGCCAGCGTGGTGATCGCCTCGGGCCGGCGGATGTCGAGCGGGATCACCAGCCAGCAACTGTTGAGATCGCGGTTGCGGCGGAACAGGATCAGCCGCGCGACCTGGAAATTGGCGACCACGATATCCCAGATCACCAGCCCGATATAGCCCAGCAGCGGCCAACCGATATGCAGCAGCGGCTTGTC
>CEOS01143431.1_pt1 | contig 18459 bp, 14 predicted proteins | sample 530601 | NCBI WGS metagenome assembly CEOS01 (sample SAMEA2620666, study PRJEB7988) | marine metagenome | biome: marine biome (ENVO:00000447); feature: mesopelagic zone (ENVO:00000213); material: "saline water (ENVO:00002010), including plankton (ENVO:xxxxxxxx)" | depth 1000 m
GAACTGCCCGTTCGCGGCCCGCAATATCCAGCCCCCTTCTGAACATGCGGCGGAGGCAAGGAAGGCTACACCCGGCGCGACGGCTTCGGGCTTCAGTTCGTCCGGTTCGCCCTCCACACCCCACATCCGGGTCTTCGCAACCGGAGAAACCGCATTGACGATAATGCCGTGCGCAGCCCCTTCGTCCGCAAGCACATTCATGATGCCCACGGCGGCCATCTTGGCGGCGGCGTAGGAAGCAAGACCCTTCTGGACATATTGCGGATAAAGAGCGCGGCAGGAGGTCGTCACCACGATCCGGCCATAGCCAGCCTCCCGCATGCCGGGCCATGCGGCTTGCGCGATCCATAGCGGCGCCTTCGCCGTGACCGTCATCATGTGGTCGAAGGAGGCATCCTGAAAATCCTCGATCCGCTCGTAGCCCACCCAGCCGGCATTATGGATCACCGCATCAAGGCGTCCGTTTACAGCCAGGCAATTGCGCACCAGTGTATGGCAATCATCGCGCGTGTTTATGGGGGTGTGGAAGGGGTGCGCGGTGATCCCTTCGATGGAAAGGCTTGCGGCGGCGTTTTCCGCAATCGCCGGCTCGGTTCCGGTTCCATCCGTATCCGCGCCGACATCGTGCAGCAGAACAGTCGCGCCGAGCTTTCCGACCGCTCTCGCATAGGCGAGGCCCAAGCCCCGGCCCGCTCCGGTTATGAGGACAGTGCGTCCGCGAAAATCCATCTGGCTCATCATGGCCTCCTTCATTGCGCGGAGGATGGCCAAAGCGCTACGATACGTCCAATATTGAATAAGGTATATTACGATATGCATGATATATCACAAGCGCCGCTTGCGTCGGGCCGCGGCATGATCGACCTGCGCAAGATGGAGCAGTTCGTCGCCGTCGCGGAGGAGCAGCATTTTCATCGGGCGGCTCACCGCCTCGGAATGTCCCAGCCACCGTTGACGGTTGCGATCAAACGGTTGGAAGAGGATCTGGGCGTCGTTCTGATCGAGCGTGGCGGCAACCGGATTCTGGGCCTGACCGCCGCAGGTCATGCCTTTCTCCGTGAAGCGCGTGAGACGCTTCGTCAGGCGCATTACGCAATCCGCATGGCGCAGGACACCGCAGTCGGCCACACCGGCCTTGTCCGGCTGGGCTATGTCGGCAGCGCGCTCTATGGGCGATTGCCCGATACGGTAAGAGCGTTTCGTCAGGCGCGGCCTGATGTGCGCCTGGAATTGCGAGAGGCGACCACGGCAACCCAGATCGTCGGTCTTCTGAACGAAACGCTGGATGCCGCGATCATCATTCCCCCACTGGCCGATGCGGAGGGGATCGAACTGCACGGCTTCGATCATGACCGGCTTTGCATGGCCCTGCCGATTGACCATCCCCTGTCGAGGCAAGAGAGGCTGACGCTTGCGGACCTTGCGGATGAAGCATTCATTCTATGGCCGATGATCGAGGGGCGTGGCTTCCACCTTCAGGTGATCCGCTTGTGCACAGACGCCGGTTTTGCGCCGAGGATCATGCAGGAGGCGCATGGCATGCATGCTGTCCTGTCGCTTGTCGCGGTCGGCGCAGGCGTGTCCATCGTCCCGGAGAGCATGGCGGGCTTTCGGCCGGATCGCATTGCATATCGCGCAATAGCCGAGCCGGAAGCCGCTTTCGAACTGTCTCTGGCGGTCTGCGAGCCAACCCCGGCGACCAAGGCCTTTGTGATGATAGCTACGGAGCCGCCAGGTAGCTTGAATATTGATGCTACGTGACGTTCCTCGAGCGGCGGCTTCGAGCTCCAGGCTGACATACTTGCGATCCAGGGCAAACGTCGGAAGCTGACGTCGCTGAACTTCAAGACATAACGGGCTGAAGCGCAGAAACGACGCCTTGCTATCTCACACGGCGGACATGCGGTGATCGGCGGCACATGGGCTATTGTATGCGGCAATCGGCGGTGAATGGCGGAGAGGGTGGGAAACTACACCATCTCGATACGACCGTTATTTTTCAATGACTTGTTTTAGATATCCAAAAATTTTTGTAGCATTTTTTGTAGCAAATCAGAGAGTTATATTTTGCCCCTCCCGGTTGCATCTACAACCTACACTCCCGCCGACCCGCCCCACACGCCGATCAGGCAATGCTCGCAGCATCAACGCGACAGCCCAGCTTCGTTGCCTGCTTGTTGACGAACCCCATGTTGAGCTTTCTGAACGTCTTCGTTTTCCGCGCATCCACTATCTCGTAGAGGACGCGGGTGTTGGTATCCGTGACCGTGCCAGATGGCCCTCGGCTCTCGCAGGTGATTGTGAAGTCCTTGAGGTTCGAGAGCGCATCGTTCCGCAACGTGATGTCAATAATCAATATGTTGCCAAACGCTTCCTTGCGGCCCGCCACCTTCTCAACGCTCATGCCCAACTCTGGACTTTGTCGAAGGTATTCGAGCTTTTTGAGCTGCGCTGCCAATTCATCCCGCTTTCGGGCATATTCGGTGTTCGCAGGAGCGAGCGCGGTGATCTCCTTCCAAAAATCCAATCGGCTTTCGTAATCACGCTCATTGAGGGTTTCGACGTCGGCAAGACGGGATGCGATCTTGGCCTTATTCTCTCGCTCCATGGCTTTGCCTGCCTCCACCTCGGCTTTCTTCCGTTCGGCTGTGCTGATCCGCTTTGGCTTTGCCGGGCCTGCCTCAGCGGCCGTGCTAGTGCTTTTGCGAGGCATATTGGCGGATTTCGTGGGCCGATCCGGCGCGCCAGCTATAAACGCCATAACCAGCGCGGATGCTCCAAACAGCGTCCGACGCTTAACTGTCCAATCGAAGCCCTTGCGCTTCAGCCATGGCCAAAGCGGCGGTAGCCCCATAGCGCCCGACGCAGCATAGCACAGGGCAGCAAGTCCATATCCGAGCGCCGCAGAAGCTACTGCCCCAAATGCCCCATTCACGAACCATAGCCAGCCGACAATGCGTAACCATCGAGGTGGGGCCTCCCGCCGCCTCTGCTCGATATCTGGGGACGCCACTGCTGCATCCACGCCGGGCTTCGTGCTGAGTTCGTTGCTCATAATGCTTTCAACAAAGTTGGAGTTCTGTCGAGGCCGGACAGTGCGTCTAGACGAGCGAAACGTCGGGCACGTCCTCGGGGCCAATATTAGGATACGCTCGCTTACAGCCCGGCACCGGCCCCGGAGACCAATGGAGCATATTGAAGCTCGCAGAAGTTCAGGTCAGTCGTGATCAGAACCACGCGGTTATTGGCCGTCTTGTCAGGCCACATGCGGCGCTGAACCGCCCCGCCAGTCTTTTCGACCGGCTCTCCATATTTCGCCAGCAAATCACGTTGCAGCCCGAGGCATTGGACGTTGTCGCGCAATTTCAGGCTAACCATTGAAAGCCCTGATGCGCCGAACCAAAAATCGGCGTCGAAGTTATATATTCCCGTAGTATAACGCCCCTGAGCGCCCATCACCGCGTTTCCTTGAGCAGATGTTGCTCCGGAGCCTTGGACCGCAGCACCTGCGCTGGCGGTGATCAACTGATCCGGCGTCATGCCCCATCGACTATACTGCCAATGCGCTTCGGCGGGAGCGGCTGCCCCGGCCATGGCGACGAGCACAATCTGCCATGCTCTTTTACTACTTAGCATCACTATCCCCTTGAACTTAGCCAGAGAGATTAGAGCATAAAAAGAAGCAATATGCATCTAGTAGTATTCGTTTTGCACTCTTTTGGCTGTGGAAAATTTGCTGCTCGGCTGGCCGATGGTCTGTATGGACCAGAGCGAAATCGAGAAGGCAGATGCCGAGCTATGCAAGCGTTTCGCGGCTCACGTGAGACGATTGCGGCGCGCCTCAGATAAATCGCAGGAACAGCTTGCCGAGGATGCGGGCGTTCACCGCACCTATATCTCGTCACTTGAACGCTCCGGTCAAAGAAACCCAACCATCAGCGTCGCCACCCGCATAGCAAGCGCACTGGGCGTCAGCTTGAGCGACTTGCTTGATTGAGAGAGATTACCTCTTTCAAGGTTGTTGCCGACGCCCAGCCGTTGTTTTCGCAAGCTATCTCAAGCGGCGCGCCACGGATGAGCGGAAAAGAGGATGCAAGCCATCCTTCAATGTCTTCCTCCGTACACCGGCCCTCAGCCCTATTTGCCAACTTGTCCCAGTTTTTCAATGACAGGCCGACTTCCACCTGATCACGCAAGCGAAGCGAATATCCAAGATGCTGGAACTCGTCCGTGACACTTTGCACCTTTTCCTCGCTCATCAAAAATGGCCCCGCTCGATGACCGGAGAGATACACAGCCAGAGAGTTATGTGCCCGCTGGGCCTGCGACATATTTGGTGCAAGCAGAATGATGTTATCACAATAGACGAAAACCTGTATGGTCGCGTCCAATTGATCCGGCAGATCATCCAAAAACACCGCGAATATCGCGTTCGACGCGGGTGAACCCTCCATTAAACCGGACGGGACCATTTTTGACATGTCCACTGCATCAGGTGATACTCTATTCACCTGCTCGTGGCTTCGCTCCCTGCGCACGAACCTATGGGTCCGGTGGTCGATGGCCCCACGGATCAGTTGTTCGGGCAGGTAGGGAATTTCGTAAATCGCTTCGGCGTTGACGCTTTCAAAAGCATGGCGGATGTCGGCGACCACCACCGCTTGTTCAGGCGAGACGATGGCTGCGATCAGATCGCGAACTTGTCTATGCCGCCCTCTACCCTTCCAGTCGCCAATATGCGGTCGCGGACGATGCTGGGCGCAGATAAGTTCTCGGGCCATGACATGCCACATCTTTACGGCAACCTCGAAGGAGCAAATCTTGCGATAGCCAGACGTGCTTCGTGCTTTCGGATGCCACTCGACCGGGCGTCGCCGTATCCGTCTGTAATCCGCAGGAGTATTCCGGCACTGCTGACGGGCTGACCACCGCTCAATTGCTATTGGCACGTTCCCCTGCTCATACCAGATGTCATACAGCACGGCAGATTGGACAGCATGAGACATGAGATACCGTTCCGTCTCGCGCGCAAGCTGACCGGCAGATATGGGTTCTGTTCGCGTGAGGCTACGCCGACCAATCTGTTGAAGGAGCCGCCGGGCATAGCGTCGCTGATGCTGGAGCGTCATGCTTTACGCCTTGCAACTGTTGCAACGGGACTGACGCCTTCCAAGCTCAATAGCCACGCGTCCAGCGTCTCGCGTCTGTAATAGGAAGCTCTGCCAACCTTGATGCTGGGCGGTCCCCTGTCTGATAGTTCCCAACGGTATAGGGTGCGCGGAGTGACGGCCAAAAGTCCGGCAACCTCGGTTCTGGTTAACAGGGTTCCAGCGAGTTGCGTTTGGTCCGTCATGTCCGTCTATGCCTCCGTTTGTCTATGGAAGGCACCTTAACGGCCAGCTACGAAAATCTCCGTGACAACAATACAGCCGAAAATGTCACGGATTTCCCCGCTTCTTCATCTCGCGCAAAATCCAAAGCGCCTTCTCAATATCAGCCGGGAAATCACATTCTAACGCCATGACTTCTTCGATCACGCGCTTAATTCGGCGGGTAACATTCCATCCCCGCAGTTCATAATAGGTCTCGTCCAATGTAGGAACACCGGTTCCGCCGACTTTGGACCTCAGAGCGTCATGCTGCTGCTCATAATCCCAAGCCCGCCGAACATCTTTGTGCCAATCGTCATCAGGGTCGCCGATTTTGTCCAAGCGAACACCAAGGCGGCGACAGGCTGCGATAACCGCCTGCCGAAACGGAGGAGCCCTATAGCGCGTTTGAAGAGGATTAACGTCTACCCGCGCCGAAACCTGCAAAGTTTCCTCACGTTTTCGCAGGGCCGCTGTGTGGAAATCCTCTGCTTTCAGATAAAATCGAACGATCTCATCCAAGATGTTCCGCATGGCGTGGCCCGACGAAAAATCATCAAAACCCCTTATCGCAGCTCTATGCGTTCGTCCCCGCAATTCAATGCAGGCTAACATTGCCCACGTTGGAGGGGAAAATGGATGTTCACCGATGGCAAGCGCTACAAGGCGGTAGTCTGGATTTCCATCGGCCTCGGACTGTAGGAACCTCTCTTCGGCGGTTGCAATCTCAAGCGCCCCGCTTTCTCTCCTTTTCCGCCCCACTAGATGCGCTCCCGACTTGCCTTCAAGGATCGACCTCGTCTCTTGCAGACAATATTAGTCCTGCAAATGACTGGCCGACCACAACGGATAGGTATGCGCGAAAGGCTGCCATTGCGACAGGGGGCAAAGCGTCAGATTTCTGGCCCAACCAAAATGATTAAGCCTGTCAAGAAGGCGCAGCCAGTGCTCAGGTCGAACGAACCGCGCGTGGAGCAACTGATGGCATCTTCCGCAGCATCCAATGCCCGTCAGCGGGGAAGAATAGTCTTCCAGATGCAGGGTTATCGCGCCGGGCGTGGGCGGAGTGTCAAAGCCGCATATCGAACAACTTGTCGGGCGAGCAATAAAGCCGTCGCGAAAGGCCGCCCGTTGGATCGGTATTGTCACCTGCCGTTCTTCCGGCGACCAGCCATTATACCAAGAGCGGCACCATCCACGATGCACGGTCAGGCGACAGACCACGGTAATTTTCGGATCGCGGCGATCTGCCGCTTACCCTGTGTCAGACCCGCCGTGAGGCTGACAGAAAGTGCCTTGCTGATGTCCTCGGTAAGATCGGGATGCTGCCCCTCGACTGCCAGTCCATGAAGGTCTTCAAGCAGCGCGGTCAAATCAGCGAAATGTTCTTGCGGCGACGTCATGCCACGACTTTCGCAAGCACCCGGTAGACCGAGGCGCGACCGATACCGAGGGCAGCAGCAATTTCGGACGCTCCCGCCCCTGCATCCCTCATAGCTCGCACCTGCTGAGCCTTAGCGCGTGCGGTGGGCGCTCTGCCCCGATATTTCCCAGCAGCCTTTGCTTTTGCGATACCGTCCCTCTGCCGGGACAACATCACGGACCTCTCGAACTCTGCAACGGCGGCAAACATGGTCAGAAGCATCCGGCCACTGGGAGATTTCGTGTCCATTTCAGAGCCGCCGAAATCGAGTATGCGCAGGCCGACGCCTTTGGCCTCCAGCTTTCCAACGATGCTCAGAAGATCGGTGGTGGATCGGGCAAGCCGGTCAAGCCGCGTTACGACGAACACATCGCCCTCACGGACAAAATCCAATGCAGCATCCAGTTGCAGACGAACCGCGACCGACGACACCATTTCACGCATTATCTTTGTGCAACCCGTTGCAAGAAGTTGCCTCTCCTGAGCCTCCAGCCCCGCAATTTGCTCTGATGTGCTGCTGCGGCAATATCCTACCAGCAATTCAACCTCCCGCTGTTATGCTGGTAGCAGCCTACCTGCTGGTGCAGTGCGCGCCAGCCCGAACTGTATCACCTGCCTAATACGGACTGAAAAGCGGCCGGTCGCAAAGCAACCATTTTTTGCCGTTCAGCTTTAGCTCTGGCGACGCCAAAAGCCGACGTTGACTTTGACGACATTCGCAGCAAGTTTTCGTTATGTCGTTGAAGCAAGAGTTGATGATTTTTGGCGTTACCGCCCTGCTGTTTGTGGTTTGCTCAGTTGCGATGGTCATGGCGCATGAGGAACTCTCTCGGTTTCCAATTGTAACTTATGCGTTCCTTGGAATTTATGGCGTCAGTGCAATTGGCTGGCCTGTATTTTTTATTTGGTCGATCCAAAAACTCATATGGTCCGCTTTCCGCAAACGGCGATCCTAAATCTGACAGTCCGCTAACCACCCCTATCTGCCGTTCACCGCTGCTGAGCGGCAGGCAATGCCCCTTTCTGGGCGAGACCTTCCACGGCGGCTGTCTCTTTGATCCCTAGACGTGATGAGACTTTGTCCCATTGGGCGTTGGATGGGCCCAGTGAGACAATACTGCCAGCGGGAGAGAGTGTCTCACGAGGGCAAGCCGCTGCGAGAAATTTTTGAGCGGAGGGCGTGACTTAATCTCGCTCAATTGGCACATGCGAACCCGATTGGGGGAAATGTGCTCACTGAAACTCACAAAGCCATCGCGGGCAAAATCTGGGAAATCGCCAACCGACTGCGCGGCCCATATCGGCCGCCGCAATACCGTCTCGTCATGCTCCCGATGGTCGTGCTGCGGCGCTTCGACTGCGTGCTGGAGCCAACCAAGGACGCCGTAGTCGCAGAACATGCGCGCCTGATTGCGGCCGGAACGCCCGAACGTGCGATCCCTAAGCTATTGAGCAAGATTGTCGATCCGGCCCGCCGTCGCCAGCCGCTCTACAACACCAGCCCCTACACATTCTCCAAGCTGCTGGACGACAGCGAGAACATCGCGCCAAACCTCGTTGCCTATATCAACGGCTTTTCGGAAACCGCCCGCGCCATCTTCGATCGCTTCAAGTTCAGCGAGCAAATCGAAAAGCTCGACGCCAGCAACCGCCTCTTCAACATCGTCAAAGCGATGGCGGATGTCGATCTGCATCCCGATGCGGGCATCGACAATCTCCAGATGGGATACCTGTTCGAGTATCTTGTCATGAAGTTCAACGAGCAGGCGAACGAAGAGGCCGGGGATCACTTCACACCGCGCGAGGTCATCCGCCTGATGACCCACCTCGTCTACACGGGCGAGGAGGATGTCTACAAACCGGGCGTCTACCGCGAGATTTACGATCCGGCCTGTGGCACCGGCGGTATGTTATCCGTGTCGGAAGAGACAATCCGGGCTGGCAACGTCAAGGCCAATCTGGGCCTCTACGGACAGGAATATAACGACGAAAGCTGGGCGATCTGCTGTTCGGACATGCTCATCAAAGATGAGGATACCGACAATGTCGTCCTTGGTGACACGCTGGGCGACGGTAAAACGTTCGACGGTTTCCCAGAAAAGAAATTCCATTACATGCTCGCCAATCCGCCATTTGGCGTGGAGTGGAAGGACCAACAGAAGATCGTCGCCAAGGAAGCGGAGGAGCTGGGCTTCTCCGGCCGGTTCGGTGCGGGTCTGCCCGCGATCAACGATGGCTCACTGCTCTTCCTTCAACATATGATGTCGAAGATGCACCCCAGCTCGGCCAAGGGCGGCGAAGGGTCCAAGATCGCAATCATCTTCAACGGCTCGCCCTTATTCAGCGGCGATGCGGGGTCCGGCCCGTCTAATATCCGGCGCTGGATAATCGAGAATGACCAGCTCGACGCGATCGTCGCGCTGCCCGATCAGCTTTACTACAACACCGGCATCTTCACCTACATCTGGCTTGTCACGAACCGGAAGCCGCCAGAGCGACGCGGCAAGGTTCAGCTCATCGACGGCACCCGCTTCTTCCGCAAGATGAAGAAGAGCCTAAACAACAAGCGCAATGAGCTGTCCGATGAGCCGGGCGGCCATATCGACCAGCTGACCAGGATTTACGGCAACTATCAGGACGGAGAGACGGCGGGCGTCTGCACAGATGAGAAGGCTGGAACGTGGGAGAAGCGCGTTGTCAGCCGCATCTTTGAGAACCGGGAATTTGGCTTCCTGAAAGTCACTGTCGAACGGCCGTTGCGCCTCAATTTCGAAGCGACGGCGGAGCGGATCGCACGGCTGGATGAGCAATCCGCCTTCGTCAATCTGGCCGTGTCGAAGAAGCGCAAGGACGCCAAGGCCGTCGAAGCCGAAGAGGCCGAAGGCCGCGCCTCGCAGGAGGCCATACGGGCGCTGCTCAGCACACTCGCAGGCGACGGGCTGTATAAGGACCGGGACCGCTTCGAGGCTGCGTTAGAGGCTACCGCAAAGCGCGCAAAACTCAAGTTGCCCACGCCGATCAAGAAGGCGATCTTCGCCGCACTGGGCGAGCGCGATCCGACGGCAGCGATTTGCCACGACAGCAAGGACCGGCCGGAGCCGGACAGTGAGTTGCGCGATACCGAGAATATCCCGCTGCCGCCCGGCACCGCGCTGCCCTTACCGATGAACTTCGGGCCGGACATGCCCAATGACGATTTGGTGAAGGCGATGCGGCCGGCGATCGACGCCTATATCGATGCAGAAGTGCTGCCGCACGTCCCCGATGCTTGGGTCGATTACAGCAAGACCAAGATCGGCTATGAAATCCCGATCAACCGGCATTTCTACGTCTACAAACCGCCGCGCCCGCTGGGCGAGATTGAGGCGGAAATTACGGCGCTGGAAGGCGAGATCGCTGGCTTGCTCAAGGGTTTGGTGGCGTGAGTTTCGACATTTCTACTCCACCCGATTGGACACGATCCTCCGTATCGAAATACTGCCAAGTGCAACTTGGTAAAATGCTCCAGTCCGATCCCAGCGGAGCTGAGGACGAGTTGCTGCCCTATTTACGCGCAATCAGCATTTCAAAAAGTGGCGGCGTTGATCTGTCTCATCAATTCACAATGTGGATCAAACCCCACGAAAAAGAAAAATTTCTCCTCAAGCGCAACGACGTTCTTGTTAGCGAAGGAGGCGATGCTGGACGCACAGCCCATTTCGATACGGAGGGGGAATATTATTTTCAGAATGCTATCAATCGGGTGCGATCTTTGGACCGGAATAGGGTCGATAGTCGCTACCTGTTTTACTGGTTCACTTTCTTGAAGCTGGCCGGATATGTAGACCTGATTTGCAACGTGGCGACAATTGCTCACTTCACCGCCGAGAAAGTGAAGGCTGCTCCATTCGCTCTGCCTCCGCGCGAAACCCAGAAGCGCATCGCCGCCTTTCTGGATAGAAAAACGGCGCAGATCGACGGACTGATCGCAAAGAAGCGGGCGTTGCTGGAGCACCTCGTCGAAAAGCGGCAGACGATAATCACTCAAGCCGTCACCAAGGGCCTCAATCCCTCCGCTCCCATAAAAGACAGCGGCACCGATTGGCTCGGCCATATCCCCGCGCATTGGGAGGTGAAGCGCCTATCATTTGTGTCTGAGGTAATCGACTGCAAGCACCGGACGCCAGAATACATCGATGACGGCATTCCACTTGTCAGCACTACCGAGATTTCTCCGTATGTAATCGACTATAATACCAAGCGGCAGGTCAGTGATGATGAACTCGCGATCATGTCGGAGGGCGGACGGCAGCCTCGGGTTGGCGACGTAATCTACAGTCGCAATGCGTCTGTAGGCTCTGCCGCCCTTGTGCGAGATGATCGAACGATATGCTTGGGACAGGACCTGTGCCTTGTCAGGCCGTCTGTCATCCACCCAGAGTTTCTTGAGCATTTTTTGAACTCAACAGCCTGCTGGGTGCAATTAGGGAGCTATCTCGTCGGTGCGACCTTCAAGCGGGTCAATGTTGATGTAATCAAAAAATACCTGCTTCCTTTGCCGCCGCCGGAGGAGCAGATGGCTATCGCTGAGCAGGTCAGCGTCGCTATCGTGAAAGCCGAAGCGATCGAACGCAAAGTTTCAGATAGCATTTCTGTGCTGAGCGAATACCGATCCGCCGTTATCACTTCCGCAGTTACGGGGCAGATAGAGGGGCTGAAATGAGCCTCACAGCGCAGACCTATTTCCAACATCTCAAAGCCTATGTGAACGACGATTACGTCATTCACGATGGTGCCGGTGGCAAGGTCATACTGACCGAAAAATATTTCCGCACGCAGGATGTGAAACCGCAGGTTCGCAAAATCGAACTTCTTCTGCCGGGAGCTGGCATGGCCTTCAAGCTCGACCATGACGACTTCGACAATCGCGAGCAAGACAAAGACAAGGATAAGCGAAACCGCAAGCCCGCGCTCTTTCACTTTCTCGACGATAACGGCAAAGCGTGGTCGAAGCGCTGCGATTTCGTAATTTTCTACGTCAATCGTCGATCTTTCCATGCCGACTGCATTGAGTTCAAATCAAAAAGCCTCGCGGCGGACAAGATCGTTCCTCAATTGAGAGCTGGTGCTTGCTGGGTAAGCGCGCTCAAGCGAACGGTCGAACAATATACGGGCGACAAACAGCGCATAAGGCTCCGCAAATTCGTATTTGCCGAGAATACCACGCCGGAGACATATTTGGATGCAAACCGGCAGTTGCTCGCCGATCCTTCCGTGCGATACTATCATTTTGATGAAGTTCACGGCCGATCGCTAACGGACCTGCAAAACAATTCATCTCAGGACGTTTGAGCAATGGCGGGCCACACCGAAACCGATTTTGAGCACGCCATAGAATATGGCCTCATCACTAACGACCGCTACCGCAAGGGCGACCCCAAGGCGTTCGATCCGGCGACAGCATTGTTTCCCGATGAGGTGATCGCCTTTATCCGCGATAGCCAGCCCACGCGCTGGGACCAGCTTGAGGCGATGCTCAGGGATCGCACGGCGGCGACGGTCATCGACAGCCTCGTTAAAGAGTTGGCGAGCAAAGGCAGTCTGGGCGTGCTGCGTCACGGCTTCAAATGCTATGGCAAAACGCTCCGCCTTGCCTATTTCCGGCCAAATTCCGGGCTGAACCCGGAGAGTGCGGCGCGCTATGCCGCCAACCGGCTAATGATCACCCGGCAAGTGCGATTTAAGTCCGAACCGCTCAAATGCGATTGCATCCTCGACGTGGTGCTTTCCGTCAACGGGTTGCCGGTGGTAACGGCAGAACTTAAAAATCCGCAAACCGGCCAGCGCGCCAGAGATGCCTGCACGCAGTATAAAAAGGACCGCGATGGCCGCGATCCGATCTTCCGCTTCAAGGAGCGGACGCTGGTGCATTTTGCAGTCGATCCAGACGAGGTGTGGATGACGACACATTTGAAGGGCGAGGAAACCCATTTCCTGCCTTTCAACCGGGGGCACAATCACGGTGCGGGCAACCCGCCGGTCGAGGGCAACTGGAAAACCCGTTATCTATGGGGCGAGGCGCTTTGCGCTGACAGCCTGCTCGATATTCTCCAGCGGTTCATACATCTCGACGTGAGCGAGCGGACGGTTGAAACGCCCACCGGCTTTCGCACGGTTCGCAAGGAAGTGATGATCTTCCCGCGCTATCATCAGCTCGACGCGGTGCGAAGCCTCGTCGGCCATGCGGCTGCGCATGGATCGGGCCACAATTATCTGATCCAGCATTCGGCCGGTTCCGGCAAATCGAACAGCATCGCGTGGCTCGCCCACCGGCTGGCGACGCTGCACGACGCCAAGGACGAGAAGGTGTTTCATTCGGTGATCGTCATCACCGATCGCCGCGTCCTCGATCAGCAATTACAGAACACCATCTACCAATTCGAGCATAAGACGGGTGTGGTCGAGAAGATCGACGAGAACACGCAGCAACTCGCTAAGGCACTGTCGAACGGCACGCCGATTATAATCTCGACGATCCAGAAATTCCCCTTCATCTCACAGGCGATCAAGACGCTGGAGGCCAAGGGCGAAGGCGTGGCGATCGACACGCGCGACCGGCGCTTCGCGGTAATCGTGGACGAGGCGCATAGCAGCCAGTCGGGCGATACTGTTGCCGCTCTCAAGGGCATCCTCAACAAGGACGGCATCGCCGATGCCATCGCCTCGCAGGCGGGTGATGAGGAGGATGAGGATCTATCCGAAGAGGCCAAGGCGGCCATCCGTCAGCAAATGATGCAACGGGCACGCCAACCGAACCTCAGCTTCTTTGCCTTCACCGCGACGCCTAAGTTCAAGACCAAAGCGGTGTTCGATGAGCCGGGACCATCCGGCGCGGCACCCTTCCACGAATATACGATGCGGCAGGCCATCGAAGAGGGCTTCATCCTCGATGTCCTCCAGAACTACACCACCTACAAACGCTTTTTCGGGCTAGTGAAGCAGGTCGAGGACGACCGCGACGTGCCGAAGAAGAAGGCGGGTAAGGCGCTGGGGCAGTTTCTGGAGCTGCATCCGACCAACATCGGTCAGGTGGTCGCCATCATCATCGAGCATTTCCGGCTGCGGGTCATGCACGAGTTGGGCGGCCGGGCAAAGGCGATGGTTGTCACCGGGTCGCGCCTCTCCGCCGTCCGCTACAAGCGGGCGTTCGATCGCTACATTCGCGACAATGGCTATCAGGGCATCCGGGCGCTGGTCGCCTTCTCCGGCACGGTCGAAGACCCAGATGACCCCGGCTCCGCCTTTACCGAAGTCGGCATGAATGATGGCCTTGCCGAAAAGGAGCTGCCTGAGCGGTTCGCAGGCGATGACTATCGCGTGCTGATCGTGGCGGAAAAATATCAGACCGGCTTCGATCAACCGCTGCTCCAGACAATGTATGTCGTGAAGAAGCTGGCAGGCGTTCAGGCAGTCCAGACGCTATCCCGCCTCAACCGCACCGCTCCAGGCAAGACGCGCACTTTCGTCCTCGATTTCAACAATGAAGAGGCAGACATCTATAAGGCGTTCAAACCCTATTATGAGACAACTCCAGTGGGCGAAAATGCCGATCCTCATCGGTTGAACGAACTGCACCACAAATTGCTGGAACCGGCCGTGTTTGCTCCATCGGACGTCGATGAATTTGCGGAAGTCTGGTTCAAGCGTCGACGCGACCATACAGGGCAAGATCATCGGGCCATGAACGCCGTGCTGGATCGATCGGTTGAACGCTTCAAAGGGCTGGAAGAAGCGGTGCAGGAGGAATTTCGCGGCCAGATGACCGCGTTCAACAACCTCTATGCCTTTCTCTCGCAGATCATGCCCTATTTCGATGAGGGGCTGGAGCGGCTGTATGCCTTCTCGCGAAACCTTTCGCCCAAACTTCCACGACCAGGCGATGGATCGAAATTCACGCTCGACGATGATGTGGCGCTCAAATTCTTCCGCCTCAGTCAGGTGAACGACGGCACTATTGATCTGACGCAGGGCGAAGCGCAGCCGCTCAAAGGGCCGACCGATGTTGGCACCGCCCGCGAGAAGGACATAGAGATTGCTTTGTCGTCGCTGGTCGAGAAGCTGAACGAACGGTTTGGGACGGATTTCACCGAAGCCGACCAGCTCTTTTTCGACCAGGTGCGAGCGTCGGCGGAGCGCGACGAGAAGGTTGTCGAAGCGGCACAGGCTAACAGTTTCTCTAACTTCTCGTCGTTCTTCGGACGTATCCTTGATGACCTCTTCATCGAACGCATGGAAAATAATGACGAAATTTTCAGCCGGGTTATGAGCGACAAACAGTTCCGAGGCGCGGCACAGGAGCATATCGCTCGCGAGGTCTATGATCGTATTCGAAAGGCGAGAGAAGCGGAGGTAGACGGCGAATGAAGCTCGTGCTTGGGGGCATCAACGGCACCTACATGCGCGACTTGATCGAGCGTGCAAGCCGCTTCGTTGATGGCAAGGTAGAGACGGAGGCTGTGTGGGCGGCCGTTGCCTACGCAACTGATACGGGCTTACTCTTCGACTGGTGTTGGGAGAATGGTGTGCCCCTACGCTTTTGGGGGCGACTGGACGACGAAGTCGCCGTCAATGTTGGCGTGTTAGACCGCTTCCTCACCCGCCGATCACCAAATTTCGTTTGCAAGCTCGTCCAGCATCACCACGCCAAGGTCATCTGGTGGCGTGGTTTCGGGGTTTATATTGGCTCGGCCAATCTTACCCAAAAGGCTTGGTATAAGAACATTGAGGCAGGGTGCTTTTTTCCTGAAAACGAAATCGACGGAGAGCTTGACCAAGAGCTATCCGATTTGTTCGCGCAGCTTGAGGCGCGGGCGACGCCTTTGACCACTGAGCTTCGCGACTGGATGGCCGCGCGAGCCAAGAAGCTCGTCACACAGCCGGACCCGAAACCATTCTGGCAGCATCCAAGCATTAAAACGTGGCCGGGGTTGATCCAGACCACGCCCAAGAGCGCCCGCGAACGGCAAAGGCGCGCATTTCTGGATGAGTGGCATTCAACGCTCGAAACGTTGCGAGACATAGGTTCGCTTGTCAGCCAATCCAAACACCAACCGCCGTGGGTAAAGCCCGACGCAGCGGTGGGAGCGCAGGCCGATCAATTCCTTCATGCACATTATTACATGCGAACCTTCGATCAGCGAAGGGCCGACTATGAACGCCATTATGAGCAAAACCGCAGCAACCCGGCCAAGGCGCTGTCGGAAGCGATGACATGGTGGAGGGGTTTGGAGGAGCTTGAACACGAGGCAGTTGCTATTAACGAAACAGCTCCTCGGTTGCGGGATGCTCTCGCTCCAGAAAATCTCTCTCGGATGACGCTGCCAGAGTTTCAGGCTGTAGCCGAGCACGTCCACGCAATGCGAGAATATGCGAGGCGCGTAAGCAACAAGACGGTTGGCTTGCCTTCAAATGGCACGCGATACACCATACCTGAGAAACTGGACGCACTGACGAGGCACATTTGGTCGCAAAGATCGGCTTCGGGCGCATCCGTGACCGACGTGATTGGTTACATCCTCTACGGTGGCGCAGTTGATTTACTTCCCGATCGGCTATGGGACGCGATTTCCGACCCAGCATTAAAGCTCGACTGCTTGGGAATATCAGCCTTTGGCGAGTTAGTAGGATGGGCGATGCCCGACCGTTTCCCTCCGCGCAACGGTCGGACATCCAAGGCACTGCGATCCCTCGGATATGACGTGCACGTGCATGTCGGATAGGGCGTCTTGCTGCAACTCGTTGCAAGCATTTGGGTGGCGGTGGGTTTAAACCTAGCTTGTAAGTATTTGATCTTGGATAGGTATACATGCGGCGTTTTACAGAAAAAGCCGCGAAAAATCTTCCAATTCCAACGGTGGAAGGCTTGTGATCAGTCGATGACGTAGCGCGGCAGCCGCTTGATTTCGCGAAAGGTAACCTCAGGCGAAATATCACCATACGCTTCGCCTTCGGTCCGCGGCGCGTGACCTTGTATGTAATCTCGAATTTCGGGGTCCATGCGGCAAATTCGAGCCTGAGATTTGAAGCGATGTCGCCAGCCATGGCTTGGCTGCACGAGACGGTCATCTACCCCAACGTCATCTCTAACCCAGCGCGCTATAAATTCCCCGACATTCTTCCACAGGGGGTTCTGCTCAGAGCCGCCCCGCCTCATCGTGGGATCGAAAAACAGAGGACCCGATTTTCCCCGAACGATTTTATGGAAGCCTTGATCGAGAAGATGCGGATGTAGCGCCACCACGCGCGCTTCATGATTTTTCGTGCTCCCGGCCTCCGGGGTAATCCTAATTGTCCAAATTCCCGCTTTCTGAGACACGTCCTCAGCCCTGAGCTGCGTAATCTCATTCACCCGCGCACCTGTGTAGGCACAAAGCCACGGAACCCAGCGCCGTGCCAATTTGCGTTCAGGAGACAATCTCGTTTTGTCCTCAGTCAACGTGGCACGTAGAATTTTCAATGCTTCATCATCGCTCAGGCTGGGCGACCGCAACCGAGCGGTCTTCTTCTTGCCGAGCACGCCGACGCCTTTGGCAACATTTTCGGTCAGCACGCCGCTATCGACCCCGCGTTGAAGCGCGACGCGGATCGCAGGCAAATAAGTTTCCCGCACAGTTCTCGGATTAAGCGGCGCTCCGTCTTTGCCCCCGCGCGCCAGTAGCTCGACCTTCCACCGATCCACATCCTGCTTGGACACTCTTCTTGCGTCATCGTGCTGGAGAAACTCGGAAAAGCGACGAACTTGGCGACCGAAGGCCTTTATCGTTGCTGGGGCTGGCTTTCGTTCAGCAACATATTCATCGAAGAGCGTGAGCAATGAGACTGGCTCAACCGCCTTACTCTGCTCACGCATTTGGGCGTCGGCAATGAAATGCTCGGCGCTAAACATCTCGTCCGAAGTCTGCTGCGGCCTTCCTTGCAACCCTTGAAGTTGGCGTTCAGTCGCCTCGATCTGCGCACGCGTGACCAGATCAATGAGCTTCCACCAAGTATCGCTGCCCTCTTCGACCGCCCACCTGTTTCGTTCACACAAGGCCTCGGTCATCCAGACGACGTCAAGCGTGGGGCCATCAGAACCAAGGCGGCGAGAGGCCATGGTCTCTCTCAAGAAGCATTTTAAATCATCCAGCCGTCGTAAGGCCGCGTAAACAGCATCAGGGTCCGCTCGATTGACGCTCTGAACGCGTTCCATCCTTTCCGCGAAGGCCTCTCGGACGCCTGCCTCCAAGACGCGAACGGAGGGCCGTGAGGGAGCGTGAGCTATCTCTGATGGTGCTACTTCGCCTCGATAGGGGGCAACTGCCTGCTCAAATTTATCGAGTTCCCGCTGACGCTTGTGCCGGGCCTCCGCGATGCTGGAGGTTCGGAGAGAGACTTGCACTTCCGCTCGTCCGCCAAACAGCCCTCGCACATCGTCGGGAACGCCCCTCCGAAAATAGAGGCGATCTCCGCGCCGATATATGTAGCGTTCGCCCCGAACCGCCTTCAAACCCGACCCCCTCTTTGTAGCAGATTTTGTAGCAGTTAGCCGCACAGAAACACCGCTTTCAAGGGTTTTCTAACAGTCGCAACCAGTTGCAAGGGAATTGGCGGAGAGGGTGGGATTCGAACCCACGTTACGGTTTCCCGTAA
>CEOS01144961.1_pt1 | contig 18452 bp, 11 predicted proteins | sample 530601 | NCBI WGS metagenome assembly CEOS01 (sample SAMEA2620666, study PRJEB7988) | marine metagenome | biome: marine biome (ENVO:00000447); feature: mesopelagic zone (ENVO:00000213); material: "saline water (ENVO:00002010), including plankton (ENVO:xxxxxxxx)" | depth 1000 m
CTCTTCGACGCCGATCGGGGGTCCCTTTTGAACGCCGTTTGACAGTCCCCGCCTCACCGGTCACAAGCAACCGATGTTCGTTCGCCAGCCGGCTGACTGGCCGCTTGATGATCCCGGAGACCTTCTCGATTGCTTCATAGAGGTGTTCGACGAAAAATTGGACACGCCGCACCTCGTCGCGATCACCGCCTTGCTGAGTACGCAAGTCCCAGATCGCTGCCGAACAAACACCTAACGTTTCACTCGCCTCATCGAGAGCCCTTACCCACGGATCAAATGGAACTGGATCGGCTGGGCTGATCGACGCCGTCCGGATCAAACTGCTGATCGCCCGAAATCGAACATCCAGGTCCGCAGCTTGCGTCGCGGCGGGGCCACTTGCCAGAATCCTCGCAACGCTATCGGTCGTGCGATGCCGCGCCTCGTCGAGTTCATCAGCGAGGCGCGTCAAACTCTCAATGAAGGCAGGATCACGAGCGATCGCGAGCAGCCCGCGGCGGATCGGGAGTTCAATGTTGAGTTCGGGTGTGTAGCGCGTACCCAGCGCCTTGCGAGTGATCGCGAAGCGCGTTTGAAACCAGTCGGGCGTGAAATGCAGCAGATCGAACCAATAGTGCCGTCGACCCGCGTACTGCGGCTCATTTCGAGAGAAGCGCTCGATGAGCTGGGTCTCATCCCAAAGCTCAATCGTAACGACACGCGGAAGGATTGCGTCGGCGCGAGCTTGCACCCAGCGGTTCCAGCGATCCCTTTCGGAAATCCGATTGCCCACTCGCCCGTCCGATAGGTTGAAGGGTAAGCCGACAATGAAGCGCCCAAGCTGGGGGTGGCGTGCGATCGCTTGGCTTAGCGATTCGGTGAGCTGCGACGCTTCGCTGCTGCCGAACTCGAAGAAATACTTCGCCTGCCAGCCAGTCTCCGATCCATCTGCCTCGACGCGGTAGCATTCGAGGCCAGCGTCAGCCCCAGCGCCCTTACGGTGGAATGGCGCGTCAGGAGCGGTTTCTAACGCGGCGAGTTGACAAATCGCCTCCTCAAAACCGCTATGCTGGCTTCCGTGATGTGGTCGGATGGTGCGAAAATCGATCGTAGGAGACGGCATGGTCGCTCTGATTTTGGAGGTCGCGCCATGCGCGTGTAGATGCATTTTCCGATAGCTTATGCGCAGAGTCGATCCTACCGCGCACTATGGTGCGCGAGCGCGATGTGAATGGTGATTGCCCGGTGATTACCATGCCCGAAACTGAAGGGAAAAATTCCATATTTTCCTATTATAATTCAAGTCGATATACCGGTTCTCGCTCTGAGGTCTGGTACTTCCGGTACCGACGGAAAAGCGTCGGGTAAAAGGAAGGAGGGGGCTGCCCTCCCTCATTCCTGATGGCGCCACGTCCGGTCGCAGACAGCGAACGGAAATCCGCCGCTAAACCACGACCGGCGAGGGGGCATGGCCAGCGGATCCGAAGACCCGCAGATAGCGCTCGATCTCGGCGGGATCGCCGGTCGCCTTGGCGGGATTGTCGGACAGCTTCACCGCCGGACGTCCGTTCGCGCTTGTGACCTTGCAGACGAGGGAAATCGGCTCCAGCCCTTCGTCACCGTCGGGATCGCAGCCGCGAAAATCATTGGTGAGGTTGGTGCCCCAGCCGAAGCTTGTCCGCACACGCCCGTTGAAGTGCCTGTATGTCGCCTCGATCGTATCGACATCCATGCCGTCGGAGAAGATCAGCAGCCTGGTGCGCGGATCGACGCCCTGATCCTGCCACCAGCGGATGATCTGCTCGCCGCCTTCGATGGGCGGGGCGCTGTCGGGGCGGAAGCCGGTCCAGTCCGCAAGCCAGCCGGGCGCATCGCGCAGAAAGGCGGTGGTGCCGAAGGCGTCGGGCAGGGCTATAAGCAGATTGCCGTTATAATGCCGTCGCCACGCCTCCAGCACCTGATAGGGCGCGCGGGCGAGCGATGCATCGTCCCCGGCCAGCGCGGCGGCGACCATGGGCAATTCATGCGCGTTGGTGCCGATGGCCTCCAGATCGCTGTCCATGGCAAGGAGGACGTTAGACGTGCCGATGAAGCGGTCGCTCAACCCTTCCTTCAGCGCCTCGACACACCAGCGCTGCCACAGGAAGCCGTGCCGCCGCCGGGTGCCGAAGTCCGAGAGGACGAGATCGGGCAGCAGCTTCAGCCGCTCCACCTTCTCCCACAGCCTGGTCTTGGCGCGCGCATAGAGGATGTCGAGCGCGAACCTGCCCTTGTTGCGCATGGCCGCGCGCGATTTCAGTTCGTTGAGGATGGCGAGCGCGGGAATCTCCCACATGGTCGTGTGCGTCCATGGACCCTCGAAGCAGAGTTCATACTGACCGTCCACCTTGCGCAGCCGATAGTCGGGCAGGCGGAAATCGGCGAGCCAGGCAATGAATTCCGGGCTGAACATCTGCTGCCGCCCATAGAAGCTGTTGCCGGTCAGCCATATCAGCTCCTTTTTGGCGAAGCGGACCTCCCGCGCATGGTCGAGCTGGGCGCGCAGCTCCTCCTCGTCGATGATGTCGGCGAGACGGACCGAGCGGGTGCGGTTGATGACGGAGAATGTCGCCTCCACATCCGGATGAATGTGCCGGATCATCTGGAGCATGAGGAGCTTGTAGAAATCCGTGTCGAGCAGGCTGCGGACGATAGGGTCGAGCCGGAAATTATGGTTGTAGGTGCGTGTCGCGATGTCAGTGACGGTCATGCTGCGATCCTCCGTGCCATGCGGGTTCGGCCACGTCGCGCCGGCGGGCAGCTTCCCTCCGTCATGCAATCCTGTCGAGCAGATCGTCCAGCGAAGGATCAGGCGGGGGCACCGCATAGCCCGCCTCCAGCACCCATCCCGTGACTTGCCGCCTGGTGCTGAGGCTGAGGCTGCTCCGCAGCCGCTCCTGCAGGCCCTGGATGATCGCCATCTTGCGCTCGCGCAGCTTGATGAGTTCACCGGCGGGGAAGCTCATCGCTTCGCGAAGTCCCGTCACTGAGGAGATGTTGCCGAGGTTGCGGCGGGCAGAGTAGACGATGTGGGACACCACCTCCCTGCGGCCGGTGAAGCCGCTTTCCTGAACGAGGCTCAGGCGATGGAGGGCATAGAGGCCAATCACGGCCGATACGAGGAAGAAGAATTCCCAGTGCGTGAACATGACGCCGAGTTCGGCCGCGCCCTCAGGGCTGGTCCATCGCACGGCAAGGGTGAGCTTGCGCGCGGCGAAGAAGTCGCTGGCCCAGCCGCCGATGATGGGCGCCATGCCGGCGGCGATTGCGCCGATAATGGCGTTGGAGGCGAGATAGCCGGTCGCCGCGCCGCCGGGGCTGAGCTTCAGCACGATATTGCCGGAAGCCAGCCCCACGCCCGCCGCCGCCGCGCCCATGATGATGTGCAGCATGACGAGATAGGCGGACCGGGCTGTCATGCCGTCCACATCGCTGGCAAAGGCCATGGCGACGATGGAGAAGATGAACAGTGGCGTGGCCACGCTCAGCACCGACTTGTTGGAGAAATGATCGCTCAGGCGGCCCCATCCCCGGATGACGGCGAGGTTCGCGATCTGGCTGATGAAGCTGAAGATCAGCACGAACCCCATGCCGAAGCCGAGTTCGCGCACGAAATAGACGGTGAAGAACGGCGTTGCGAGGTTCACGGCGAATTGCCAGCTTGCAAGATAGCGCAGCATCTGCCGGAAGTTCCTGTCGCGCAGCGGCCCGGTCAGCAACCGCCGGATCGGCACATCGTCACTGCCGGGGGGCATACGTGGCTCCGGCACGCGGGCGAGCGCGACCGTGCTGACGAGACCGCAAGCGAAGCCGAAAAGGTAGAGGCCGCAGAAGATGCTGTTGCCGAAAGCCCGGTCCGTCCCAGCCTGCTGGAGCGCGTAGGCTCCGACAATAGTAGCGACCGCGCTAACCGCCGTGCCGAACAGGGTCCGCCGGGCAAAGAAACGCCCAAGCTCCTCCTCCGGCACGAGGTCGCGCATCCAGCTGTTCCAGCTACACGCACCCACCGCGTTGAGGCCGTAGTGCAACAGGGCCGCCGCCATCAGGGATGCGGCGGCGACATTACGGTCGGGGATGAACGGCACGACGGCGTAGATGGGCAGGGCGAGCCGCGCGAGAAAAACACTGATGACGGAGATGCGGCGGCGCGTGCGCAACCGCTCCACCAGCGAAACTGCGGGTGCCTGCAAGATCTGGGTGAACAGGGGGATGGCGGCCAATATGCCGATCTGGACCGTACTCACGCCGACATGCAGCGCGAGCGCAAGGAGCACCACGCCGCTGTTAAGGGCGCCTATGGCGGTGGCGAAGGAGGCGTCGACCAGCAAGGCCCTCAGGCCCTGCTGTACCTCCCGTTCGGACACCTCATCCTGCGGTTCCAGCACGCGTGACGTCCATCTGGCTCGTGAAAGGTCCGGCTCACAACGCGCGAGACGGAAAAGGGAGCCGGATCAATATCATGCGTCGGCAACGACGGTCGTTCCGGCGCGCGCGCCGGTGGCTGCGGGCTGGCGGTCGGCATCCCAGCGCTGCTTCAGGCGGCGATAGGTAGCAAGCGCCTGACCGGCCACCTGATCCATGTTATAATAGCGATAGGTCGCCAGCCGGCCGACAAAGCTCACATCGGGCTGGGCGAGCGCCAGCGCTTCGTAGCGCTTGAACAGCGCCTGGTTCTCGGCGCGTGGAATGGGATAGTAGGGATCGCCCTCACCGCTCGGATATTCATAGGTGATGCTGGTGCGCGGCGCGGTCTGGCCGGTCAAATGCTTATATTCGGTAATGCGGGTGTGCGGAACGTCCTCTGACGGATAGTTCACCACGGCCACGGGCTGAAATTGTTCCTGATCCACCGTTTCGTGCCGGAAGTGCAGGGAGCGGTAGGGAAGCTTGCCGTAGCAATAGCCGAAATATTCGTCGATGGGTCCCGTGAAGACGAGGTGCTGATGCGGATAGGCCTGCCGCACTTCGGTAAAATCGACGCCGAGCAGCAGGTCGATGTTCGGATGGTCGAGCATCCGTTCGAACATATGGGTGAAGCCGTCTCTCGGCATGGCCTGGTAGGTGTCGGTGAAATAACGGTCGTCGGTGTTGGTTCGCGTCGGCACGCGTGAGGTCACCGACTTGTCCAGTTCCGACGGGTCCATTCCCCATTGCTTGCGGGTGTAACCCTGGAAGAAAGTCTCGTAGAGTTCGCGTCCCACCGCCGAGATGACGACATCCTCCGACGTGCGGACGATATCCACGGGCTCTGCGCGGGAGGCCAGGAAGGCGGCGGCCTCCTCCTCCGTCCGCAGATCAAGATGGTAGAGGCTGTTCACCGTCGTGCGGTTGATTGGCATCGGTACCAGGCGGTCGCCGACAGCCGCGAGCACGCGGTGCTCATAGCCACGCCATTCGGTGAACTGCGAGAGATACTCGAAGATGTCGGCCGAATTGGTGTGGAAGATATGGGGGCCATATTGGTGGATGAGGATGCCGGCATCGTCCAGTCGGTCATAGGCGTTGCCGGCGACGTGCGGCCGCTTGTCCACGACCAGCACCCGCTTGCCCGCGTCGCGTGCGAGCCGTTCCGCCATGATCGCGCCGGCAAAGCCTGCCCCGACGACCATGACGTCATAGGATTGCGGGCGGTCTCCGTCTGCGCCAATAGGCGACACCACGGGATAGACGTGGCTGCTGCGTTGCACCGCTTCGTCAATGAGGTTGCTCATCGCGCATTGCGTGAGATCCCAGCTCTCCCCTGCGAGCCGCGCGTCGACGGCGGCCAGCCAGCCGTTTGTGCGGGAGAGGGTAAGCGCCGCGTCGCAGGCGGCGACGAAAGCGTCCCGCCCGTCCGCGATGCGCACCGCCTCGACATCGCCATAGCCGCGCACGACGTCACGCACCGGGGTAGAGACGACGGGGCAGCCCGCGGCGAGATATTCGGGTGTCTTCGTGGGACTGATGAAGCGTGTCGCCTCGTTGATGGCGAAGGGCATCAGGGCGACGTCCCAGCCGCGTAGATAGTCGGGCAGTTCGGCATAGCCCTTGCCGCCCAGATAATGGAGGTTGGGGCGGCGGGGCAGGTCGGCGTCGCTGATCTTCACCACTGGCCCCACGATGACGATGGACCATTCGGGCCGCGCGTCCGCCAAACCTTCCAGCAGCGCGAGGTCCATCCGTTCGTCCACGACGCCATAAAAACCGAGGCGCGGGGAGGGGAGCTCCGCCTGATCCTCCGGCTCCGGACCAGCGGCGCGGGCGGTCGAGAAGTGGGTGGCGTCGACGCTGGATGGAAAGGCATGGACCGAAGGATGGCGCGCGGCCTTTGCCTCGTAGAGACTGTGCCCGCCGGTGAAGACGAGGTCGCAGCTGTCGAGCAGCCGCTGCTCAAGCGGGAGAAGCTCTGACGGCGCGCCCTTGAAGTTCGCCAGCTCGTCCATGCAGTCATAGACGATGCAGTCCGCCGCCAGATGGTCGGAGAAGGGCAGCATCATCGGCGTATAGTACCAGCAGATGAGCGGTCGCGCCGGATCGCGGGTGATCGCGCCGTCGAGCAGGGCGCGCAATGTTTCCGTCTCCTCATGCCGGCTGAGGCCGGCGGGGAGGTGCGGGGTGAGGATGGTGACGCCGGAACAGTCGCAGACATGGGTGTCCAACGTCGCACTTGGCGCATCGTGGATCGGCTCTTCCCAAACGATGACCTTCCGGTCCCGGGCGAAGCGGCTCATCAGATGTTGCGGCCGCTGATAGACGAAGTTCCAGCGCAGGTGACTGAAGCAGATGAGCGTGCCGCCGCCCTCCGTCGGGCTGTCGGGGTTGATGGCGTCGACGTCGCTTGGAATGCCGCTCATGTCTGGAACCTTGCTGAATGATGAACATCGGCAACACGCCGTTCATCGCTCCGGTTCCTGTACAAACCGGCCCAAGTTCAAAGAGATAACACAAGATATCAAGTCGAGAGCGGAAACCTGATCCATGTCAGTCGTTCTGGCGAAGGTCTGGGAGATATGTACGATGAAGAGGCATCTGGAATTATGGGGTGGGCCGGAGTGCACCATCAACAGGGTTCGGGATACATATCAGGATCAGTTCGAGCGATGCGGCCACTATGATCGGATCGACGATCTGAATCTATTTGCCGACATCGGCATAACGACGATCCGTTATCCTATATTATGGGAATGCATTGCGCCTGATCGGCCCGGACAGCATCTCTGGCAGGGCGTGGATGCGCGGATCGACCGGCTGCGCGCACATGGCATCGACGTCATTGCCGGGCTTGTCCATCACGGCAGCGGTCCCTCCTACACGCATCTCCTCGACGATGACGGTTTCGCGCGGGGTCTCGCTGATTTCGCGGCCCGCGTTGCGGAGCGCTATTCCTGGATCAACCAGTGGACGCCGGTCAATGAGCCGCTCACCACGGCGCGCTTTTCGGCGCTTTATGGCCATTGGTATCCGCATGTCCGCGACGAGGGCGCGTTCTGGCGCGCGCTCCTCAACCAGATCGACGGAACCCGGCTCGCGATGCAGGCCATTCGCAGGGTCAATCCCGCCGCGCGGCTCGTTCAGACGGAGGATCTCGGCCGCACCTTCGCCACTGCCGAGTTGCGCGAGCAGGCTGCGTTCGAGAATATCCGGCGCTGGGCGACATGGGACCTGCTGTTCGGGCGCGTACGGCGCGGTCATCCGCTGTGGCGGCGCATGGCCGCGCACGGGCTGGAGCACAGGCTGGAGGCCATTGCGGCCGATCCCTGTCCGCCAGACATCATCGGCATCAACCATTATCTGACCAGCGAGCGGTTCCTCGACCATCGCATGCAGCGCTATCCCGCCCATGCGCATGGCGGCAATGACGGGCAGCGCTATGCCGATGTCGAGGCGATCCGGGTGCTGGAGCCGCCCCCGCCCGGTCTGAGGGGCGTGATAGAGGAGGCGTGGGACCGCTATGCGACCCCGATCGCGGTCACCGAAGTCCATAATGGCTGCACGCGCGAGGAGCAGCTGCGCTGGCTGGCGGAGGCGTGGGATTGCGCCGAGGATCTGCGCAATGAGGGCGTGGACGTGCGAGCGATCACGCTCTGGTCGCTGCTCGGCAGTAGCGGATGGAACACGCTGCTGACCGCCCCCGGCATCTATGAGCCGGGCATATTCGACGTCAGTAGCGGAACGCCGCGCGCGACCGCTCTCGCAGCGCTCGGCACGGCTCTGGCCACTGGCGCTGCACGGCATCCGCTTGCAGCGCAGCCGGGCTGGTGGCGTCGGCCGATCCGGCTTGAATATCCCGCCGTCCGCCGTCCTGCCCCGGCCGTGCAGCACCGGGCGGACAGTTGCAGGGAGCGTGCGCCCATGGGTCGGCCCCTCCTGATCATGGGCGCGACAGGAACCCTGGGGCAAGCGTTCGCGCGGGCCTGTACGCTCCGCAACATACCGCATGTGCTGACGGCGCGGCACGCGCTCGACATCACCAGCGAGGCCAGCATCGGGGCTGCGCTGGACCGGCACGATCCCTGGGCAGTGGTGAACGCCGCCGGCTGGGTACGGGTCGACGAGGCGGAAAGCCATGCCGCCCGTTGTTTTGCGGCGAACAGCGACGGCCCGGTCCGCCTTGCGCGGATGGCGGAGGAGCGGGGGCTTGCCACCCTCAATGTCTCAAGCGACCTCGTCTTCGGGGGCAAGGCGGAAGGGGCCTATGTCGAAACCGACGCGCCCGACCCGCGCAACGTCTATGGCGAGAGCAAGGCGCGCATGGAGGAGGGACTTCTCGCCCTGGCGGGGACGCATCTCATCGTTCGCACCGCAGCCTTCTTCTCTCCCCATGACGAGTTCAACTTTGCCGTCGCGGTCGCTCGCGCCCTGACGGCGGGGCAGCCGTTCGAGGCCGCGGCGGACCAGCGGATCACGCCGACCTATGTGCCGCATCTCGTCAGGGTCGCGCTCGACCTCCTGATCGACGGTGAGCAGGGCCTCTGGCACCTCACCAATGAGACGGAGCTATCATGGGCAGAGTTCGCGGAAGCCGTCGCGGACAGCCTGAACCTGCCCCGGCATCTGATCCGCGCCGTGCCGGGCGCCCGCCTGAACCAAATGGCGCCACGCCCCTCCCGCGTACCGCTCGCGACGGGGCGCGGGGCGCACCTGCCGTCTCTTGCGGATGCCCTCGGCGAGTTTGCGCGGCATGAGAAGAGGCAGCAAGCGGTGCGCGAGCTTGCATGACATGCAAACGGCCATGGATCCGAAGACCCATGGCCGCCGAACATTCAGCCGTCTTACATCCAGCCGTCGAGATCGTCGGGGATGTTGCTCAGCGTACCCTTGCCGGTGATGGCGTTCAGATCGAACGGCTGCGCCTCCAGGAAAAATTCCAGCTGGTCACGCGATGTCACAAGCGAATTGATCACGCGGACTTTCAGGCCTTTGAAGTTCGGGCCGTCGATGCGCAGCGCCTTCAGCGTGACTTTCGATCCATGCGGTATCTTCACGAAGCGCGGATAGTTCAGCAGGCGAAAGTCCGGCTGAACGATCTCAAGCTCGACGTCGATCGGGCCAGCATTCGCGATCTCCATCTCGCCTGAGTTTCCGATCAGAAACTCTGACGGCGAATATTTGGTGAACGACATCTTCAGGACCGCGTTCATCACCGTTTGAACATTCTCGCGCGTGCCGAAGAAAGTGTCGCGGAAGAGGCCGACCGTACGACGCTTTTCCAGCGCATCCTTGAAGGCCGCTTCATCCTCTCCCTGCGTCAGGAACAGGGTGGCGACGCGGTGATCCATCCCCGCCGCCTCCTGCTCCAACGCGGTCCCGAGATGAGCGTCCGTAGTCGCCGCGATATAGAGGTTATATTTCAGGGCCACGTCCATCGCGCTGGGGTGGATGAAATCGCTTTGCGCAACCTCAATCCCCGACAGCAGACCCTCTGAAAACATCCGTTCGAGGAACGGCGTCACCACTGCCTCACCAGGGGAGGAGGAGGGGATGGTCGGATGATTCCACTGGCAGATGGCGCCCTGCCGCTTCGCTTCGCGGAACCGTGCTTCCAGATCTTTCTCGTCCGCGCTGGTCCGGTTCCAGTCGACCCGGAGCTGCCCGCCCGTCTGCTTGAAGGTGCTGTAATGGACTTTCCCCGGGTTCAGCGCATTTGCATCCTTGAGGAAGTGACAATTGAAATGCCCGATCGCGCGCGTGATCTCCGACCCGAGCGAGAGTTTCATGCCGCCGAGGCCAAGCATGCCCGAAGAGATGAACGCGCGGCCGATTTCATAGCTGCGGTTCTTGTTGGTGCCGGTGTCGCGGATCTTTGGCGTGATGATGTCATGTTCCGTGAAGGACACGAACTTAAGCCCGTCATGCGCCGCTTCTGCGAGGCGAAGCGTCGGCCAGGCCGAGCCGTCCGAGAATACGGTGTGCAGGTGCAGGTCGCCGGCGAAAATATGATGTCCGTCCTTCGTATCGGGGAAGATCAGACGCGCGGGCGACGGCGGCCGCTGATCGGATTGCGTCACGAACTCGGCGGAAGCTTCTCCGGCGGTGAACAGCCCTGCGAGCATAGCGAGAGCGGAAACCATTGCGCGGAAGTTTCTATGCTTAACCATAAGATCTCCTGATGAAGGTGGTGTTTGATGAATGGGCTTTGATATCGGTCGTGAAATCAGATTCACCGCACCCACATTGCGCTGGGTTCAGAACTTGTATCCAAGCGTGATGCCATAGGTGCGCGGGGCCGCCGGGAGGTCGGTGCTGGTCGTGGCGGAGTTGAATCGGGAGAGCGGATAGTATGTGTCGGTCAGGTTGCGGACCCAGGCCGTGGCGGAGATATTGTTCTGATACCGTAGTTCTACGCGCGCATTGCCTATGAAGCGCGACTTGGTCACGGCGAAGTTGTCGATGTCGAAATAATATTTGGACAGATACTGACCGTCGGACGCGAGGATGACATCCATCGTATCCGAGGCATGGATGGTATATTCGAAAGCACCGTTCAGGCTAACGCCCGGTGTGAACGGAAGCCGCGCATCCGCACGACGCAGGCGTTCGACGGGATTGGTCGAGATGACCTTCTTGATCTCATTGCCGAGATAGGCGCCGGAGATTTCCAGCTTCAGATCGTCGGTCGGCCTGATGGTCGCGGACAGTTCCGCGCCCCAGCTCTGGGCGTCGCCCGCATTGACACGCGTGCCGCCGGACAGGACGCCCGCGGCAGTGGTGATCTGCGTGACCGCCGTCGTCTGAATATCCTTGTAGTCGTTGAAGAAGATCGCACCTTCAAGCTGAAGGAAGGCACGGCGGGGAAGGATCTTGAAGCCCAGCTCATAGGACCAGACCGTCTCGGCACCGAACGGCGCGGATTCGAGGTCGTTGCTGGGCGTGGTGGCATCGAAGCCACCGCCCTTATACCCGCGCCTGATGGACGCATAGATCGACGAGGAAGGGCCGAAATTCTTGCTGCCGTAGATACGGCCGGACACCTGGGACTTTCGGATGTTACGATCGAACTTATAGGGCAAAAGCGGGAAGATGGCCGGGAGAAGCGATACGCCATAGGGATCGAGGCCCTGCGTCAGGCCATTGAAGTCGACCTTGTCATGCGTGTAGCGGAGGCCGCCGCCGATCTTGAATCCGGAGTCGAACGCCCAGGTTCCATCCCCGAAGACGCCGAAGCTTGTCCGCTTTTGCGTGTAATCGCCCTGGATGATGCCGCGCGTCGTGTCGAGCATCGTAAAGGTCTGGTCGATGCGAACGTCGTCGTGAAATGCCGTCGCGCCCACGATCCAGCTGAACCGCGACGTGTCGTTCTTCTGGAACCGAATCTCGGCATATTCCTGATCGTCTTTGTCGCCGTAGAGGATATTGATCAAACGGATAGGCACCCCGTCCCCATTGTAGATCGCGAGGTGCGAGACATGGCTGTATCCGCCTGTCAGGACGAAGGTGTAATCGTCACCGACGCTCTGCTGCAGACTGCCGGTGATACCATAGCCGGAAACGTTCAGCTTTGTCGGCACGTCCGAATCGACTTCATATCGCGCGTTCGGGGCGAAGCCGTTCTGGGTGACGTTGCGGCTGGGCTGCAATGCCCCGCCGGTCTGCTTCGTACCGTTGACCTTCAGGAATATTTCGGTCCGGTCGGACGGGTTGATCTCTATGATGGCGCGGCCGGCGATGCTTTCGGATCGTGCGACGTCACGGTTCATGCCGGTAACGGGCAGCGGCGGGATGCCGGCAGGCGGCCTGAAGGTCGCGACGGCATTGGCATTGCCGATGTCCGTCATGTAGCCGTCCGTCCTGGTGTATAGCGCGGCGATACGGGCGCTGACGATCGGCGAGATCGGGCCGCCGACCGCGCCCTCCATGCGGGCCGTGCCGAAGGTCGCCAGTTCGGTGCTGACATAGCCGTTCAGCTTGTCGCCCGGACGGCGGGACAGGATGTTGATCGCACCTGCGGTCGAATTCTGTCCATAGAGGGTTCCCTGCGGCCCCTTCAGGATCTCCACCCGCTCGATATCGAAAAATTGGCCGGTCGCGAGGATGGCCGACCCCTGGTAGATGCCGTCGATGTTGAGCGAAGTTGCAGGATTGCCGTTGGGGCGCAAATCGTCAAAGCCAACGCCGCGGATGGTGAAGGTCGGCATGTCACCACCCGACACCTGCACCGTGGCGAGGACGCCGGGCGTCTGGCTCGCCAGGTCGACAAGGCGGTCGGCGCCGCGATTGCGGAGCTGCTCGCCGCCGAAGGCCGACAGGGCGACGGGGACGTCGACCAGGCGCTGCTCGCGACGCTCCGCCGTGACGATGATGTCCCGATCGCCTTCCGCCGCTTCGCTCTCGTCAGCGTCGGGGCGGGACGTGCCGGCGCCGCCGGCGCTCTGCAGGGCGATCGGCATCGCGCGCGGCGACGCCGTGGCCTGCTGCAGAACGACCATGTCGCCGACCAGGCTGGCGGTGTAGCCCGACTTGGCGAGGAGGCGGGCGATGGCATCGGACGCCTTGTACTTGCCCGATATGCCGGCGCTCATATGGGAGCCGACGTCCCCGGACGAGGCGACGACCTGAAGCCCGGTCGTTGCGGAAAACGCCGACAGGGCGGCGGACAGATTTCCGGGCGGAATGGCGAACTGGAAGCTTTTGGCAAAGCTCCCCGCTTCCGCATGCGCTGAACAGGGCGCCGCCGTGGCGGCAATGGCGATGGCGACGTGCAATGCACGGTGAGAAATGTGAGACCCCATGTCGTATCCCCTTGCGAGCACCATCATGTGCTCTCCTTCGAAAGACGCGGGGATCGCCAAAGCCGGACACTGTTTTTTCAGCCCATAGTCTGGCAGGCAGAATTTTCTTATAATGCCTTGTGGAAGCGCAAGATTCCCTGATCGGCCCGTACATCGAAGCCGTTCGCCTTGCCGATGACGGAGAGGAGTGCGGCCGGCCGATCCGTTCGAAAGCGCCCCATGATCGGGATCGCCGCCAGCGCCGCTGGCGGAGCACTGATGACGATCCCGCCCTGCCGGTTCAGAATTTCGACCAGCGTGCCGAGCGTCATGCCGTCAGTATCGATCCATCCTTCCCGCCAGTCGGGACGGGAGGCGTCGAACGGCTTGGGGCGGTCGACGGTGGTGTCGTGGACGAGGCTCTGCCAACCGGCACGCACAGTGACCGCCTGGGGCGACCCGACCGGCTTCAACAGAACCGCTCCGCGCGCCACGGCGAGACTGGTGCTGGCGGATGTTACGTTAAGGTCGAACACCGTCCCAGCACCTGCGCCTCGGCTCGGCCGGCATGGGCGATGAAGGGGCGGCTGGCATCGTGCGCGATGTCGAACCGCGCTTCCCCTGCGATCAGACGGGCGTAGCGGCCCCGGCTCGTTATGGTGACAGTCAGATGGCTTGCGCCGCTGAGTTGCACGAACGACCCGTCTTCCAGCCGGACGTCACGCCGCTCTCCGGGCTTCGTGCTGAACTCCGCGGCCGTATTGACCGGCGACCGAAAGATGGTGAGGCCGGTGATGGCCAGAACGACCGCGCCGAGGCCGCCCGCTATGGCTGCCTTCCGGCTGGCGCGCATCTTGCGGATATCATCATTGGACAGGCGCCCGCCGTCATGGACGCGCGTTAGCGCTTCCTTGAGCGCCAATTCATCGATGGGGGCGTCGCTTCGCGATAGGCTGTCGTCACGCATGGCTAGATCCTGCTCCAACCGGTCAGTTTCCGCTTGGCGAGACCCTGTCTTATGTCGCTGTGCGCACGGAAGACATGCTTTTCCACCGCCGATTGCCGCATGTCTAGGTCGGTGGCGATAACCGCGGGTGGATGATCGTCCAGTCGACGGCGGAGGAAGATTTCCCGTCTGAGCGGCGGCATGTTCTTCAGGATGGCGACGATCGCCTCCACCCGCTCGCGATGAAGCAAGGCCTCATCAATGCGCGGCATGGGGCAGATAAAATCTTCCTCTATGGGGCAAGTGGCAGGCATGCGCGAAAGACGGCGGAAATGATCGTTGATCAGGTTCTGCGCGACAGAAAAACAAAAAGCCTTGAGATTGGCGATCGTGCCGGTCTGCCGGTACCGGTAGATGCGCAGATATGTCTCCTGCACGATATCTTCTTCGTCATTGCCATTGCGCAGTCGCCGGGCGACAAAGCGGGTCAACTCATCGCGGATGTCATCTTCCTGGGCCAGCTCATAGCGAGCTCTGACGGTGGTACGCACGATGCACTCCTCAGAATGCGAAATCTGAAGGGAAATGGCGCGCGCATTTACGCTGCACCGCGGTGCGCCGTTAGACCGGGACCATGACGTCTGAGTGACTACGGTCGCAGACCTGCGATGGATGAAGCCTGATGCGTAGACGGCGGTGCCGACTTGCACATCGCGATCTCGCCCTTTGCCAAGCCCCTTTTTATCAGTGTGCGGACTGGCTGATGAACAGCCCCGCTGAACGCACGGTCGGAGGCACCTTCACGCGCGGAAGGCGGTTCTAAGAGTCATATCATCACGGTATCGAAATAAATTGACCATCACCGATCCACGGATCCTGCCTGATGCCTTGGAGATAGAGAAGGCGGACATCGTGCGCTGGACTTCCGGTTGAAAGCCATTTGGAGCGCTAAGCCATGGCGCGCAAGCTGGGTGCATTACCCGCAGCGCGCAGGCCGTATAGCGCCGCTGCCCTTATCGCTGTTCGACATTTTCGTATGAACCGTGGATCCGGGACCATGCGGCTTCCAGCGTTGAGACCGTCCCATGGTCGGCTGACAAGATGCAAGGACCAATGATGACATCCACATCGCATCTCATTGTCAGAGCGGACGGTCAGGACGCATCCACTTGTTCGGCCTCGTTGCGGGTGGGGTTTCTATCGGAGGGAAGCGGAGACTTTGGCTCCACAGCGATGCCGAGAGCGGAAAGGATCATGGCCCGCACAGCAGTACTCTGGATGACTTCCCTCGAAGCGTCGCTCGCCTCTCCCGGCCGGTGCCAAAGGAGGATGCCGCGGGGCTGGTGATATCCCGTGCCGACGTCGCGCTTGAATCGCTTGATCCCGGCCTCCGCAAAGGAAATCCTCTCCTTCACGCCGCCGCCGGAGGGGCGTTCCACATAATTGTCCATGCCTTCCGGCGGCTGCGCCAATCCGAAATTCAGGGTCCTGTTTACAAGGTTGACCTTGTAACAGAGGCGTCTTCCTCCGGCGAATGTCGCAGCTTCCACCAGCGACGCGAAACGCCCCGCATCCTCCGGCGTGTCGAACTCGAAATTGAAATCCGGGTGCATTGCGAGGTTCGAACGATAATCTCCGCTAAACCCGATTGCCCGGACGAAGGCTGGAACGTCGATGATGCGGGCCTGATCGCCGCCGGAGCGGAAAACGGCTTCCTGTCCCATGCTGCTCGCGACGATCAAGGTTCCATCAGTCCGGGTGATATAGTCAAGCAGATAACCTAGCTGATAATCCGCGACATCCATCGCCCGCTGTATATTCTTCGCCTTCAACCTGTCTTCATCGGAGGTCAAAGTGTATTGGAATTCCTCCGGGAAAGCATGCTTCCAATATCGATGCATCATGCCCGCGACATGATTGGTGAAGAACGTCGTGAACTCCGGTTTGGTCCGATGCAGAAGATGCTTAAAGACATCAAAGGCGATCGGCGCCTGCATGATCGAGCGACGCGACTTGTAAAGTGGATTGATCTTTTCAAGAATGACCTGCCGCGCGAGAGCGAGAACGGTCGACAAAGACAAGCCGATCCGAACCAGGCCGAGCATCAGTGTTGCGAGCTCTCTGCTCGGTTTCACGTCGGAGACGATCCCCCCATCCAGTGCTGTCTGGCGAAGGTTGAGCATCTGGAACGGCCTGCATTCGGGCGGGATCGTGCCCGGCTGCGGCGCGAAAGTGTCGGGGATGTAGAAGGCGTACGCGTCGTCGGGCGGGGGAGGATAGGATTGCAGGCTTGCAAAAACACCGACCCGCTTCCCGGCTTTGGCGGCGGTCTCCCACACAGGCGGGAATTCGCTCGCTCTCGTCAGATCCTGATTAAGGAACTCAATTCCATGGCTGCGATTGTCCACCCCCCGATGCAATGTCGGCCACGTTACCCAGGGATGAAGTTCCCCCACATCTGTCGTAACAGTGGTGTAGGATCTCGACATGCCTAAAATATTCGCGAAGTTCCCATGAGGATTTCTTCCAATGTACCAATCAACAACTTGCCAGGATACCTCATTTAGCTCGTATAGAATGACGGGCGTTCCTGTAACAGGTACATCAAAATTCCCGTCTGTCATGAGACGCGTACCTTCTGCCAAGGTGCATTCATGTTCTTTGTATCAAAAGAAAAACATCTCAGCAATCATTTGTTAAATTTGGTCGCATTTCACTTAATTCCTGCCCTAGCTTGCCGGGAGAGTATGGCTTCGGACGGAAGGAATAACTTTCGATTTCAGGGAGGTTGATGCCAATGCGAACTCCCTCGCCGTTCGGACTGCCGCCTCCCACCCAATCCACAGAACGACGCTTGCCGACATTCCGAATAGCCACATGCCGAACCCACCTTGGGCGGTGACATGCATGATGTCCTCGTAAATCTCGAAGAAGAAGCGGTGCCAGAGAAAGATATGGAGGTTTGCCATGGCGACGATCGTGATGAGCTTGTGCAGGATGGCGGGGACTGCGATGTCCCTTACAAAGAGGAAAATAAGGGTCCCCGCAATGAGGCAGTAGGCAGGTAGTTTGGCGGCCCCGTAAACGAGGAAGCTGCTGGCAATCGCCAGGGCAGCCATCGCGACCCTGTTTCCTTTCGGAGTCCTTGAGGGATCGGCAAAGAAGTAGAAGCACCAGCCGAGGCAAAAATTCCAGAACCGGGAGTAGGGCAGTGTAGGATGGTCCAGACCATCTGAATAGTTGTCCAGATAAAATCGTAGCAACACGGATGCGACAAACAGCAAAACGACGGAATAAGGGAGTAGCTTCCGACCGAAATTCCGGATGAGACCGATGTAGGACAGGATGTAGACGACGATCAGGATCTGCATCATGACCTGCGGATACCAGGTCGGAAACTTGGATATTCGACCGTCCGTGAAGAGGTTTCGGATAAACAATAATTCTAAAACATCGAATTTACGTAAGATGATGAAGAAGAATAAGACCATGAAGAAGCTGGGTAGCAGGATGGATCGCCCGAAGCCGATCAATCGATGCCGCATCTGTGGGAGCGAGGGAGCGTCAAGCACGAACTTCGCAAAAAAATAGCCGGAGAGCGCCATCAGGACGCTCATGCCACCCGAGAAGTTAAATCCCAAAACCTGGTCGATATCGGGGTTGGCATGGTTCAGCGCCACGAGGGATATCGCCGCCGCACGCAGGACGACTCCTGCCTCCATGCGCCGCGTCTTAAACATGGGCGACATGTTTGAGTTCCTCCAGTTCGGCAAGCGAGAGTTGATCCCAGCGCGGGGGGATGAAGCCGAGATATCCTTCCAGTGCGATGCTGGCATTAACGAACGAGAGCGAGTCCGTTGAGATGTCGATAAACCTTGTCTCTCGCCCGATCCTATCTGGGCTCTCCGTGCCAAACTCCTCGAAGATTTCGAAGATGCTGGTGGCCGCGACGTCGAGAAGGAGAATGTCCGCGCAATGGTGCGCAATCCGTCGCGAGGCGAGGCCCAGGAAGGCGGTTAGCTTACGGAGGCTGAACGGTTCGTTGTTGAACCCTTCGAACATCGCCTCGAATGACGGCGCTTTTTCGCGGGATGGCGCGAGACCGTCCATCGCCTTAAAATCATATTTGCCGTTCGACAGGCGCGGCAGGGCTTGGACCTGAACAACGGTGCATGCATGGGGGGGCAGGTGGATCTCGCCCTGCAGAACCTGATCAATGATGGCGAGTTCATCAGTCCGTGCCGTGGTCAGCGTGGTCTGGTGACACGCCTCGAAGAGGAGACCCGGATCGGCAAAGGCGG
>CEOS01089466.1_pt1 | contig 18380 bp, 14 predicted proteins | sample 530601 | NCBI WGS metagenome assembly CEOS01 (sample SAMEA2620666, study PRJEB7988) | marine metagenome | biome: marine biome (ENVO:00000447); feature: mesopelagic zone (ENVO:00000213); material: "saline water (ENVO:00002010), including plankton (ENVO:xxxxxxxx)" | depth 1000 m
ACTGTCTCCGCCTGGGCCGCGAGCGTGGTGAACCCGCGCCGCATGCAGCACGATATCGACCGCCACGAGGAGGCCGAGCAGTCCTACATGGACGAGGGCGTGCGGATTCTCGAACTCGCCCGCAATGCACAGGCGCTGTTCGAACGCCAGCCCGCCCGTGAAAAGCGCCGCCTGCTCAACTTCGTACTTTCGAACTGCTCTTGGGAAGATGGTGAGGTGGTCGCCACCTTCCGCCAACCCTTTGATCTCTTGGCGGAAACGACGGCCATCGCCGCTCGTTCAAGCGCCGAAAACAACGGCAATTCATCGAAAAACGAGATTTGGCTGGGGCGGTAGGATTCGAACCTACGGTACACGGTACCAAAAACCGTTGCCTTACCACTTGGCCACGCCCCAACCGTGCGGGCGTGAATAGCCAAGACCTCCGTAGGCTGCAAGTCGAAAATCGGGAAAACTTGTGTGTTCCGGGGCGGGCCGCTATGGCGCGCGGATGGAGCAGGTGGACATTCTCATTCTGGGCGGCGGGGCGGCCGGATTATTCTGCGCGGGGTCCGCCTTGGCGCCGGGCAGGCGGATTCTGGTTCTGGATCACGCCGCCCGCCCGGCCGAAAAGATCCGGATCTCGGGTGGGGGGCGGTGCAATTTCACCAATCTCGCCAGCGTGCCCGAAAGGTTCCTGTCGGGCAATCCGCGTTTTTCGGCCAGCGCGCTGGCGCGCTATCGCCCCGAGGATTTCGTCGGGCTGGTGGATCGCGCGGGAATCGGCTGGCACGAGAAGTCGCAGGGTCAGCTTTTCTGTGACGGCAAGGCCACGCAGATCACCGACCTGTTGCTGCAGCGGATGCGCGGCGCGGATCTGCGGCTGAGGACCGGGATCGGCGCGGTGGAGCGCACCCCTGATGGTTTCGTCGTCGAAACCGACACTGGGCCTGTCGCCGCGCGCCGGCTGGTGGTGGCGACAGGCGGCCGGTCGATCCCGAAAATGGGCGCGACCGGGCTGGCCCATGACCTGGCGCGACAATTCGGTCTGCGCCTCTCGGAGCCGCGTCCCGGTCTTGTGCCGATGACCTTTGCCGATCAGGATCTGGCCCTGTGCCGTCCACTTGCGGGTGTTTCGGTCGAGGCGAGGATCGTGCATGGCGACGGCGCGTTCCGGGATGCGCTGCTGTTTACCCATCGCGGGCTCAGCGGACCGGTCATCCTGCAGATCTCCAGTTTCTGGCGCCCCGGCGAGACGTTGCAGATCGATCTTGCGCCTGATCACGACGTCGCCGCGGCGCTGAAATCCGCGCGGGGGCGGGCGGGCCGCGTGGAGGTGGCGACCGCGCTTGGGCGGTTTCTGCCCGAGCGGCTGGCTTCGGCAGTGGCGGCTGAAGCCGGGCTGACGGATGCCAGGCTGGCCGATCAGGGCAATCGCGTGCTGGATTCGGTTGGCGCGCGCATCAATCGCTGGCAGGTCCGGCCGGTCGGGACCGAAGGCTATCGCACGGCCGAGGTCACGCTGGGCGGCGTCGATACCCGCGACCTGGATGCCCGCAGCCTGCAGGCGCGGCGGGTGCCGGGATTGTTCTTCATCGGCGAATGCGTCGATGTGACGGGCTGGCTGGGCGGATACAATTTCCAATGGGCCTGGGCGTCGGCCGATGCGGCAGCCCGGGGCATGGAACGGGGTTGATCGTCACTCGCCGACCGGCGTCAGCAGATTGCGGCCATCACCCCTTTCGCGGTCCAGAAGTTCCTCGAAAGTCGCGTCGGGGCTGAGATCGGGAGGCTTTTCACGACGCGTGGCCGCGGGCCTGGGCACCGGCTGGGCGGCAGGGGACGGATCGGCCCCCTCGACATGGATGCGATGAATCGGCTCGGGCAGACCGAACCCCTCGGCGTCCATGGCCCGGCGCAGCAGCCGAAAGGCCTCGCCGCGGGCCAGATCGAAATCGGTTCCGTCCTGAGAGACCCAGCCGCCAGCCCGGATGACGAGGGTTTCGGGGCTGGTCGCCTCGACCCAGGCGACGGGTTCGGGGCGTTGCAGCACGAAGCTCATTCCCGCCAGCACCCTCAGGGCCAGATCGCGGGCGCGGCCGAGATCCGAGACCGGGTCGATCACGAGATCGACTAGGAAGCGACGCTCGGGGTTGCGGGTATAGTTGGTCAGCACTGCCTTGTAGATGATCTGGTTCGGGATTCGGATATGATTGCCATCCAGCGTCAGCAGCGTGGTGCCTCGGCTGGTCATGCGGATGACGCGGCCGCGCTGGTCGTTTACCTCGATCAGATCGTTGGGACCGAAGGGCTGGCGCAGCGACAGCAGGATGGTTGCGACAAGGCCCTCGATCGTGTCGCGGGCCGCGAAGCTGAGCGACAGGCCGAAAATCCCTGCCGCGCCCAGCAGCGTGCCCAGAAGTGCGGTCGCGCCCATCAGATCCAGTGCCACCACCAGCGCCACGATCCAGGCGATCAGGCGGATGACCTGGGCCAGAAAGCCGGCGATGAAGGGGTTCGGCGCGACCCGCGCCAAGGTTCGTTCGCGGCGCGAGATCCAGCTGCCGACCAGCAGGATCAGCGCACCGACGACCAGTCCCAGGGCAACGAAGGGCAGGCCGGCGATCACCTGGTTCAACCGTTGCAGGAAACGGTCGCGGACGGTGCCCAGCCGCAACCCGATATCGGTGGTCAGGATCACGTCGTTCTGAATCGCCACGACCCCGTCCACGCGCGCCATCAGTGCATTCAGGCGATCGATCTGCACCTGCTCGGTCACCTCGCCGGTCAGCCGAACGATGCCCGCATCGACCCTCGCGCGCACCTTGTCGAAGGCGCTGACCTGCGACAGGATGCTGTCGATCCGGGTCCGGATCGCTGCGTCTGACGCCGCGTTGTCTCCGACCGGAATCGTCCCCGAAGGCGCGGTGATCACGCCGCCATCCTCCCGCGCCTGCGAAACCGCGGCAAACGGCAGGACAAGAAGAATCGACAGCAGCAGCGCCCGAATCATGATGTCAGCGGATCGGCCTTGGCCAAGCGGTCGAACGCCATCAGCGAGGCGATCAGGGCAGGCATCTGCTGAAGCGGGACCATGTTGGGACCGTCCGAGGGCGCGTTGTCGGGATCCTCGTGCGTCTCGATGAAGACGCCGGCCACGCCCAGCGACACCGCGGCGCGCGCCATGACCGGTGCGAATTCCCGCTGGCCGCCGGACGAGCCGCCCTGGCCGCCCGGCTGCTGCACCGAATGGGTGGCGTCCATGATCACCGGGTAGCCGCTGCGCGCCATGATCGGCAGCGACCGCATGTCGGCAACCAGGGTGTTGTAGCCGAAGCTGACGCCGCGTTCGGTCAGCAGGATGCTGTCGTTGCCGGTCGAGGCGACTTTCTGCGCCACGTTGGCCATGTCCCAGGGCGCAAGGAACTGGCCCTTCTTGACATTCACGACAGCGCCGGTCCGCCCGGCGGCCAGAAGCAGGTCGGTCTGGCGGCACAGAAAGGCGGGGATCTGGATCACATCGACCGATCGCGCCGCGCGGACCGCCTGCGCCGCGTCATGCACGTCGGTCAGGACCGGGCAGCCGATCCGGTCGCGGACCGTTTCCAGAATCGCCAGTCCCTCCTCGATCCCCAACCCGCGCCTGCCGCTCAGCGAGGTGCGATTGGCCTTGTCGTAGCTGGCCTTGAAGACGAAGCCCGCACCCGCCGCGCGGCAAGCCTCGGCCATGCTTTCGGCGATCATGAGCGCGTGTTCCAGGCTTTCCAGCTGGCAGGGCCCCGCGATCAACGTCAGCGGAAGATCGTTGCCGCAGGTCACGGGGCCGATGCGGATGTGGCGTGATGTGGTCATGTGGAAACCTGCTCTCTCAGGATGGATACGGTCAGCGACAGCATCAGGTAGATACCCGAAAAGATCAGAAAGGCCACGATGGTGTTCTGGACCGCCTTTGGATAGGTGGCCTCGTCGGGCGGAACCGGGGCGACCGAGAGCGACAGATAGCGGACCTGCTTGTTGGCCTCGATCCGGGCGCCTTCCATCTGCGCCGCCGCCGCGGCCAGCAATTCCTGGCGTGTCGCCAGATCGCTTTCGGCAATGCGCAGCTCGCCGGTGATCGCCGCCAGAGAGGCGCGCTGTTCGTTGCCCTGGGTCAGTTGCTGGCGGGTATCGGCGATCATCTTTTCCAGCCGCGAGATGTCGCCGCGCGCGGCGTCCACGCGGCTTTGCTGGGGGCGCGGATTGGCCAGCAACTGACCCAGTTCCAGCCGCTTCTGGCTCAGTTGCCCTTCCAGCGTGGCAATCTGGTTCATCACCACCGTGCCTTCGGCGGCCGGATCCAGCACACCCAGGTCCTGTTGCAATTCCTGGACCCGCCGCTGCGCGTCGAGAACCTTGGTCTCGGCGTCGCGATAAGATTCGGCGGCGCCCTCCATCTGGTCCGATCGCAGGCGGGCGGTCATCCTGTCCACCTGTTCCTCGGCATATCGGATCAGTGCCAGCGAAAACTGCTCGCTCAGGGCGGGATCGGGGGCGATCACCTCCATGTCGATGACGCCTTCGGTCGGATCGTAGCCTATCCTGACCGAATTCCTGTAGGTGGCATAGGCGTCTTCATTGCTGGCATCGAGGGGAAGCCGTTTGATCGGATCGATGCCCGGCTGCTGGAAGGCGGCCTTGAAGCCCTTGTCGGCGTCCAGCCGCAGCATCGCATCGCGCGAATTCAGATAGCTTTGCACAGCCACGGAATCGGGATTGGTGGCAAGCTGCGAACCGGCCAGAAGACCGCCGGCGCCCCCCGCCGAGGCGGATTCGGCCCGTTGTATCTGGAATTGCGAGAAGGTGGCGTAAAGCGGTGTCGCAACGCGGAAATAATACCAGCCCGCCAGCGCCGTGGGCAGCGCCACGAACAGCAGCAGGCGCAGGGTCAGCATGAACAGACGGCGGCGGCGGCGGCGCGCGATATCGCGCTGGATCCGATAAATTTCGGCCGCCCGCCGTTCCTCGGTCAGCGCCTCGCGAGAGGGCATCTGCGGCCGCACGGGGCCGACCTCGGTGCCCGGTTTTCGGGGCGTGGGAACGGCCACGGGCGACGGTTGCGGCATGATCGCCGGCGCATTGGCCGAAGGCGCGGCCTGCGCCCGGCTCCCTTCGCTTGACAGGATCTGGCCCAGAGCCGCCCGGTGCGAGGGATCGATGCCCCGTTCGCGCAGCCGCAACACCGCCTCCTGGTCCGATGAAACCGGGATCTGGTGCAGCAGGGCGATGCGCCGGGCGATCCGAAGCTGGCGGTCGGTCAGCTGTTCCTCCTGGATCAGCTGCAACTTGGCCTTCAGGTCCGGCTCATCGTCGCTGCGGACGGATTGGGCAGGCTTGTCATCGAGTTGCGACGCCCCGAGCGCCGGAAAACCGTCATCGACCGGTTCGGTGCGCATGAATCTTTCGCGCTCCGCCTCGGACCCGGGTTCGGGAGAGGCGGGCGGATCCGTTGCGGGGTTGGAGCCGGTGCCGCCCGCGACCGGGCTTTCGCTGTGGCGCGTCGGCATCGCGACCTTTCTTTGCAACTCGACCCGAACATTCTCGATTCCCTTGGCCGGCGCGGCCTTGGCCGCATCGCTGCGCCCGTCCGAACCGGTCGCGGCGGTCCGCAGCGATTGCGAAGGAGAGGCGTGATAGCGCCGGGCCTTAGGCGGTGTAGTCATAATATTGCTTCGCCTCGTCGAGGGATTCGAACATGTAGAGCCTGCCGTCACGCAGGATCGCGGCCGAACGGCAGAATTTCTCGATCGTCGCGGGCTGGTGGGAAACGATCACGACGGTCGCGCTGCGCAGCCTTTCGAAAAGCACCGACCCGGCCTTGCGGTTGAATTCGACATCGGTCGTCTGGGGCATCCCTTCATCGATCAGGTAGATGTCGAATTCCAGCGCGAGAAGCAGCGAAAAGGTGAAGCGCTGGCGCATCCCGGCGGAATAGGTTCCCACCGGCATGTCGAAATATTCGTCGATATCGGTCAGCCAGCGGGTGAAGGCGGCCACGTAATCGGGATCCAGTCCATAGATGCGCGCAATATAGCGGGCATTCTCGTTGGCCGAATGCTTGGTGACGACCCCGCCCATGAATCCCAGCGGAAACGAGATCCGCGAGGTTGACCGGATCGTGCCCTCATCGGGTTTTTCCAGCCCGCACATCATGTTGACCAACGTCGTCTTGCCGGTGCCGTTGGGCGCCAGGATGCCCAGCGAATGCCCCGGCTCGACACGGAAGGAGGCACGATCCAGGATCACCTTGCGCTGCGTGCCGGTCCAGAAGGATTTCGAGACATTGTCGAATTCCAGCATGGCTTTGCGTCGCGATCCTTCCTGCGGTGGTGATCCGGCCCGGCCGGACCTGCCCAGACCATATGTCTGCGTCGTTATGCTGTCCAGTTGACGCGGTCGGCGTTGAGAAATCGTTAAGGCACAGGGTGTTTTCGCGCGGCATTTTCACTAGATCGGTCGGATGAGCGATCTTTCGCACCGGATTTCCGCCTGCCGCCTCTGCGCGCCGCGCTTTGCGGCGACCGCGACGCGCCACGCGCCGCGTCCCGTGACCTGGTTCGCGCCGGGCGCGCGAATCCTGGTCGTCGGGCAGGCACCGGGGATGCGGGTGCACCAAAGCGGACGCCCCTTCACCGATCGTTCGGGCGACAGGTTGCGCGACTGGATGGGCGTGGACCAGGCCACCTTCTATGACCGCGCCCGGATCGCCATCGTGCCGATGGCCTTCTGTTTTCCGGGTTATGACGGCAAGGGGGCCGACCTGCCGCCGCCGCCGATCTGCGCCGCGACCTGGCGGGCGCAGGTTCTGGACCTGCTGCAACCCGATCTGACGCTGCTGGTGGGCGGTCACGCAATGCGCTGGCATCTGGGCGCCGGCAATGTCACGCAAACCGTGGCCGCTTGGCGCGATCACGCGCCGGCGATCTTTCCGCTGCCGCATCCTTCGTGGCGCAATACCGGCTGGCTGAAGCGCAATCCCTGGTTTCACGCCGATCTGCTGCCCGCCCTGCGCGAAGCGGTGGCGGCGCGGCTGGATGCGGGTTAGAAATCCCCTGGCCGAGAACAGGAGCCCTCGATGTCGCATGTCTTTCCCCGCCATTGCCAGTCCCAGCCCCCGGTCGCCATCGGCGGCGAGGGCGTCTGGCTGATCGACGCCGAGGGCAATCGATATCTGGATGGCTCGGGCGGCGCGGCGGTGTCCTGCCTTGGTCATGGCGATGCCGGGGTGACGCGCGTGATCAAGGATCAGCTTGACCGGCTTGCCTTCGCGCATACGGGCTTTCTGACCAGCGAACCCGCCGAGGCGCTGGCCGATCTGCTGATCGCCCATGCGCCCGGCGACCTGGACCGGGTCTATTTCGTGTCGGGCGGGTCCGAGGCGACCGAGGCCGCGATCAAGCTGGCCCGGCAATACTGGGTGGAAAAGGGGCAGCCACAGCGCTCGCGCCTGATCGCGCGGCGGCAAAGCTATCACGGCAACACGATCGGTGCGCTGTCGGCGGGCGGCAACGAATGGCGACGGCAGCAATTCGGCCCGCTGCTGCTGGATGTCAGCCATATCGCGCCCTGCTATGAATATCGCGACCGGGCCGGGGGCGAGACGCCCGAGGAATACGGCCTGCGCGCCGCCGAGGCGCTGCGCGATGAGATCGAACGCCTTGGCCCCGAAACGGTGATGGCCTTCATGGCCGAGCCGGTCGTGGGCGCAACGGCCGGCGCAGTGCCGCCCGCACCGGGCTATTTCAGGCGCATCCGCGAGATCTGCGACGAATACGGCATCCTGCTGATCCTGGACGAGGTGATGTGCGGGATGGGACGCACCGGCACCTTGTTCGCCTGCGAGCAGGACGGGATCGCGCCCGATATCCTGTGCATCGCCAAGGGCTTGGGGGCCGGATATCAACCGATCGGTGCGATGCTGTGCAGCAAGATCGTCTATCGGGCGATCGCAGATGGCAGCGGCTTTTTCCAGCACGGGCACACCTATATCGGCCATCCCGTCGCCACGGCGGCGGGGCTGGCGGTGGTGCGCGCCATTCTGGATCGCGGGCTGCTGCCGCAGGTCCGGCAGAAGGGCGAAGCCTTGCAAGAGGCGCTGGTCGCACGGCTGGGGCAGCACCCGCATGTGGGCGACATTCGCGGGCGCGGCCTGTTTCGCGGGATCGAACTGGTCGCGGACCGGGCCACGAAAGAGCCTTTCGACCCGTCGCTGAAGGTCGCGGCGCGACTGAAGAAGGCGGCCTTCCAGAACGGGCTGATCTGCTATCCCATGTCAGGCACGATCGACGGCCGACGCGGCGATCACGTTCTGCTGGCTCCGCCCTTCATCATCTCTGATGACGAGACGGCGATGCTGGTGGACAGGCTGGCCGGCGCGCTGGAACTGGTCTGCCCTGCCTGACGCCGGGGACAGTGCGGTTCTGCCTGGCCCGCCGCCGCCGCTATCGGAATTCCTTCCCGTCGGGCGATGGGACGTCCGGCGAATCAAGTGATGGCTGAAATTTCCTTGGCAAGCCTTCGGAAACAAACAAAAACCTTCCTGTTCAGGCATTAGGGATTGCCAAAGCGCAGGACTGCGTTACCGTATTCACGAACCCGCGCCAAAGCTGCGGGAGGGGACGGGTCTCGTCCCGGACCATCAAAGGGAGCAAGCTCTATGACCAAATTCGGACCGTTTCTGCTGACCGCCGCCCTCGCCCTCGCCCTGGGCGTGGGCGCTGCCCAGGCGCAGGAGGAAAAATTCATCACCATCGGCACCGGCGGACAGACCGGCGTCTATTATGTCGTCGGCCAGTCGATCTGCCGTCTGGTCAACCGTGACACCGCCAAGACCGGTATCAAGTGCACCGCGCCCTCGACCGGCGGATCCGTCGCCAATGTCAATGCGATCAAGAATGGCGACATGACCATGGGCGTCGCCCAGTCCGATATCCAGTATCACGCCTATAACGGCGATGTTCCCGATTTCGAGGGCGACAAGAAGGTCGACAAGCTGCGGGCCGTGTTCTCGGTCCATCCCGAGCCGTTCACCGTCGTCGCCCGCAAGGATGCCAATATCCAGACCTTCGACGATCTGAAGGGCAAGCGGGTCAACGTGGGCAATCCCGGTTCGGGACAATTGGCCACGATGGAGGTCGTGCTGAAGGCCAAGGGCTGGACGATGAACGACTTCGCGCTGGCCTCGCAATTGAAGCCGGCGGAACAATCCGCGGCGTTGGGCGACAACAAGGTCGATGCGATCGTCTATACCGTCGGCCATCCGAATGGCTCGATCCAGGAGGCGACCTCGACCGTGGACGCCAATCTGGTCCCGGTCGAGGGCCCCGAGATCGACAAGCTGGTCAAGGAGAACCCCTATTACGCCAAGGCGACCATTCCGGGTGGCATGTATCCGGGAACCGACAACGATACCAACACCTTCGGCGTCAAGGCGACCTTCGTGACCTCGGCCGACGTGCCCGAAGACGTGGTCTACGAGGTGGTGAAGGCGGTCTTCGACAATTTCGACCGATTCAAGAAGCTGCATCCGGCCTTCGCCAATCTCGATCCCAAGGAGATGGTCACGGAAGGCAACAGCGCGCCGCTGCATCCGGGGGCCGAGAAATATTACAGGGAACAGGGCTGGATCCAGTAATTCCGGCGCAAGTCACGGGCGGCCCTGCCGGGGCCGCCCATCGCTCTTGACCATAACGACAACAAGCCCAGACAACGGGGGATGCTGCGATGAGCGAGACGGATCGGGACAAGTCCCACAAGGACGACCAGTTCGAGGCCAGCGCCGTCGAGATGGCCGCCTCGGGCCATGGCGGCCTGTCGCAGCAGGAAATCGACGAGCTCGTCGCATCCTCCGATACCGGGGCACGGACGCCGCCCGGCTTCGTGGGCAAGCTGATCCTGATGACCGCGCTGGCCTGGTCGCTGTTCCAGCTGTGGATCGCCTCGCCAATTCCGTTCATGGTGGGTTTCGGGGTTCTGAACGACACCGAGACGCGATCGATCCACCTCGCCTTCGCGCTGTTTCTGGCCTATATGGCCTATCCGGCAGAGCGCACGCCGTTCCAGTTGATCCTGGGCGTCGGCGTGCCGGCGCTGATGGTCGTCCTGTTCATCATGGGATCCAAGACCGGCGTGCCGGTCTGGTGGATCCCCATCGTCGGCGCCGCCGTCATCGCCGCGATCCTGCTGGGCAGTCCCAAGTCGTGGGTGCCGCCCTGGGAATGGGCGCTGGCCATCGTCGCGGCCATTGCCGCGCTTTACATCTATTTCGCCTATGACGGGATTTCGTCCCGCGTGGGCGCGCCGATCATGCAGGATTACGTGATTTCCGTCATCGGGATCATTCTGCTGCTGGAGGCCACCCGACGCAGCCTGGGTCCGGCGCTGATGATCGTGGCGTCGGTGTTTCTGGTCTATACCTTTCTTGGCCCCTACATGCCGGACATCATCGCCCACAAGGGCAATTCGCTGGCGGAAGTGGTCAATCACCAATGGATCACGACCGAGGGCGTGTTCGGCATCGCGCTTGGCGTTTCGACCAGTTTCGTGTTCCTGTTCGTGCTGTTCGGGGCGCTGCTGGACAAGGCCGGGGCGGGCAACTACTTCATCCAGGTGGCATTCTCGCTGATGGGCCACATGCGCGGCGGCCCCGCCAAGGCCGCCGTCGTCAGTTCGGCGATGACCGGCCTGATTTCCGGCTCGTCCATCGCCAATGTCGTCACGACCGGCACCTTTACCATTCCGCTGATGAAGAAGGTGGGCTTTTCATCCGAAAAGGCCGGCGCGGTCGAGGTCGCCTCGTCGGTGAACGGTCAGATCATGCCGCCTGTGATGGGTGCCGCCGCCTTCCTGATGGTCGAATATGTCGGAATTCCCTATTTCGATGTGGTCAAGAACGCCTTCATCCCGGCCACGATCAGCTATATCGCATTGGTCTATATCGTCCATCTCGAGGCGATGAAGGCGGGCATGAAGGGTCTGCCGCGCGCCTATACGCCGGGGCCGCTGATGCGTCGCCTGATCGGTTTCCTGTTCGGCATCGTCGCGGTCGGCATCCTCGGGTTCCTGCTGAAGGTGACGATGGGCTGGATCCGCCCCACCTTCGGTTCCGATGCGATCTGGGTGGTCTTCGCGCTGCTGGTCGCGGCCTATCTGGGCCTGCTCTACATCGCCTCGCGCGAGAAGCCGTTGCAGATGGATGATCCCAACGCGCCGGTCACCCAGCTTCCGCTGCCGGGGCCGACGGTGCGGTCGGGGCTGCATTTCATCCTGCCGATCGTGGTGCTGGTCTGGGCGCTGATGGTCGATCGCCTCTCGCCGGGGCTGTCGGCCTTCTGGGCCACCGCCTTCATGATCTTCATCCTTCTGACGCAGCGGCCGCTGATGGTGATGATGCGCGGCACCGACCGGACCGGAAACGCCGCCATCGGGGCGGCCATGCGATCGGGCGTCGACGATCTGGTGGACGGGCTGATTTCCGGCGCACGCAACATGATCGGCATCGGCATCGCGACGGCGACGGCGGGCATCATCGTCGGCGCGGTCAGTCAGACCGGCGTCGGTTCGGCGCTGGCCGATGTGGTCGAGGTGCTTTCGGGCGGCAACCTGATGGCGATCCTGCTGCTGACGGCCGTGCTGTCGCTGATCCTGGGCATGGGCCTGCCGACGACGGCGAACTACATTGTCGTCTCGGCGCTGCTGGCACCGGTCATCGTCACGCTGGGCCAGCAGAACGGACTGATCGTGCCGCTGATCGCGGTGCATCTGTTCGTGTTCTACTTCGGCATCATGGCCGACGTGACCCCGCCCGTGGGGCTGGCCTCGTTCGCAGCCGCCGCGGTGTCAGGCGGCGATCCGATCAAGACCGGGGTCATCGCCTTCTTCTACAGCCTGCGCACCGCGGCGCTGCCTTTCCTGTTCATCTTCAACACCGACCTTCTGCTGATCAACGTGGACTGGATCCACGGCATCTTCGTCTTCATCACGGCGACGGTGGCGATGCTGCTGTTCGCGGCCGCGACGCAGGGCTGGTTCCTGGTTCGCAACAGGATCTGGGAGACGGTGCTGCTGCTGCTGGTCGCCTTCGCGATCTTCCGGCCCGGCTTTTTCATGGATTACATCTATCCGCCCTATGACGACCTGCCGCCCACGGAATTCGCGCAGGCGTTGCAGGATTCGCCCGTGGGCGATCCGTTGCGGCTGCGGGTGGCCGGCTTGAACGATGTCGGAGACCCTGTCGAGTTCACCGCGCTGCTGGAGGTGCCCCAAGGCGCCACCGGAGAAGAGCGGATGCAGGCCCTGGGCATCGAGACGATCCGGAACGGCGACGAGGTGGTGATCGACAACGTGGCCTTCGACAGCCCGGCTCAGGCGGCGGGTCTGGACTGGGATCAAAAGATCCTGCTGGTCCGCGCAGCGGCGCCCGCCCCGTCGAAATACTGGATCTACATTCCCGCCGTGCTGATCCTGGCGCTGGTGGTCTGGCTGCAGCGGCGCCGGATCGAACCGGATGAATCCACGCCGCGGCGCCGGGAAAAGGGGCTGAGCCATGCCTGACACGATCCTGCTGCCCATCGACCTGCAAGATCCCGAAAGCTGGGAAGAGGCGCTTCCCGCCGCGCGCGCGCAGGCGGGCGCGACCGGCACGATCCATCTGCTGGGAATCGTTCTGGACATCGGATCCTCCATGGTTGCGACCTATCTGCCAAAAGGGTTCGAGAAACAGGCGCTGGAGGCGATGAAGGATGCGCTGGACAATTTCGCCGAACAGCAGATGCCGGGCGAGAAGGTCGTGACCCATGTGGGACATGGCCATGTCGCCGAAACCATCCTGCGCAGCGCCGACAGGATCGGCGCCGACCTGATCGTCATGGCCAGCCACCAGCCGGACGAGCTGCGCAGCATCCTGATCAGCAGCCATGCCAATGCGGTCGTGCGCCATGCGCCGATCTCGGTCCTTGTCGTGCGCTAGGCGGACGGGGGCCGGCTTGCGCGTTGACAGGGGCGCAGCCTCGGGCATTCTGGTGCCATGACATCCGATATCCAGATCGCCCGCGCCGCGCAGAAGCTGCCCATTCAGGACATCGCCGCCCGGCTTGGGCTGGGCGCGCGAGACATCCTTCCCCATGGCCATGACAAGGCCAAGATCACCCATGACGCGCTTGCCCGGCTGCCTGTCCACAAGGCGGGGCGGCTGATCCTTGTCACTGCGATCAACCCGACGCCCGCGGGCGAGGGCAAGACCACGACCACTGTCGGACTTGGCGATGCGCTGAACCGGATCGGCAAGCGCACGACGATCTGCATCCGCGAGGCCAGCCTGGGGCCGAATTTCGGCATGAAGGGCGGCGCCGCCGGCGGGGGCCGGGCCCAGATCGTGCCGATGGAAGAGATGAACCTGCATTTCACCGGCGATTTCCACGCGATCACAAGCGCCCACAACCTGCTGTCGGCGATGATCGACAATCACGTCTACTGGGGCAATGCGCTGGATCTCGACACGCGCCGGATCACCTGGCGGCGGGTCATGGACATGAACGACCGCGCGCTGCGCGAGATGGCGCTTGGGCTGGGAGGGATTGCAAATGGCTTTCCGCGCCAGACCGGCTTCGACATCACCGTGGCGTCCGAGGTGATGGCGATCCTGTGCCTGGCCACCGATCTGGCCGATCTCCAGTCCCGGCTGGGCCGCATCGTCATCGGCTATACGCGCGATCGCCGGGCTGTCACGGCGCGTGATCTGAAGGCCGATGGCGCGATGACCGTGCTTCTGAAGGACGCGCTGCAACCCAATCTGGTGCAGACGCTGGAAAACAATCCGGCGCTGGTCCATGGCGGTCCCTTCGCCAATATCGCCCATGGCTGCAACAGCGCCATCGCCACCCGCGCGGCGCTGGCGCTGTCCGACTATGTGGTGACCGAGGCGGGTTTCGGCGCCGATCTGGGGGCCGAGAAGTTTCTGGACATCAAATGCCGCATCGCGAATCTGGCGCCCTCGGCGGTCGTGCTGGTCGCGACGATCCGGGCATTGAAGATGAATGGCGGCGTGGCGAGGGCCGATCTTTCGACCCGGGATCCCGCCGCCGTCCGGCGCGGCTGCGCCAATCTGGGCCGGCATATCGAAAACCTGCGTGGCTACGGGCTGCCCGTCGTCGTGGCCCTGAACCATTTCGATGGCGATGCCGAGGCCGAGATCGCGGTCTTGCAGGATTATTGCGCCCATCACGATGTCCGGGCCGTGCTGGCCCGGCACTGGGCCGAGGGCGGGGCAGGGGCCGAGGATCTGGCCCGCGAGGTGGTGGCGCTGGCCGAAAGCGGCAAGGCCGATTTCCACACGCTCTATCCATCCTCGATGCCGCTGTGGCAGAAGATCGAGACGATCTGCGCCCGCATCTATCGCGCGGCCCACGTCGAGGCCGCGCCGGGCATCCGCGCACAACTGGAAGCCTGGGAAGAGGCGGGCCACGGTGCGATGCCGGTCTGCATCGCCAAGACGCAATATTCCTTTACCACCGATCCCAACCAGCGTGGCGCGCCCGATGGCCACACGATCCCGGTTCGCGAGGTGCGGCTGAACGCGGGCGCGGGTTTCGTCGTGGCGATCTGCGGCGAAATCATGACCATGCCCGGTCTTCCGCGGCACCCGTCAGCCGAGACCATCGGGCTGGACGCCAGCGGTCAGGTCGAGGGATTGTTCTGACCGATCAGGCCGCCATCCGGTCGGGCGGCGGTTTGTGCCAGCGGCGATAGCGCACCATGTGCAACGCCGCGACAGCCGCGATCGTGGACCGTCCGGCGACCGCGAAATCCTGATCTTGCGTGCCAAATCCGGTCCGGTCCGGGAATGAGCCGTCGGGACGCTGGCTTGCGACGATGTCGGACAGCCATGGGCCGACATCGTGATCGGGGTCGATCAGGCAGATGCAATAGATGATCCGGGCCAGCACCGTCAGATCCTTTCGACGCAGCGCCCAATCCGCGATCCGCAGACAATTCTCGAAGATCTCGCCATAGGCACGCGCGGTGCTGAGTTTCGGGCGCTGTGCGCCAAAGCCGTAGATCTGCATCACCAGGCGCCCGAACAGGTCGGCCCGATCCGCGGTCAGGGCGGCGGCGGATAGCGGCCGGCGCAGCCATTCCTCGGCCGCGGTCAGCAAGGGCGGCGCGGGTCTGGTCTGCAAGGCCAATTGCGCCGCCAGATCCAGATCGTCGCGGTCGCAGAAATCCCTGATCGCGCGATAAAGCGCGCCGCCGCCAAGCCCCAGCCCCTGCGCCGCCGCCAGCGTGTCACAGATTTCGGGCTCGGCCCCCTTGCGGCGTATCAGATCGCAGACCTCCGCAACCAGCCGATCATCCAGACGCCGCCGCACGAATATCTCCAGTGGCGAGACACTGCCGCGCAACCCGGAACAGACCGGCGCGAGGCGCGCGGCCTGGGACAACGGCGCCACGGCGTCATGTCCGGCCGGCAGGGGATCGGGCAGCGCGTCGACATGGCGCCGGACCCATTCCAGCCCTCGTGCCGAGAGGATATGCATCATCTGATCGTAAGAAGTGTCGAGCGTCATGTGATACACTTTCCTGAGATCGTTAACCATCACCATGTACCGGCCGGAAATGCGCGCGAACGCGCCAGGATCATTCTCGGCATTTATATGCAAGAAAGAGCGATCCAGAAACAACCTTTTGATATTGGTAATCTGATTAACATACTGTCAATACTTAAGCCAAATTGTCGCGATCACGATTTGCATTCATCTATTATTGCGCAGTTTCCCTGCATGTTCTGCAATGGTTCGGCCGTCCTGTGCGGCCCTGATGCGCGATTGCGCTTTCCCCTCTGTCGCGCTAGATGCGCGCCATGCAGAACCGCCCCGATCTTCCCGCCGACATCGCCCGCCGCCGGACCTTCGCGATCATTTCGCATCCGGATGCAGGCAAGACTACGCTGACCGAGAAGTTCCTGCTCTATGGCGGCGCGATCCAGATGGCCGGACAGGTCCGCGCCAAGGGCGAGGCGCGCCGGACGCGATCGGATTTCATGAAGATGGAACAGGATCGCGGCATTTCTGTGTCGGCCTCGGCGATGTCCTTCGACTATGACGGGCACCGTTTCAACCTGGTCGATACGCCGGGCCACAGCGATTTTTCCGAGGATACCTACCGGACGCTGACGGCTGTCGATGCGGCGATCATGGTTATCGACGGGGCGAAAGGCGTGGAAAGCCAGACCCGGAAATTGTTCGAGGTGTGCCGTCTGCGTGATCTTCCGATCCTGACCTTCTGCAACAAGATGGACCGGGAAAGCCGCGATGTTTTCGAGATCATCGACGAGATCCAGGAAAACCTTGCGATCGACGTGTCCCCCGCGTCCTGGCCCATCGGGCAGGGCCGCGATTTCCTGGGCTGCTATGATCTGCTGCACGACCGCCTGGATCTGATGGACCGGGCCGATCGCAACCGGGTGGCGGAATCGATCCGCATCGCGGGTCTGGACGATCCCGAACTGGCCCGGCACCTGCCCGACGAGCTTCTTTCCAGATTGCGCGAAGAGGTCGAGATGGCGCGCGAATTGCTGCCCGCCTTCGATCGCAAATCCTTTCTGGAAGGCCATCTGACGCCGATCTGGTTCGGCAGCGCGATCAATTCCTTCGGCGTGCGCGAATTGATGAACGGGATCCGTGCCTACGGCCCCCCGCCGCAGCCGCAGAACAGCGCCAACCGCGAGATCGCGCCCGAGGAAAAGGCCGTTACCGGTTTCGTCTTCAAGGTGCAGGCCAACATGGACCCCAGGCATCGCGACCGGGTTGCCTTCGTTCGCCTTGCATCGGGTCATTTCGAACGCGGCATGAAGCTGACCCATGTGCGCACGAAGAAACCCATGGCCGTGTCCAATCCGGTGCTGTTCCTGGCCGCGGACCGTGAACTGGCCGACGAGGCCTGGGCCGGCGACATCATCGGGATTCCGAACCACGGCCAGTTGCGCATCGGCGATGCGCTGACCGAGGGCGAGGCGCTGCGTTTCACCGGCATCCCGTCCTTCGCGCCCGAATTGCTGCAATCGGTGCGCGCGACCGATCCGATGAAGGCCAAGCATCTGGAAAAGGCCCTGATGCAATTCGCCGAGGAAGGCGCGGCCAAGGTCTTCAAGCCCATGATCGGGTCGGGATTCATCGTCGGCGTCGTCGGCGCGTTGCAATTCGATGTCCTGGCCAGCCGGATCGAACTGGAATACGGCATTCCGGTCCGGTTCGCGGCCTCGCAATTCACCTCGGCCCGCTGGGTGACGGGACCGAAGGACAAGGTTGAGGCTTTCGCCAATGCCAACAAGGGCCAGATGGCGCAGGACCATGACGGTGATCTGGTCTATCTCACGCGCCTGCAATGGGACATCGACCGCGTCGAACGCGATCATCCCGATCTGGGACTGACCGCCACGAAGGAAATGATGGTCTGATCCCGGCCGGGCTCCGCGCCCTTCCAGACCGCTTTCAGCATGCCAAGGCGTCGGAGATCGCCGGCCATCAGGGCGGCGACCATCCTCGAGACTCCAAATCATGCGAACAGCATCCCGTCCAGTTCCCTTCCGGACCCGTCGACGGGATGGCACCAGACGCGAAAGCTTTCCAGCACATGCTGGCCGAAACTGTTCATCAGCGGCACGTCGGCCGCATCATGGCCGCGGGCGACCACGACCCGGCCGATCCGGCGCTGGTTGTTGCGCGGATCGAAGGTCCACCACCGGCCGCCCAGGAAAACCTCGATCCAGGCCGCGAAATCCATCGCAGCGGAATCCGCCGGAACGCCGATGTCGCCGACATATCCGTTGACATAGCGGGCGGGGATGTTCAGCGCCCTCAGATAGGCCAGCGCCAGATGGGCAAAGTCGCGGCAGACCCCGACGCATTCGCTGTTGGCCTGGGTGGCCGTGCGGGTGGCGCGGGCCTGCTGGTAGTCGAACCGGATCCGGCCGTGGACGTGATCGACGATCGCCTGCACCCGGCCCCAGCCGGGTTTCATGCCGCCGAACCGGTCCCAGGCCTCCTGACTGATCAGGTCGGTCTCGACATATCGGGAGCCGCCAAGAAAGGACAGGGCCTCGTCGGGCAGCCCCTCGACCGGCCATTCCTCGGCGCTTTCGTCCACCGGATCGCGCAAGCCGTTATCATGCAGCGTGACGTCGCTCGACAGCACGAAGCGTCCCGCCGGCGCGGTCATGCGCCGGCAGATATTGCCGTATCTGTCAAAATAATCGTGAACCGGAACCTGCGGCGCGGTGTGAACCGCCTCGGGCGCGACGAAATCGGCATGCCGCGCCACATGGGGCGCGGTCATGCAGATGAGCGGCGTGTCCTGCGCCGTCTTGATGA
>CEOS01095731.1_pt1 | contig 18310 bp, 18 predicted proteins | sample 530601 | NCBI WGS metagenome assembly CEOS01 (sample SAMEA2620666, study PRJEB7988) | marine metagenome | biome: marine biome (ENVO:00000447); feature: mesopelagic zone (ENVO:00000213); material: "saline water (ENVO:00002010), including plankton (ENVO:xxxxxxxx)" | depth 1000 m
TGTCAACGTGGTATCGAACAGCTACGGCCACGTACCGAACGAACTATTCTTTAAGAAAGCAGAGGAAATGTTGACCGATGCCGGACTGAATTATCAGAAACGGACGATCAACAGGAACGATAGGTCTTTCATTACCGACTTTATCATCGACGATAAAAGCCAGTTTTCGGTAAAGAACGAAAAAGACCTGATACTGCCGATGCTGCGGTTTAAGAATTCCTATGATGGTAGCGAGAAAACTTCCGGGCATTTTGGCTTTTATAGGGAAGTATGCTCCAATGGCCTGCACGTTTCACAGGCTGAAATCGAGTTCGCCATCAAGCACAGTAAGAACAATACCGACCTGATAATGCCAAGGTTGAACAATTTGTTCGATAAGTTCGTGGATAATGAATTTTATAGCATTACCAAGAAGTTCGACAGAATGAGGGAATTCAAGATCATCGACACCAAAGAATTTGTGAAGGCTATCTTGGACAGAACGAATTTGTTCCGGTATGAATGTAGCGATAAGAACAATGATCCTTCAAAGAAATCCCGTGAAGTCCTTGAAATTCTGGATAATGAAGCGTTGTTACTTGATGAAAAACCTAATTTGTGGATAGGCTATAATGCGTTCAATCAAATGCTTCACAATACATTGAAGAAAAGCTTTTTACAACAGGAGCGCTTGGACAAAAAACTGTTCGATGCAGTTTATGAAATGGCTTAATGTCATTAAAGGTTTATCCAGTACCTTAAACTGGATTTTTTCCTATATTCTGCAAAAGAATTCACTTTTAAATATCTTATTTGGTGAACTTTATTCCTTTCAATAACCTCAATCTTTAGTATTTTTAATGCAGACATTTTTAGATGATAGCAAAAGAAAGTTATATAGTATTCCAACAATGAAATGCCCACGCTGTCATAAAGGGGCGGTCTTGAAATCCCACCAAATAAATAAGGTTAGGGATCATTGTCCTAAACGTGGTTTGAAATTTAGCACTGAGCCCACCATACAGGCTCTATGTATGTTTGTTGTGGCGATAATGGTTGAGGTTTATGTATTAATATTGATTTTTGGGTTGGAAACTGTTCCATTGAACATATTTGGATTAATAGTTGCTGCCTTATTTGTCCTAATGAAATATGAGTGATTTATTTTTTAAACATGATGAGAAATATGCCAAAGTAAACATAAACGCGCAAAAAAGATGATTGAAGAACTGCAAAAATATTACGGACAACTTTTCGAACCTGAACTGTTGGTCGAAATCAACCAAACGGGAACATTTAAAGAAGTCCCAGAGGGTTTTACACTAATGGAAATTGGCCAATTCGTGAAAGGTATGCCATTACTTTTGTCCGGTGTGGTAAAGGTTTTGCGAATAGATAAAGACGGTGATGAGCTACTGCTCTATTTTCTGGAACGTGGCGAGACCTGTGCGATGACCTTGACCTGTTGTATGGGGCAGACCAAAAGCGAAATTAGGGCTATTGCGGAAACCGATACAAAGATCATTATGGTTCCCATCCAAAAAATGGAAGAATGGACCAGTAAATACAAAACCTGGCGGGAATTTGTTTTCGAAAGCTACCACAACCGCTTGATGGAGGTTTTGGACACGATAGACAGTATTGCCTTTTACAATATGGATGAACGACTGTTGAAATATTTAAGGGACAAGGTAAAAGTAACCAAGAGCAATATCATTCAAAATACCCATCAGGAAATTGCATATGAACTCCATACCTCACGGGTCGTGGTATCGCGACTCCTTAAAAAACTTGAAAAACTAGGTATTGTTGAACTGAGCCGCAACAGTATAAAGGTCTTTCCCGAATGATTCCCTCTTCTCTCTATGTAACCAAAGTTACTGCCGTCCTCATTTAACGATGCTACATTTGTAAGCTAATAAAACCTTATGGATGTTGTGCAAATTTTAGGCTATGTAGGGGCTCTTGTTATCGGTGTTGTCCTTGGTCTCATCGGTGGTGGGGGTTCCATCTTGACCGTTCCCGTTTTGGTCTATCTGCTGCATATCGATCCGGTTACCGCTACGGCATACTCTCTTTTCGTGGTCGGTGGTGCCTCTCTTGTAGGAACTGGAAGGAATTTTCAAAAAGGACTGGTCGGTTACAAAACAGCCTTGACCTTTGCAATTCCTGCGGTGATATCCGTATTTAGTACAAGGAAGTTCATAATTCCTGCAATTCCGGATGATATCGTGGTTGCTGGCGATTTTACCCTGACCAAGGAAATGGGGATAATGGTATTCTTTGCCCTGCTGATGCTAGCGGCATCGATATCAATGATACGGGATTCAAAGGTGTTGCTTAAGAACAGGGCCAACGAAAAGAGAAAAATAAAATATCCCCTGCTATTACTTCTCGGGCTTTTGACAGGCGGGATTACCGGATTGGTAGGTGCGGGAGGTGGTTTCATCATCATTCCCATTTTGGTGCTACTTGCCGGACTATCGATGAAAAGGGCGGCAGGCACCTCCCTTTTTATCATTGCGATAAACTCGTTGCTGGGCTTTCTTGGCGACGTAGGCCATTTGGACATTGATTGGGGATTTTTGTTGACGTTTACCGCAATGGCAATTTTGGGTATTTTTATAGGTATCTGGCTCAATAGGTTCATCGACGGAAATAAATTGAAAAAAGGTTTTGGTTGGTTTGCATTATTAATGGGATTTTACATAATCACCAAAGAGCTGATTCTTTAAGAATAGTATGGATAAATATTTAAAAATTATAAAACAATCCTTTTCGGGGTATTGGAATTATCTGGTCTCGGAAATTTCAGACCCCGCTTGGGACAACTATTTTTATTGGTTATTGGGCCTGTCATTCTTTGTGTTCTTACTGGAAATTTTAATACCATGGCGAAAGAAACAGCCTATTTTTAGAAAAGGCTTTTGGTTGGATACGTTTTATATCCTATTTAATTTTTTCCTGTTTTCCTTGGTGGGCTATAATGCATTGTCCAATGTGGGAGTTGAACTTTTCAGGGACTTTTTGGGTATTTTCAACATGACCAATATCGTGGCCATCGAGGTAAATAATCTGCCGGCTTGGGGCCAGTTGCTGATAATGTTCGTTATGGCCGATTTCGTACAATGGAACGTCCATAGATTATTGCATAGGATACCTTGGCTGTGGAAATTCCATAAAGTACACCACAGCGTTAAGGAAATGGGGTTTGCCGCACAGTTCCGGTTTCATTTTATGGAGACCATAGTCTACAAATCCATACAATATATTCCCTTGGCAATGATAGGTTTCGGCATAGAACAGTTCTTTATCGTTCATATGTTCTCGGTTTTCGTCGGCCATTTGAACCATGCCAACCTGGACTGGAGCTATGGCAAATTTGGATATCTGCTCAATAACCCGAGAATGCACATTTGGCATCACGCCAAAGAACTCCCCCCACAGCACAGATACGGTATGAATTTCGGACTTACCCTGAGTATATGGGATTATCTTTTTGGCACCGCTTACGTTCCTAGAAGCGGTAAGAATCTGGAAATCGGCTTTAAGGGAGATGAGACTTTCCCTAAGGATTTTGCAGGTCAAGTAATGTTCCCATTCAAAAAATAAGTATCATAAGTGTAGTGCTGATAACAAATAATGCTAAGGCAAAATATTTTAAAAGAAAAAAAAACATGAAAGTCTATAACGGCTAGCTAATCACCGCCTCGTAACCAATTCACAATAAACCTTAGGGTTTCATCCTTTTCAATGAAATACGATATGGTGTAACCTATGTTACTGACTAAAGCTTCTGGGAATTGTAATTTTATTTTTTATAAAGAAGATGATTATGAAAATAAAACAGTTTGAATATAAGCCCCTATCCCATTACTCGTATGCATTGGTCAGCAACGGCGAAATGGTTATTATTGACCCTGAGCGCGACCCGATGCAATATTACGCTTTCGCGAATGCGCATAATGCCAAAATCGTAGGGGTTATTGAAACACATCCTCATGCGGACTTCGTGAGCTCGCATTTGCAGATTCACAAAGAAACCGGAGCGGTTATTTACAATAGCGAAAAATTGGGTGCCGATTATCCGCACCAAGCTTTTGATGAAGGCGATAGCATAAAGGTGGGCAAGGCAACCTTTAAGGCCATCAATACCCCTGGCCATTCACCGGACAGCATTACCATAGTCGCCACAGAAGGCGAGGAAACTATATTGTTTACCGGTGACACCCTGTTCATCGGCGATGTGGCCGTCCCGATTTGCGTGAAAATGCCGGTAAAATGAAGGCCAAACGCCAAGAACTTGCCGAAGCTATGTACCATACGATCCAAAATAAGTTTACGGACCTGCCGGACGATGCCATTGTCTATCCCGCCCACGGTGCCGGCTCGCTCTGCGGAAAAAGTATGAGCGAAGCCAATAGCAGTACCTTGGGAAATGAGCGTATGGGCAATTGGGCGTTCAAGCAACAGGGCCAAGAACAGTTTATAGATGCGCTGCTCGATAACCAGTCGTTTATTCCCTCCTACTTTGGATTTAATGTGGACGTAAACAAAATTGGAGCGGAAAACCTTCGCCCTGGAATAGCGGAAGTACCCTTTAAGATGTATGCCGCCGCTAAGGGCCTTATTGTTGATGTGAGGGAAGAAGCTCAATTTAAAAATGGACATTTAATGGGAAGTATCAACATTCAGGCAACGTCCGAAGAGTCAAAGTTTGAAACGTGGCTAGGTGCTATTATCGAGCCCGGGGAGAAATTCAGCTTAGTAATCAACGCCCCTGAAGATTTGGAAACGGTTTTACATCGTGTCGCAAAAATTGGCTACGAAAAGCAGCTGCAATCCATACTGACCCTTTCCGGAGACAATCTGGTTCAAATGAAACCCCTAGATGTGCAAGATCTCAAAAAAAACCCGGGCAACTATACCATTATAGATGTTCGTAACAAGAGCGAAGTGGCCGAAGGTAGATTCTTTGGGAATGCCCAGTCGCATCCCTTGAATACGTTACGCGATACGAGCGATGAAATACCGACCGACAGACCCATAGTCGTTCATTGTGCGGGCGGGTATCGCAGCGCGGCGGGCAGCAGTATTTTAGCAAAACAGCTTAACCCGGTTACGGTATACGACCTTGGCGAAGCCGTTAAGGAGTTCGAATAAAATCCGCTATACTTGCTAAAGATTTGATTACATGATTAATATCTCATTAAGAAAAGTATCATCCATCTAATATTCCTAACATGAATAAATTTACGTCCCTTGCATTATTCTTTTTGGCAACTAGCTTGTTGACCGCCCAAGAATGGGAAACACCCGTTATCGAAGGCTATGGAAAAATTAAGTACTTCAAAGATGTTGCCGAGCAGCCGGATAGTACATTAAACTATAACCTGATATTCGATGTCAAGGATGCAGAGGAGAAGGACGGCGTGAATGCAGGGCTATTTAAAATCGCGCGCACCATTAATATGTTGGGAGCGGCAAAAATTGCACCAGGGAATATTAAAATTGTAGCAGCCTTACATGGAGAGGCCACCTTTATTGCCCTGAACGAAGAAAAATATCAGGAAAAATTTGGAAAACTTAATCCGAACGCAGAATTGATTCACCGTCTCAATGAATTCGGTGTAGAGCTTTTTGTTTGTGCCCAGGCAACCGCTGCAAGGGATATCTCCGCGGAGGACTTAAACCCCGATGTTGAATTGGCGCTTTCCGCACTCAGTGTTCTTTCCAATTATCAACTTAAAGGATATGTCTTTATGCCCTAACAAAGTTTGAAAATGATAGATTTTTGGAACAAAAGATATATTGAGGAAGCTTTTTCTTATGGAATATTTCCGAATGTATTTTTCAAGCAAGAACTCGATAAATTAATGCCCAAATCCGTTTTGCTCCCTGCAGAAGGGGAAGGAAGAAATGCGGTGTATGCGTTAAGAAAAGGATGGGATGTTACAGCCTTTGATTTTAGTTCCCAAGCCAAGAAAAAAGCGGTTAGGCTGGCCAAGAGCCAACGTGTAAGAATAAACTACGATGTGGCAAGCGTTCTGGATTTTAATACGGATAAAAAATTTGATGTCCTGGGATTATGCTATGCCCACTTTCCAGCGTCAATTCGTGCACGGGCAAATCAGCATCTTCTGCAGTTTTTAAAGCCAAATGGTCTAGTGATTTTCGAGGCGTTCTCAAAAGCGCAATCGGATAAATCTTCTGGTGGGCCTAAAAGTGAAGAAATGCTTTATTCTATCGAAGAAGTAAAAGAGGAATTTAAAGGCTTGGCATTCGACGTTCTTGAAGAAACCGAAATTGTTCTAAAAGAAGGGATTTATCATCAGGGGGAGGCCTCTGTCATAAGGTTTTTGGGTTCAAAAAAGCTTTGGACGAAAAAAGCATATATCAAATGAGAATAAGCAGTATATTTAAAAATAGGACCCTATGAAAAACATACATATTTTTACTTTTTTAGGGATTGTTATTTTAGCAATGGTAAGCAGTTGTAATTCAGATAAAAATACTGCACAGGAACAAATAATAACAATTTTGCATACTAACGATATTCACGGTAGCTATAATCCTTTTTATGCTTTTGAAGGGAACGCTACGGCTCAAACCGGCGATTCGGTAGATAATTATATGACCTTTCCTAAAAATGGTGAAATAGGTGGTTTTGCTAGGATTGCCTCTGCCATTAAGAGTATAAGGTCAAAGAAAGATAGCGCTAGTGTTCTTTTACTAGATGGCGGCGATACCTTTAGTGATGACCTGTTAAGTAATATTACCAAAGGGGAAGTTGTAATCAGTCTGATGAACGAACTTGATTATGATATGATGGTACTCGGTAACCATGATTTTGATTATGGGCTCTCCCGCACCAAAGAACTTGCGCAAATGGCAAACTTTCCTATGCGGGCTGCAAATGTCATAGATTCTACAACCAACGGACCTATTTTTAATGAGGCCTATAAAATCATAGAAAAAAATAATGTTCGCATTGGAGTGTTGCCCATTGCCTACCGGAACACAAATTTGACCGGAAATCCAAAGAACATGGAAGGTATTCGTTTTGAGCAGGGGCTAGCGACCATAAAAAAATATCTACCGGAAATAAAAGATAAATCAGACATTATTATAGTTTTATCTCACGAAGGAATGTCAGTTGATAAGATAATTGCCGAGGAAATAGATGGAATAGATTTAATTGTAGGCGCACACAGTCACGACTTTATTCGTCCTCCATACAAATCAAATGGAACTTTCGTGGTACAGGCCATGTCCGATGCAGCTATCCTAGCGGAAACTGAATTGATCATTAAAGATAGAAAGTTAATGGATGTTAAGACAAACTATCATTTTTTGTACGCCGATGAATGGGAAGAGGATCCAGAAATCTTGGAAATAGTTCAAGATTACAGAAAAGTACATAAGGAAGAGTTGGAAGAATATGTGGCCATTGCTGAAACCTCCATTGGTCGTCAGTATAAAATGGAAAGTCCTTTCGATAAATTGGTTACATCAATCTTAATGGATGAAATGAATGCGGATGTTGCATTTATGCCGGGCGTTGGATATGGAATAACCCTTCAAGATAAAATCCTTAAAGAGGATGTATTTAAATTAATCCCTCATAATTCAAAAATTATCACATTGAATTTGACGGGTAAACAGTTGCTGGAATTATTAGAACAGACAGCAACAAATTTAAAACCAAAAAATATTATGAATACCGTGGGTGGTCTGCTTCAATCTTCGGGAATTACCTATACATTAGATTTATCAAAATCGCCAGATGAGAGAATCATTAGGGCAAAAATTGATGGTAAGGACATCGATTTGAATCAAACATATAAAGTGGCTACGCATTCAGGTATGCTAAACGGAATACATAATTATATTCAATTTGCCGAAGGTACAAATATTCAAAAAACCGATACAAACCTAAACGACTTTATCGTGCAAAAACTACAAGAAATGAAAGACATAAAATTTCCTAAAAATATGGGGGAAGTCACTATTTTAGGTAAGCATTAAATCGAAGATTACGGTATAAGAAATATTAATATACTGTTGGAATTGCGGTAAAGCCTAAAACTTAAGACATTTGCCGAAAGATAGAATGATGAACATTCCATATACGTAAGATTTTACAGATATGACAGAATGTATCCTTCAATAATGGGGCATGAATCTTAACTATACCAGTCGAAAACTTTTTATAGTATCTGGACTGAATTCTGGGTTTTCCTTTAAATAAGTTTTCATAGCTTCAACAGCTTTTTGATTGTGCTTTTTTCGGTTTTTACCATATTTCTTTGAGACACCTTGCATTGTTACAAAACTAACTTTGTAGGTTTTATCCAAATTAAGATGAGAACCTTTATAGTAGATTTCCTGAATGCGATGTCCCTTTGGGTTTTCTATACGCATATTTATTTGTAATCCTAAAACACGTTTTGCATAGCCGCCCATCTGTTTAAGCGGATTGCTACAAAAAGTACGTTCAAGATTTTCCTCTAACATTTCCTTGATTTCTATACCCGTCAACTCAACCGTTGAAACAGGTGGATTCATTGGAGCGATATTGTAAAGGTCATTTTCAGTAATTTTTCCCACTGCAATAGGCGCACCGTAACGCCATCCATTTGAAAATGCAATATCAGTCTTTGTTATGTGTGCAATGGCCTTCAGGAGAAGATTATCCATTGTGGAATTTGTGGTATTATAACGATGTAATATCTCTTTGGTATGGCCTAAAGCAGTCGTACTAATTTCTTGATAGGGCTTTAAAGCTTTCTGAACTAACTTATCCATTTCAGTATTTTTCGGTACCGAATTATCCACTTTTATGAGCTCGTAATCATAGTTTTTAATTTTATTTTCTTCAAAAACAATAGTAAAATTACCTACAAATACACCTTGGCATCCACATTGCACAATACGCGCTCCGTTGACTTCAATTGGAGCATAAAGGCGATTATGGGTATGGGCACTCAAGCAAATATCGATTCCATCTACTTTTTTCAGAAGTTCAACGTCCTGCGGAAAACCGTTATGCGAAAGCAGTACGATGATATCTGCTCCTTCTTTTTTTAATTGTTTAATATACTTGGGAAGCTCATCTATTCCCGTAGTAAATTTTAAACCTTCGCTCATTTTCTCCGGCATCACTTTATCTACAATCATTGCGCAGATGCCGATAACTCCTATTTTTACATCTTCTTTTTGTAAGAAGTTGAAACCGTTCTCGGCAAAGACATTGCAGCCAAGTATCGGAAAATTCAACGCTTTGTTAATTTTTTGTAACTGTTCTGGACCATATCCAAAATCCCAATGTCCAACTAGAGCGTCGGGTTTTAACGCATTTAAAATGGGAATAATGGCTTCGCCTTTCGAATCCACTAAGGGTTTTGTTCCGTGCAGGGTATCGCCTCCATCAAGAAGAAGCGTGTTCGGGTTTTTTCTACGGATGTCTTCAACCAATCCTGCAATATGCGCATAACCGCCAGCTGTTTCCACTACCTCTCCGGTTTCATCGTAAAATAACTCGGGATGCGGTGCAAGGTATCCCTGCACGTCGTTTATAAATAATAGGTTCAGTTTCATAATTTGAATTTTTTTATACTCAAAATTTCAGTTGAAAATAGCCAGAATTAATTTACAGAAGAACTGAATTCTGCACCTTTTGAGTCACTACTCAAAAGAATTTGATTTGTGTTCCTACTTTCAAATTCTTCCAGCCCATTGTCCAAAAATTCAACAAAGTTGCCCACATCCAGATCATAGCCTTTTGGGTCACTTAACAGGGAACCTTTGGTATCGATCAACGTATAATACGGTTGGGCGTTGGCGTTGAGTTTCTGGATCATAAAATCGAGGTTCTGACCTCCCATGGTTTTTTTCACTCGATCATCGTAAGCGGAAACATACCATTCATCTTCAGGCAATTCGGTCTTTTCATCAACATAAAGAGCCACGACCACATAATCTTCTTTCAGTTTTTTCAATACTTTCGGGTCGGACCAAACAGCAGCTTCCATTTCGCGACAGTTTACACAGCCGTGACCGGTAAAGTCGATAAATAAAGGTTTGTGCTGTTTTTTGGCGCAGGCCAAAGCCTGTTCGTAATCAAAATAGCCCTGAATCCCATATGGTAGCTCCAGCAGGTTACCGTATTTTGGGGCACCGCATTCCGAAACTTCGGCCGTACTGTTTGAGACGGACGACACTAAGGGCGAGTTCAACACAAAATCCTGCGAACTTAATGGTGGCATATACCCGGCCAAGGCCTTTAAGGGTGCACCCAGCAAGCCGGGAATAAGATAGACCACAAAACTAAACACCAATAAGGCCGACATTACCCGTCCTACGGTTGTGTTCTTTGGTTTCTGCTCGTGCGGGAATGTAATTTTTCCCAGAAGGTAGAACCCAAGAAAAGTGAATATAACAATCCATAAAGCAAGGTACACATCGCGGTTCAGGATCTCCCAGTGATAGACTTGGTCCACAATGCTCAGGAATTTTAAGGCAAGTGCCATTTCCACAAAACCAAGCACGACCTTAACGGTATTCAGCCAACCACCACTTTTGGGCATAGACCTTAGCCAATTGGGAAAGATTGCGAAGAGGGTAAACGGCAAGGCAAAGGCCAACGAAAACCCGAACATTCCCACCAAGGGCTGTATGGTTTCTCCATCGGCAGCCTGCAAGAGAATGGTCCCTGCAATGGGGCCTGTACAGCTAAAACTTACCAAGACCAGCGTAAAGGCCATAAAGAAGATGCCCAACATCCCACCTTTATTGGACTGTGAATCCATTTTATTCACAAATTTATTGGGCAATCGTATTTCAAATAAACCAAAAAAGGAAAGCGCAAATAATACGAATATGGCAAAGAAAAACAGGTTTGGTATCCAATGCGTACTTAAAAAGTTAGCGAAATCTGCACCAAACAATACTGAAAATAAAGTGCCAACTATAGTGTAAATTGCTATAATGGAAACTCCGTACAAAATGGCCTGTGCAATTCCCTTTTTACGACTGGTATTCGATTTTGTGAAAAAGCTAACAGTCATTGGTATCATTGGGAAAACGCAGGGCGTCAGTAAGGCCACTAGACCTGCGCCAAATGATAAAAGGAAAAACGTCAACAAAAATGAAAAGCCCTGTCCTTCTTTCTCGGTGGTTTTAAATTCATTGTCAAAAGCCTCCAAGGCAATAGGTGTCGAAGCATCAGTATCGGTCTTGACAACATCCGATGGTTTTTTGGGAACATTCCCAAATACTGTAATATCACTTTTGAAAGGAATACATTGCCCATTTACATCTGAACATATTTGGTAAGATGCCATTGCCTTGATATTAGGACGCTCAGAATTGACTATAAACCGCTGTTTAAATTTTGCCTCTTTTGTGAAATAAGTGTATTCTCCCTCAAACAGCTCATCATATTTTTTCTTTTGTCCTATCGGTTCCAGACCACCCAATAGTTCAAATTGTTCACTATCGTTAAAATTGAATTCTGTGACTATTGGCCCAAGGTTAGGGTAGAAGTCGCTGGAATACATATACCAATCTTGCGGGATTTCGGCGGTAAAAAGTACGGTGATCGTATCGCCTGGGGCAATGCTTCTTTCTTGTACTTCCGCTTCCCATTCAGGTGCTTCCATCATTTGCGATTGCGCAATTTGGCTTACAAGCGCGATGATGAATACCAATACTAATTTTAGATATCGCATACTATGCTTTGGATTTTAAGTATTCCCAAAAGGGATGGATATCCATAAGGTTCCATCCCGTTTCATGAAAAATGCTACTGTAAACTTTTTAAGAATTTTTTGAAATCTGGGTCGCTATAATCGGCCATTCCCTTGTGGGTCAATGCCAAATTTCCTTCGGCATCGATAATAAAGGTAGTGGGAATTGCAGACGATTGATACATCGCTGGAAGGTTGCCGGCCGGTGCATAAATGGGCAGGTCGTATCCTTTACGTTTATCAAAAGCTTTTGCTTTTTCAAAATCCTGGTCTAGGGATAGCATTACAAAAGCGACTTCATCACCCATTTCTTCGTGCAATTTAGCGATGCTTGGCATTTCTGCTATGCACGGTGGACACCACGTGGCCCACATATTCATAAAGATGACCTTGCCTTTGAAATCTGCCAAGGACTTGGTATTGCCCTCCTTATCAATCAGTTTAAAGTTGAAATCTGCTTGGGAGGGATCTGGCATAGTTGCCGTTTCAGCTTTATTTTCGTTTTCATTCATCCTCGCTTGTGCAATTTCCTCCACATCGGGATTCATAAGGCCGGTGGCTAAAAGTCCGCGCTGGGCGAAACCGATTACCTCGGTGTGTAGACCAGTTGCGTAAAGCGTAATGGCCACTACGGCAAATATTCCATACTGAATCCAGGTTTTCTTTGAGCTCTTTTTTTTTTTATTATTGTCCATTTTTGAATTGATTTTAATTTGTGAATATTTTGTTTTTAGCTTTATAAGCTTATGCTTTTATAGCCTTTTTTCTGGAGCTGAAAATTGTAGAGGATGCCGTTGTCCACGGTTTTCATTTCTTTAGGTACCTTCGTGGTATCTATCTTAAACTTCTTAAGGGAAAATCCACAGGCCACCAATTTAACCCCCAGTTTTTCGGCTTTTTGGATAAACTTGTTCATTTTGGACGGATTCGTAATGTCCCCGATTTTCTTGCCGCAGATGATGACCTGAAAATCTCCAAAGGCATCCCCATCTTCTTTTTTGAGGGCTTCTGCCGTTAATAAAATGGGTTGTAACTGGGGTACTTTTTTGGTGAGCACCACATAGTTGTTTTTACTGTTATTCATTTGCTGCGCCTGCATATTAGCTGCGCTAAACAAGGTGAGCATTAATAAAACTGAACTAAAAATGTATGTTTTCATGTTGATTTATTTTAAAAGGTTATTGGTGTCGTTCAATATAAAAAAGAGAAGTCCACCTAAAATTGCTATGTTCTTAAATAACGGTCCAAGAGTGGTAATCTGCCCTACCTGAACCGTTAAGGTAATGGGGATCAAAACCGCCATCAAGATTATTGCCGCCCATTTGGTCTTGTACCCAATCAGGAATAAAAACCCCGCTGCAAGCATTACGATACCAGATAGAATAATAAGCCACTGCGGTTCGCCAAAAAAATGGGCGATACCCTTAAAGCTTGCTTGTTCTATGCGTTGGGCGGTTTTTTCTACATGGAGCAAGTGATTAAAACCCGCTACGAGAAATATGCCGCTCACCAATATTCGCAACAATTGTATGGAACGACGGCTGATCAAAATTTTGGTCGCCATTGTAAAAAATGTAAAAAATGAATGTTTGATTTTGTGCGGTGTCTTTCCGTAATAGTCCATTCGGCCGTATTTCTTTGGAACAAAGAACGACTACGGAAGCACCGACTTTAAGCTTTCTAAAATAAGGGTTAGGCCAAACGAGGAGGTGGGGAGGCGTTATCTAAGTATAGATAACTCAATCTGGAAGAGAAATGTTCGTTAAAAACTACAGTAGGTCCAGCAAAATTAGTTTCCCACGAGAACAGCTCTAATTGAAACTGAGAAGTACAAAAGCCGTTTAATGCTATGACTTGTGAAGCTGATAGGTCAGCTTGCGAAAAATCGGCAGTTTTTTTTGACTGTTTTGGTGGATTTTCCTTTTTACAGTGCGGGTTTACGAAAGAAATGTCACTTCCGCTGAACAGGATGTTCAACCCATCTGCATCTATGGCAGCAAATTTCGCCATAAAGATGAATGTCAATAGTACCGCTATGTAAGTTTTAGTTTTCACGATTGGCACAAAAATAAGGGAAAGAATACGTTTTATGTGTAACTTTTGTTACGCAAGCCTGTTAAAGTTATTCTAATAGCACTTTTAGAACCTACACAGAAAAATTACATTTCTATTGTAACAAATGTTACTGTCCTCAATTCAGAAAAATATCATATTTGCACAAAACAAATATATGGACTTGATTTATGAACCTTGGCCTTGGTATGTTGCCGGGCCCTTGATTGCCCTGACAATGTTCATCCTGTTGTTTTTGGGAAAACAGTTTGGAATGTCCTCAAACCTACGGACGATGTGTTCCATAGGAGGCGCGGGTAAGGCTGCGGAATTTTTTAAATTTGATTGGAAAAAGGAACGCTGGAACCTTATGGTTGTTTTGGGGGCGGTAATTGGCGGCTTTTTGGCTTCGCACTATATGTCCAATAATACGGTGGAAATAAACCCCAAAGTCGCCCGGCAGCTTTCTCAGGATTATGGCATCGATAGTGCCGGCAGAGCCTATATGCCGCCCGAACTTTTTGCTACAGAAAATCTTGGAGACCCCTTTGTATTGGGCATATTGCTTTTAGGAGGTTTGCTGGTGGGTTTTGGCGCACGCTATGCTGGCGGCTGTACTTCCGGCCACGCGATTTCTGGATTGAGTAACCTTCAGCTTCCTTCCTTAATTGCGGTTATAGGGTTCTTTATAGGAGGCCTTGTAATGATTCACTTTTTATTCCCATTAATTTTCACAGTATGAAATATATAGCTTATTTGTCCACGGGTATTTTATTCGGGATTGTAATGTACAAGTCTGAAGCGGCTTCGTGGTTTAGAATTTACGAGATGTTTCAGTTTGGCTCGTTCCATATGTACGGTATTATTGGTTCGGCCTTAGTTTTGGGCATAATCGGAGTTCAGATTATAAAACACAGGGACATCAAAGCTTTCGGAAATCAGGAAATGCAATTGAATCCGAAGAAAAAGAGCATAGCACGCTATTTGATTGGCGGTATCATTTTTGGATTGGGATGGGCTTTGGCGGGGGCCTGTCCAGGACCTATGTATGTGGTGGCCGGTGCGGGCTACCTTTCTATATTGGTAGTCATCGCCGGAGCTTTGCTGGGAACCTTTCTGTATGGAGTTTTGAAGGGAAAACTACCGCATTGACGCATTTATTTTACATAATTTTAAAGCGCTGGCAATCTTTTTTAAATTTTGATCCCGTATTTTTAGTCAAATTAAAATCAATACATTATGATGTTTCTTTGGATTATCATCGTACTTTTTTTTGGATATCTCCTTTGGAAATTCATCAATAAGAACAAATAAATCATTTTTAACCAAAAACCAAACACATGAACTACTTGAGAAAAATTTCGGCAATCAGCTTAATGATGTTACTTACACTCGCTACCCTTTCCTGTAGGGACACCAAAAATAACAATGACCAAATGGATGGGGATCACATGGAAAATAGTGATAATAACATGATGGATGACAACAATTAAAAATTTTTGATATGAACTATTATTTCAGTAAAACCATAGCGTCAGGTTTTGATACAGCCGTAGAAAAAACCACCCAAGCACTTAAAAAGGAAGGGTTCGGTATCTTGACGGAAATCGATATCAAGGCTACCCTCAAAAAGAAACTGGACGTCGATTTTAAAAAGTACACCATCTTGGGGGCCTGCAACCCCCCTTATGCCCACAAAGCCTTACTGGCCGAAGATAAAATCGGGACCATGCTCCCCTGCAACGTCATTGTGCAAGAAGTGGAAGAAGGAAAGACCGAGGTTGCCGCGGTGAACCCGCTGGCTTCGATGCAAGCGGTGGACAATGCGACCCTGAAGGAAATTGCAACCGAAATCACGGAGAAATTGAAAAGCGCCATTGAAAGTCTGTAGCAGAATGAAGCCAACAAAAGGAACCTTTTATCAAAACCAATGAAATGGAGAAGATCGAGCGCAGAAAATTTATAAAACTAGGCGGGGCTGCTACGGTTTTGACGCTTAGCTGGCCATTGTTATCCTCCTGTACAGAAGGGGCCACGGATAAAAAACCGTTAAAGGCCAATCCAGGTTTCAATCCGGATATAGAGATCGAACTCACCGCAAAGGAAAACAGGCTTCCGTTTTTTCCAAATGGGGATACCGGTTTTTGGAGTTTTGAAAGTAAACTTATCAAAGGGGAAACTTCTGTTCTCCAAAAGATTGAAAATAGCTACCTCGGGCCGGTAATAAGGGCACGAAAAGGCCAAAAAATCCGTATCCACTTTAAGAACGAACTCCCCGAAGAGAGCATCGTGCACTGGCACGGGATGCACGTCCCCCGGGTATATGATGGGCATCCCACCGATGTCATCACCAATGGGCAGACGTATGTCTATGAATTTGAAATCATGAACCGTGCCGGCACCTATTGGTTCCACCCCCACCCCCACGGGCGTACAGGGCCACAGGTGTATAACGGTCTTGCCGGGATGTTCATAGTAACCGATGAAGAAGAGGAAAAGTTAAACCTTCCCACCGGGGAATTTGATGTTCCCGTGGTCATACAGGACCGCACCTTTGATGCAGATGGTCAACTGGTCTATCTAGATGGTGGTGGCGGGATGCAAGGTAAAATGCGTGGGTTCCTTGGGGAACAAATTGTTATAAACGGCAAGAACGACAGCGCACTTTCTTTAAAATCCGGTTGCCGCTATAGACTAAGGTTATTAAATGGGTCGAATTCCCGTTTTTATAAACTGGGGTGGGAAGACGGTACGCCCCTGACCGTTATCGGGATCGACGGCAGTCTTTTGGACAAACCAAAAACTATGCCCTACGCGATGCTTGCCGTGGCAAAACGCCTTGATCTGTGGGTAGATCTGACAGACCGTCCCGTGGGGACCGAAATGAAATTGAAAAGTCTGCCGTTTTCTGCAGCGATGATGGGCGGGGGAATGATGGATGGAGGAATGATGGGCGGTAATGAAAAGGCACTGCCCCTAGGTGGTGCGTATGCGCTTTTCAGCATCAAGGTAGATCAAGAGGGCACAGATGATTTTGCGTTGCCCGCCCAACTGGCACCTTTCAATATGCTGGCCGCTTCCTCGGCAATTAATGAGCAAAACCCGCGGAACTTTAAATTCTTTATGGAGCGCATGAAGTGGACCATTAACGGGAATACTTGGGAACCAAGGGAAGCTACAGATCGGGAAACCGTAAAATTGGATACCACAGAAATCTGGGAACTCGTGAATTCCGGTGGAGGTATGATGGGTGGCGGGGGCATGATGGGAAATGGTGGGATGATGGGCGGAAAAGATGAAGGTGGCGGCATGGGGAATATGATGCAGATGCCACACCCCATCCATATCCATCAGGTTCAGTTCAATATTCTGGAACGGGATACCTCTGCAATGGATGCCACGGTCTGGAATTCCATCAAGGAAGGTTTTATCGATGGGGGATGGCAGGACACGGTGCTGGTAATGCCGGGAATGAAAATCAAGATCATCATGCGTTTTGAGGATTTTAAAGGCCTTTTCGTTTACCACTGCCACAATCTGGAGCACGAGGATATGGGGATGATGAGGAATTATAGCATTACTTGATTGCATTTTTTTGGGATTCGTAAAGCTTCCCTCAGAAAACACCGAGAACAAATCTTAAATGATAACTTTCAGATCTGGATGCACAACAAAAAATCGAAGCTCCAGCAGTGTCCGGAATTGGGTTTTTGTTGATTGTTTGGGCATTTCAAGTGCTTAAATAATAGATTTATATTTTTGAGAAAATCTTGTTTAAGAGAAACTGATTTTAAATATCCCCCTCAGCCCATTCCCCTCCATTTCGCAGAAAAAGCTGCATTCCGGGAAAAACGCTTCATTACAAAGGTTTTGGACCCAACTCCAAAGCTTCCGATTTCCATTCCACTTGTCCGCCTATTCCCGAGAAAGGTCGGGAAGCGGCCAAACTCCATTCCCATCTACAGCTTTGAAGTCAAGTCCGCTTTAAATCCTACTTCAAAGGATAAACTGTTTTTCATAACCCACTCAGCCCATTCCCCTGCATTCCGCAGAAAAAGCTCCATTTCGGGAAAAGCGCTTCATTACAGAGGTCTTGGACACAACTCCAAAGCTTCCGATTTCCATTCCACTTGCCCACCCATTCCCGGGAAAAACCGGGAAGCGGCCAAACTCCATTTCAATCTACAGCTTTGAAATTAAGTCCGCTTTAAATCCTACTTCCAGAGGATTATCCTTTTCCATAACCCGGTCAGCACATTGCCGCTCCATTCCGCGCCCGCCTGCCGAAGGGGCAGGAATCGCTCCATTCCGGGCAAAGAGCTTTCCTACATAGGTCTTGGACACCATCCCCGATTGCTATTTTCCATTCCGTTTGCCCTTCCCGCGCTGCCGGGAAGCGCACACCATTCCAATACGAAATCGTGAACGAAGTCCGCCAAATCGGAATTCCATTTAATTATTTAGTCCCGCTTCCTATGTTTTCATACTTCACAAAAGGCATTTAGACCTACTCCCGCACCGCCGCTGTC
>CEOS01143107.1_pt1 | contig 18261 bp, 22 predicted proteins | sample 530601 | NCBI WGS metagenome assembly CEOS01 (sample SAMEA2620666, study PRJEB7988) | marine metagenome | biome: marine biome (ENVO:00000447); feature: mesopelagic zone (ENVO:00000213); material: "saline water (ENVO:00002010), including plankton (ENVO:xxxxxxxx)" | depth 1000 m
ATTCTGCGGCTCCCATAATCTCAGCTTTTATTACAAATATAACAATTCTCTTGTATCCTGTACTAAATGCTTGTTCTAGTGACCTCCCTTATTTGGTAAAACAGGTAAAGGATAACACTTATGGATATTTTTAGATGGCTCTATAAGTCCAAGAACTGAATGTTCCCTAAAAGATCAACTGTTACCAGTTGGGTTTTATCTTTATTGCTATCCATTCCACTTATTGTTCCTTTATGACCTGTATAGGTTTCGACTAAATCTCCCGATAATTTTCCCCATTTACGTATCGATTTATCCAAACCATAGGTATATATAAACTTAGGGCTTGCCAATCCTGAAAGTACTTCTAAACTTAAGGGAACGTTGACAATACTGTCCTTACCTTCTTTCCCCGAAATATGGATAGGCCAGTTCGGATGTTTTTCTTTGTAAAGAACACTATCTAATTCAGAGTTGTAAAAGGTAAATTCTTTACCGCCCAACAGCACTATATTTTTTTCAGTATCTATATCGGTTATATTTCCATTAATTTTGAACGGTTTTATATCCTTTGTTCTATAGTTCCAGCGGATGATTTTATTTTTCCCGTCAAAATAAATATCCCCGTTATCGGCTATGTATTTTGGACGCATTTGTTGTAATTCTGATGGGGTTTCCAAGAGGCTATAATCATTTTCAATATCCCAGATATAAGAATTCCCTTTAAAATCAAAGGTGGCGAGTATCCGGTTTTTTTCATTATAACAAAGTTGGTATGCCCAGGTCTGCTCAATTGGTAATGTCCGCTTTACTGCACCGGTTGAAGCATCGATGATGGCCACTCCTGAATTTAAGGTTGCGGCATAAAGTTCATCGCTTTGAACGTTATACACCAAGTTATAGATCTCATCATTAATGGCCGCTATTTGTTTTTTGTTTTCTTTACTGTTAATGAGCTCATATATTTTTCCGCTATAGGTGGAAACAAAAACAGTGTCACGGTTTGATTTGTAAACAACATCGGTATAAGCAATCGGGTTGTTGCTTGTGAGTTGATTTTTCTTTATTGTAATTTTCTGTTCACAGTTGGTAAAAAAAAGAGCTATGGGAATGAGTAAGGTAATTTTATAAAATTTCATTGTGCATTACTTGCTTTCAATTAAACTTTGGTTTTCTCCGTTGTCTGAAACATCCAGCCAAGTCCCGTCATCAGAAGCGCCAAGATTAATCTGGTTACCGTTTTTACCCCACATTTTCAGCGTGGATGCCCCTTGGGGTTCTGCCATAAAAAGAACACGCTGGGAAATTTTGGAATCTAGTGTTAAAAATATATTTCCATAAGAATCATCGGTCACATAACCCCCACGTTCCTGGCCTTCGTGGTCGTAAAGCATAACACCGGAAACACCGGAATTATCCCCTCTGTAGAACCGGTATCCAAACGATTGCGCCGGCGGCAGGTGTGTCCCTATAATTACGCGTTCCACCCCGGTGGAATCGGTCACTACAAGGCCCCTCACTTTTAGGACTTCATCGGAGAGGTCCATTTCCACTTTATTGTTTTTTATAATATAGACTACAAGGCCGGCTGTAACAAATAGGTTGAGGACTAATAGATATTTAAATGCATTATTTTTCATTGGTGAGTTTTTTTAATCTTGTAAATATCCAGATTGCTAAAATAAAAAGTCCCATTGAGGTAAACAATGGGATCAACCAAAAGCTATTGGAAGCAAGCAATAAAGCAATGGCCATTGAACCTACAGAAATTAGGATTGCAGCAACGGCATATCCATTCCCTTCATACATCCAGGCATAAGGGAACAGGTGTGCGCCCGTAATGATCGCATATACCATAATAAAATGTTCAGGGTATTTTATCAATGTAAATACCAAAATGGGGAAATAGACAAGTTGGGCAAAATTCAGCCATAATCCCAAAGGCTGTAAAGGGTTATTTTTTATTTTCCAGTTGGTTTTTAAAATTTTAGAACACCCAAAGGCTAAAGGAAGCATCAGGGAAGCGATGATAAAAGTAAAAATGCTTTTGTTATAGTACGGGAGGTCTTGGAACCAAATTATAAAAATTGCCAACCATAAAATCCCTCCGGAAATAATAAAGTCGACCCCCATTTTTGCTTTTTGTTGAATTTCTAATTTTAGCTTTTCCAAGCTTTGTCCTTCCATAGATTTTAATTTCAGTATTTATTGTCAATAGGATATATATACACCCTAAAACTAACTAAAATCATTTGATCTCAATTACGGTTCTCTCTAAAATAGTTCTAATACGCTTTATCCTTACAAACTAAAAGACCAGATTTGATTGAAAAATTTTAATAAACCTTAACTGGTTTAGGTTTTCCATAATTATCGAATTATCCATTTTCAATATTTCTGTTGCAAACGGGCGTATTATTCCTTTTTCATTTGTGAACCTATAAATGGTATTTTCGGAGCAAAAAAATAACCGGTCAAACTTGCGAATAAAATGGGGATAAAATGACCAAACCCTGTTAAGGTAGCAAGTAAAATAGTAGTACTCATAGGTGTCCGGGTCACGCAAGCATTAATTGCGGCCATACAGCTAACGATCGCTAGTGTCAGGTTTATTGAAGGAAAAAGTTGATGGATGATCAGACCTAGGGTCGCTCCTACAAAAAACAGCGGGATAATAAACCCACCTCTCCAACCTGATGTTACGGTTATGGAAATCGCTATAATTTTAAAAACCAAAATACCAACCAGTGGGATCAATGTGAATTCCTTCGCAAGTAGTTCGTTTATCTCGTGGTGCCCAAAATACCTGGTTATGGGAAAATAATAGGATATAACACCAAGGAGAACTCCCCCTATTAGTGTTTTGATATAAATAGGAAGTGGTTTTTTCTCGAAAATGGACTTAAAAAACTTGGTACAGAAAATAAAGGCCCATCCAAATGATGCGCCAACCAGTGCAAATAAAACGGCATAGGCAAAGTCAAAGATCCCTGAATATTCATAAGCTGACAGGTCCCATACCGGGCCAAGCCCAAGATGAACGATAAATGCAAAAATCAAATAACTAAAGCAACTTGCCACAAATGCGGGTATAATTGCCCTGTAATACTCTACCGCGTGTTTATGATGCAGAATTTCCAATGAAAAGAGACTGCCCCCCAATGGGGCACCAAATAATGCCGTAAACCCTGAAGCCATTCCCGCAATACTCAACGATCGTAATTCTTCCCCTTTTAGCCGGAACAGTTTCCCTATCCACGTGCCCGTCGAACCGGTGACCTGTACCAGTGGGGCTTCCGGCCCTAAACTTCCACCCGATGCCACACATAACAAAGAAGAGAGAACCATCGATGGGTTATTTTTTGGGTCAAGCTTACCCTTGTTAAAACGAATATTATTAACAATTAAGTGTATTTCTCCCGGATCGCCTATAAAATGAATAATCAGTCCTGCCAGAAAGCCACAAATTGCCATTACAGGAATAACTTGCCAACCCCTAAAAAAAGCTAACTTATGGGTGAGAAATTCAAGCCCCATCCAATAAACACCGGCAATTATTCCTCCCAATAACCCAAGTAAAGCCCATAATAAAAAAGCCCGGCTGAAAACAAACGGGTTAAACCGTACAGGTTGATCTAAAATATTTAAGTACGTTACTAATTTCCGTTTTTGTTTTAGTTTCACTGCTACGTATTTGTTTTAGGTTGCAAACTATGGCTTTTTGTAATTTCCCAGCTAAGGGAATCAGAAACCAAAAATAAAAAAAGAATTGATTTTTGTGTGTAAGCAACTCTATCTAAAATAAACGAAACTACAATCAATATAATACCTCAATAAAACTACCTGAATAATCCATACAGAATTAGGGATTTTACTTCAGCAAGACAACCTGAAGCTCTCGAATAAATGCAATAGCGGTTCAAATTCATACTTGAACCGCTATTGTTTTTATGTTTTAAGCTGGTATAATCTTCTGTTCTTTTAGCTTGTCGAAAAGATTGAAGAAGGATTCCCTTGTGTCCTGATATTCCTTAAACCCTAATTTTCTGCTTTTGGACATATCGGTCATAACTTCTATCGGTCTTCTCAAATCAAGGTCGGTGTGCCAGGGTGAAGCCAATCTGTCCAATTGAGGTTCTACTAATTGATGTTTGCCCGCAATTTCACGCCAAACCGTAGTGTCATTTTTCATAAGCTCTTCTAAACTCCTGTTATTTTCAACATAGCCTTGGTACTCGATATCAAAATATTCAGCGATTTGTTTCCACAGCCAACTCCAACGGAATACGTCCCCGTTTACAATGTTGAAAGCCTCGTTTTCAGCTTTAGGTGTAGTTGCTGCCCATACAAAGTGTTTCGCTAAAATATGGGCATCGGTAACATCTGATATCCCATTCCATTGTGCCTCTGAACCTGGCCAAATAAAAGGCATCCCGTTTTCTTTACAAATACTTGCGTAGATGGCTAAAGTTGTTCCCATATTCATTAGGTTCCCAACTGCTTGCCCAATTACGGTATGCGCACGGTGAACGCTCCAAGTAAAGCCATCACGCTTAGAAGCTTCAAAGAGTTCATCTTCCTGTGCATAGTAAAAGTTATTCAGTGGCAATCTCGGATGCTCTGTTCTTACAGGGGTTTCAGGCGAAAAGCCTTCACTAACATAATTATCGAACGGACCTAAATAGTGTTTTAACCCAGTAACCAAAGCAACGTGTTTTACTGATTTTTTGGGGGATAATACTTCAAGTAAATTTCTAACCAATGCGCTGTTTACTTCTATATTCTCCGCTTCCGTTTCTTTCCGCATCCAGGCCGTAAAAAATACGTGGGTTGGCTTTACCTCCCTTAATGCTTCTTTTAATGATTTTGGATCAAGTAAATCAGCTTTTATATTTTTCAGCCCTTTAAGTTTGACTTCAGATTTCCGTGTAATGCCGTAAGTTGTCCAATTATTTTTCAGTAATTCTTGGGCAAGATTGTTTCCCGATATTCCACTTGCTCCAACTATTAATGCTATGTTATCCATAATCCTCTTTTTAATGTTTTGGGCAAATTTACACTGGGCATACTGGCTTTGCATTGATACATATCAAGAAATGCAATTGATTTAAATCAATTGCTTGAATGCAAGTTCTTTTTTACCCTACTGATCGTTTCAGGGCTTAGACCAAGATATGATGCAATAAGATTTTGTGGGATTCGCTGTGAAATAAAAGGGTACATTTTTATTAAATGGAGATATTTCTCCTCAGCGGAATAGGTGTTTGAACTGATTAACCTTCTGTCTTTTGTGACTAAACTATTTTGGTACAAAATTCTAAAATAACGTTCCATTGATGGAATTTTAGTCAAAAGATCTTCATAATTGGAATGGGAAATCAATAAGACTTCGCTATCTTCAATAGCTTCAATATATAGAATGGCTTTCTCATCACAGATAAAACTTTTAAAATCAGAAACCCACCAGCCTTCCCAAGCCAATAAACTAATATGTTCTTGCCCCTTATCATCTATGGTATAAGATTTTAAAGCACCTTTTGATACGAAAGCCAGGTTTTTACAATAATCGCCTTCCTGAAGTAAAAATTGTTTTTTTCGTAATTTTTTGACCGCAAAGAAGCTAGGAAGAAGTTGTTTGTCCTCTTTGGTCAGTTCTATTTTTTCTTCAAGTTGCCTAAAGAGTTCATCTAACATAATTTCGTGATTGTTGTTTGTTTTAAGATTGATAAACGTAGTCTATCAGGTAACTTAAAATAATTTTCTAAGTCTCGAATATTATAAAATTCTTACAGATAGCTACCTGATTACCCAAAAAAGAATTAGGGGTTTTTGAGATAATCTGACGGTTTTTGATGGCACAGTACTTTTTTTGCAACGTTTTTACTTACAGGTTGATTTTATAGTTGTTTTTCCATTTTCTTCGACCATTTTAAATCCATTATCAAGCATTGGTTGAAAGCTTTTACGACCGGTAAATTGCCAAAGTGCATACCCATATTGACATTTATTAATCGTTCCATTTTTATATTTTTTCAGCATCAACTCTTTTAATTGTTCCCAATATTTTTTTGGCGAGTGAATAAATATAATTAGTGGGTTAAATTCTGGGTCAACAAAATCTTTATTATAATTTTTTTTTATCCGCTTAATACTCGGGAAGCCATACTTTTTTGTAATTTCTATCATTCTTTCAGTATGTTCAGCATCCATTGGATTAATATATTTTCTCCAAATTAGATTTTTAATACTGTCTGATTCAAATGATCTTTTTTTAACTTCCTCAACTCTTAAGCTATCAGATAAGTTTTCAAGTCTGTTAGTTTCTGATTTATCAAAGGTTTTGAAAACTGTGTATTCACGCATAGTTTGATCATATCCGTACATAAATTCCATCTCTTCGACTAAAGCGACAATGTCTTTCTTTAAAAGGGAATCCTTTTCAGTTTGAGAGTAAATTATATTACCTAAAAAAAGGCTTAATATCAATATTTTATATTTCATTCGTGATTTTTTCTAAATAACATAAAACGGCAGTCTGTCTCAAAATCTAAAAATACCTCCTGAAAATCGAGTATTTAATTTTTTTCAAGTTGCTATCCAAATACTCAATACAAGATTAGAGGTCTTAAGGCAGTCTGACGGTCTCGTATAACGGTCAGTTAAGGGATTAAAGTTACGGTTTTTCAGTTTAGCACAGACGGTAGCAATTCCTAGAGGATTCGAACGTATTCGAATCTGCCGTTTATGCCGTTAAATTTTTAGCTGCGGGTTTTTTCCTCAATTATAGCTTTTCTCTAATTTATTCATTATTTCTTTATAAACTATATCAAAAGTCATTTTCTCGTTACTTATATAGTTATCTAAATAATTATATACTAATCTCGATTTTTTTGGTTGTCGAGAAATTTCAAATTCGCCCTCCTTTTCACCATAATTTATCTGAATTATTTTTGCTGTTATTGCTCTAACAATAATTTCATCAATATTTGTATATTCTTCATCAAATTTTTCTTGATTTAGTTTTTTATCAAATTCTTTACTGTAATATTTATTTAATAGATTATTTGTATATAGATGTGAATTTTCGTGGAAAATAATCCGTCGCGTATCTTTATTCCAGTTTAGGGAATTATTTCTAGTTGTGATTGAATCCGGTTTTTCGCATACATTGTTTAGAACGAATCTTCTTTTTTTATCCGCTTTTGGCAAAAAATTGATAGCCCTGCTTGTTATTGCATTTAAAGGGTCAAAATAAATAATAAGATTTGGATTCTTTTTTACCCTAAAAAAATCGTTCAACTTTTGAGTTATTTTGTTAGCCTCAATGGAATCTTTAAATGCTTTGAAATTTATATTGTAATTATTTTTGAAAGAAATTGTTTTTTTGAAATCAATCATCATTCTGGAAACAGAATCGAGATTTTCACCGTACCAATTAAATTGTCTTTTTAGAATTGTTGCATCAAGATTTTTCTTAGGTTTCAAGTTTTTATCAAGAGCCAAAGCTAAAATTGGTAAATCTCCGTTCCAAAAATCTCCATTAGCAATTTTTTGTACAAATGGGTGATTTGAGAATTTTTTATAAGGCAAGTAATGTTTAGAATAAAATTCATTTCTACAAGGATGGAACTTTTCATCGATGCTGTCCATAATCGCTAAATTATAAGCCACTCTAAATAATTGAATTCGGTCATCAATTTTGATGAGTGTACTTGAAAGTTCTGTTTTTTTATGTGGTCTCTTTTGTTGACAATTGGTAAAGAAAATTAAAAGTACAAGAAGCGTCAAGTAATTCTTTAATATCATAAAATACTATTGTTAGTTCATTTTTTCAGCTTACGTATAACGGTCAGTTACGGGATTAAAGCTACAGTTTTTTTTCGGCTAGTTACCGACTTTTGCAATTTCCAATGGATTCGGACGCAGTCGAATCCGCCGTAATTGCGGTTATATGTTTTTGCCACACGTTTTTTATGTATATAAACTATCCCAATCTTCTCCCATAACCCAACGTAATGCTGATAGTTTTCCATTTATCATTCCCCATTCAAAATTATCCCATTCTAGGTTTTCTTTCCCATATTTTTCCTCTACATTCAAAGCAGATTTTTTTGCACCTTCCCAGATTTCGTCAATTATAGTTGAGTTAGAGTTTCCGATTTCAAATTCGTCTCTTTTGATTAATTTAATTTCTCCGCTTTCTATCTTTTCTGCGCGAATTTGATGGCGATTATACCAAATTTTTTGTTCGAGTTCTCTTTCGATTTTCCAAATCTCTGTGATTCCTCTAGGTTCAAATTCCCAATCGTTTTCTATTTCGAATTCTTCTATAATTTCAGAGTTTATCGAATGTAACGCTTCAGTTAAATTTATGAAGTATTCAGATTTTGGTGAGTTAAATATTTCTTTAAAATCTTGATGTGGTTTTTTCTGATTGCCGTTTCTTAAACTAAAATCATTTTTGTTGTGTGTAATGAACATTAGTCCAAACTCTTGGGCTTTGTTCTTTATTAAATAATCATTGTAACACTCAATAATTATTGCATCTCCAATACTGTTTTTAGATAAGTGAAATGGTGCTTTTTTATCAATAGCTCTTTGAGTTGCTTTTAGTTTTATTTCATCCGTAACATTTATTATTTCTGCTTGATAAAATAATTCTTCTATTTTTTCAATTGAATAATAAGCTAAATCTCCCATTACAGGAACTTTATGGTCAATATCATTTAATTCAGCTATTAAGTCATTTCTGATTTCTTTCTTGGCGTGAGTAAAAACCATTTCACGAACTTTCTTAAAATGACTAGAAACACTTTTTTTCGCACCTGACGCAATTCTTTCTTTATTCCGTTCGAATTCTGTAAGTATAATGTCTGGAATTATTAATGATATTTCATTTTCTTCGATAAATTTTTCTAAAAGATTTAAAAGCTTTTCGCCTTTGTCAGTTTTAGCTATATCCAGCCAAACACAAGTGTCTATTAGAAGTTTTGTCATTTAGATTGCAGTTTTGTTAAATGTGTAGCAACATACGGATAACACAACAAGTTGTGTTACATCCATTTTAGTTAAAACACTAATCTACCTCATTTTTAATTGATTTAAAAGCATTTATAGCGACATACATATAAATTCCAGTAGTTTTTATAGATTGGTTTACCCATAAACACTAAAACTCGATTACTCTCAACAATACCATAGCCTACCGGCTACTATTATAATGCTCAACAAAAAATAAACCTTCTAACTGGTAGTGAACAAGATCTTCATTTTACGCCGTACCGGCCACACGAAGACTTAGTTACTGCCTACAGTTATTATTATTTGTGCATTCGAAGCATTCGTTTTTACAAATTCAATTCCGTTTAATACTCTTTGTTTTGTATTGTACATTTCACTTGTTCCGACAATTTCTCCGTTTCGAGCTTTTAAATTGAAATAATACTTTCCGTTTGAGGACGTTTTCGTAATATAATTTCCATCTTCACGCGAATTATATTTCACAGATTCTATTCCATTAAGACAGCCTTGTTTGCTTGTATAGGCTTCGCTTCTTAATATTATTTCTCCATTAGATGCTTTAAGGCGGAAATAATATAGACCTTTTAATGTTTGAATTATTTGAAATTTTGCCATTTTAAATTAATATTTTGATAAATCTTTGTGATAGTTTTTTTCCCAAGGCAATTTTACTGAACCTGTTGTTGTTTGTATTATGTCCCCCATATTTGAATCTATGTTTATAACATTATTCATAATTAAATCTTGATACGTTCTAAGCTTACTCATTCTAATATATGAAGCTTTATTTCCATTATGAGCGATATTGCCTCTGTCAGAAACAAACTGATCTATTTCGGTTGAGTTATTTACCGTCCATAATCTAGTGTAATCGGTTATACCTAGATAGGTCGAATATAATTTTCTAAGTTTAGCTCCTTTAGGCGTATTTAATAACTTAGTTTCTTCTTCTGCATAATTTCGCCATACTTCTTTCCACCCATCCCCTGCTAATTCAATAGGTTTCGTATTATGATTATCCGCCTTAACTTTTTCACTTATTGTCCTTTTGATATTATTGTTTAACAGATTTATATCATTAATATCTGCACAAATTTTATCTATCGTTTCTAATAATAAGTCTTCATTATATCTTTCCCAAGCTGCACATAACATAACTACAGCACTCCTTGTCAAATGACCTAAGTTTTTTCGACCACGCTTATTGTTAGTGTAAAATGTATGAGTTTCGATTAGTTTCAGAACATCAATTCTAATATGAAGAAAGTTAATGTAGGAATTTGATGGCATAGATGGTTTCTTTTTAATTGTACCCAACTTATGTATAAACGTACCGGTACGTTTATTTCTGTTTTAGTGATGACTAATCTAACGGATTTTTATTGGTTTAAAAGTATTTACAGTAACATAATTATCAATTCTAGTAGTTTTTTTGGATTAGTATAAGCATAAAGACACAAACTGGATTACATCCAAATCTCCCATAACCTAACGGCTGCTACTAAAAAAGGCCAACAAAAAATTAAAAATCACATAACAGGTAATGAACAGGATATTCTTTTTAGGTCGTACAGACTACACGAAGAATTACATATTGCATACTGTTTTTAATTCGAATATAAATTTATTGTTTAATTTCAAATCCTTGACTAATAAGTGATATTTTTTCTAATATTTTTCTTAGTTCTTTGTGCATTTTCATATTATCAATTATTACTTTTTCACTTATGATTATATAATGTGATTTTTCATTTGGTGGTTTTACCTCTAAAATAGGTGTGAAATTTGGAAATAAAAAGGATAAAAAACCGTGAGTATAACAGTCTCTATCATAAATATAATTATGCAATTTCTTTGTGAAATTTTTTCTTTTTTGAGGATTATTCAGTTCGTTTATTTGATGAAAAACTTTATCAGTTTTAATTATACAACTCAAAACATTTCTTAATTGATTGAACGTTAAATCACCATTTAATGGGTATTTTTTTAATTCCTTACATTTATTATTTCTCTCAACAATTTGTGTTATTTCATTTTTCTTTAAGTAAAAATTATAGATACTTTTAAGTTTTTTATTTATAGTTTCGGATAACCTGCTCAATTTTGATAATCTACAAGAAAGAAATTCATATTGATTAATTAAATCGTCAACAACATTTTGGCTCAATTTATTCAGTTCATTTCTTGCTTCATATAAAATCTTTAAAGGACTTACATTATCTTTATCTTTAATTCTTGGAATTTCAATTAATACTGTCATTTCCATTACTTCAGGGATTTCTTCAAAATCTTTACTTGGAATTGTCAATTGTGCAGATGTGATTATTTCAATTCTTTCAGGTCTTTCAATCTCTTCAATTTTCATTCTATTACAGATTCAGATTTCACTTTGGTAATGGTTAGGTAAAGATAGATATAAAAATAGTGCTTTTTCAAAAACACTATTTTGTAAAACATTATTTTATAGTCTATTAGAAGGCTGATTTTACAATATTTGGTTTTAAAAAAACCACCCAAACCATTTACGGTTTCCCATAAAAAACCTCTAAGTAATCTATCAAAATATTATTTTAAAGAGCTGGATTATGGTTTTTCATAGGATACGATATTGCAAAATTTTTATTTTAATCTCTTAATTAATGTTTCTCTATTTTGTTCAATTGGTAAGTCTGAATATTTATTTAGGAATATGATTAGATAATCAACTTGATTTTGCGGTAAATATTTTGAATCAAGTACATCTCTAAATGTTTTCATTTCAGAGGACAAAAGAGTTTTAAGATTTTCTTTTGTCAATCCTGTTCTTTCAGCGATGCGAAGCGCTAATAAACATTGAAACGGATTTGGATTGTTTGCCAATTTAGTCAATAAATCCATTTTATTATTCCAATTAATTTTACCGTTAAAATCATTTATGAATGAAGTAAGAAGAGGTTGAACTCCACTACCCTTTTCTAAAAGTAATGGTAAGAAGTCTACTAAATCATTTTCATTTTTAAGATAATTTGGAGCTATAAATACCGCTGTACTTTTTATAGAATCAATGTCTTTAGAATGATAAAGTGCAGATAAAATATCTTCTTTTGAGAATTGATTTGAATAACTTTCATACATAGCTAAAGCTTGTATGATTTTATCTTTTTTTAAATCTATTCCATAATTTTCAAATTCTAAATGCAGTTTATTGTATAAGCTATCTATTCCTGAATTATTGTTTTCTATATATAACTTTTTGAAAAATGGCACCTGTTGTCTCTCATAGAATCCAAGTTTTTCATAATCAGACTTGAATTTGCTCCATTTTTTCAATTCTTTGTTTCTAAAAGGTTTAACGTTATTTTTAGAGGTGTACTTTGGGATATCTCTAACGGTAACTATTATTTTGTTTGAAAACGGAATAGGGATTTTATTCCCGTCCATAATACCCATTTTAACTAAAGATTGTTGACATATTCCTTCTGGATAAGATGTGATCTCAGCTAAAAAATCTTTTTTTGATTGATTTTCTAATCCCCAAACTTCTAGAAAGTCATATTTCTTTTCGATGTCAGATAATTTTTGACCAAAGAAAGCAATATTTTGTATTAAGATTATAGCTACTAAATATATTCTTTTCATTTGTTCTTATATGTTTTATAGTGGTATCGTATAAGAATAATTGTGGATTAATTGAAAACTAAGATAACTAAAATTACATTTTTTTAAGCAAAACCTCGATTTTCGGTGAATTTTTTGCCTAAAGTACAGACTTTTAATACATATTTTGGTAAAGAATATGAAGGATCAATCTCTCTTCGATTTCCCTTTTTTATTTAACTCTTTTCTTTTTGTATTTAATAGAGATGTTAAATCAACACTTGGTAAAGTGTATTTTCCAAATGGACAATAGGAAGTAATTGCAGAAATATAGTTTCTCAAATTATTAATTGAAATAGAAACTCCAGAAGTCCATAAGAAGTCAGATTTTTCCTTTTCAGATAATTTTGACTTAGTATTAAAACTAAAAATTGAAACTCCTTCAGTGAATAGGGAATAGCCTGGCAAATGATCTTCTTTATTGTTAATATCAATTTTAGTAAAAATAAGAAATCTATTTTCTTCAGATTTAATGTCTCTTACTATGAAATCAATATCTATATAATAATCATTAGCTATTTGCCTTAAATTTATATCATCACTTTGCGGTTCAATAAAATCATAATCAGAATTGACGATAAAAAAATCTTCTAATATTAATTCGGATTTTACTAATTTCATTATGCAGTTAGCTGTTTTTTGATAATCTTCATTGAACTTTTTTCTCCTCCTAAAAAGGCTTCTCCATTGTTAGGATTTAAATTTCTTAAAATTTCCCAATTTGTTTTTTTCTCACCTACAGAACCCTCTTTCTTCAAATTTTTAAAATTGAAATCTACATTAGTTTCATTATAGGAGTTTTCAGTTATTTTAATTTCAATGTTTAAGTCTAGCTTTTTCTTTAATTTAGCTAGAGTAATAAAATTAAGTAATTTACTACCTCTATATAGCTGAGTTAAATAGCTTGCGGACGTACCAATTAGTTCAGCAAGATTTTTTCTTTTTAAATCTTTTTTGTCTGCTATAGCACTAATTTCAGACAACATCTTTGAGGCCAATACTTTTGCTTCAGTTTCATAATCATTTTCAAAATCTTTAAAAAGATTATCAAATGCTGAATCAAGGTTTTGGATATTTTTTTCTGATGATTTCATATTCTGCTTGTCCTACTTTGTTGATTATTGGAATGTTCTTTTTATTATTTCCTTGGCTCTTTTTCTTTTTAAAAAGCTCACTTGCAATTATTACGAATGTTTTATCTTCTAAGGTAACCTCTTTGCAATATATTCTATCGTTATCTCGCCCTTTAAAAAATTTCATTGCAGTTACATCCTTGCAATTGTCATTTATATTTTCTTTATCATATATGTCGGTATTTCTATGTCCGTCCAATATCACACCAATTATATAATTAAACTTTTTTTGATGTTTTTTATCTTGATTGATGTATTCAAAAATTTCCTCCCAATTGTCAACATCAACGCAAATTATTCTTTTACCATCCGAGCTTTTAATTATTTCTTTGGCTTTTCTCACTACAAAATTAAGCTATAGGTTAATTATTGCCAAATTAATTTGGCAATTTTTATTTTACTTTAATATTTCCGTTTAAAAATTATTTAGAATAAGTACAATTTTAGTAATAAATTTATTAGTATTAAACTAATAATTCAGTGAGTTATCAAATAATTATTATAATTACGAACTATATCGGCTGTCGCAGGTTACAGGAGTTGGGACGCGAAGTTGTCGGTTTGATTGTTTTCTTTCCTGGTTTCAAAAATTACACTTTTTCGACAATACCCGTCTTAATTTGCAATGAGCCGTCTTTGTTGGCAATAGTTTATTAGTCACAATCTGAAAAATCAAATGCCTCTTTTTGCTTGGCATAAATTTCTTTTAAGGCTTTTTCAAAAAAAATTTCAGCCACTTCATCATTGAAGGGTTCTCCGTGTTCTTCACATTGTTTTTTAGTTTCAGCTTTGATTTTTTCTCTAAATTCCGGATTATTTACCTGTTTATCGTAAAAAGACTGATAAGCTTCATTAAAAGTGGCTTCAGAATCTTTGTAATAAAAATTCGATTCAGTTTTTTCCATTTCTAAATATGCGGCTACCAAATTTCCATACTCAATTAGTTTTTCAAAAAGAATACTGAATTTTTCAACTATTTCAATAGGATAAACGGCCTTGCTTGCTGATATATAACCAGAATAAGGAGATTTCTTTAATCTGTCAACGCCTTTATATAAATGACGACCATAACACGTTGCCATCGTTACAAATAGTTTGTTGCAAATGATAATATTAATAGGTCGTAATAGTTCAATTAATTCAGTCCATCCAATCAATGTCCCATTTGAAAAAATTAAACCATCAAGATTTTTAGATCCGTGCATTTCGAAATGAATTAAAATGCCACCTGTCATATAAATAGCATTAGTCTGATAGTACTTTAGTAATTCGGTTAACTCTTGTTGTTTAGAAATACTAAAGTAGTTATGAGTCATATTTTTTCCATACAAATCTATTCTTCGTCTAATGCAGTCATCATATATTTCCTTTCCAGTTAGTCTTTCATTTGTTAGACTTTCTATAACTATGATATGTTTTACTTGACCCACCATTCTTTTAAATTAGGCACAACGCCTTATATCTACTTAAAAATACGTCTTTATCCTTTTTAATTTCCGGTTATCAACACTTTAAATATATCTAATTAATTTAAATTATAATTACGGTTTCCATTAAAATACTTCCAGGAAGCTCTTAATCTTATAGGCAAAATATCAATATTGAACAGATAAACATCTCTTTTAAATTCAATTTTTTGGGATGGCATTTTTTGTGACTTTTATCTTTGTGGGTAGTTATTTTTCTTGCATTTTTAATATTTTATTCAAAATCAGCAGGCATCTGTATAGCGTTAAAACTATAATACACAATGCAAAAATATTATAGTAAAAAATATAATTTATTATCTCTTTAGATAAACCTAGTTTTAAAGAATAACCAATAAAAGCGATTACAATAAGTGATTTAATGCAATTTTTTAAAATCTTTATTGTCTCAAAATACAAATTCGAAACAAAAAACATATTAAAAACAGTCTCATCATAGGAATAACTTTCTTTAGAAATTTTAGAGCTACTTTTAAAAGTTATCAACAATGTTAATAGTGTAAGGATAAATCCAGCAACAGTAAAAGCTACATTAGCTAAATCAGATGAAATTGTTATAGAGCGTTCTAATTTAGGAAATGGGAAGCAAAAATAGTATTTTGAATAGTAGACTACTACAATTACAATTATCGAAATAAGGTAATCATAAAATAGAGGTCTTTTAAAATAATAATCCAATATCATTAGTTAAAGCTTACCATAAATTCATTAAAATCTTCAACCACTAATTCATAAAGATGACGCTTTTTCTTAAGATCTTTCATTTCTACTTCATATTCAAGCTCTTTTTTACCTTTAAGTAAATTAAATAAATCTTCTTCACCATCTTTATTTTCATATTTTACTACAAAATCTTCAAAACAATCAATATGAAAAGGACGCTTTTTAAACTTGCTAATCAAAGTTGTAACCATTGAATTTGCTTCTTTATTTAATTCCTCGCTAGTAACATTACTACCCGGTGTCTGAAAAAATGTCTCTATTTTTATATAATTTGGCTTCAATCTATTACCAATAGTATTTATACCTGTAAAATATTGGCCTTTAATGTCATTATCCATTTGAGCAATTTTATTAGGTTGAATTTTAATCTGCATATTCAAAACATTTCTCAAACTTTCTAGAGTTTTATCAATTGTATTACTTAAATAAAGATTTACTTCTAGAGCTTTCGAAAGTTTTAATTTATCCCTTGCTACATTTCTTAGGTAATATTCTACATCAGACATTCTTGGCCCATAATGATTATATTCGATACAAATAACAGTGTAATTTCTACTATAGTCTATAAAAAAATGAGTTTCTTCTGCTATGGAGCCTAAGGTTTTTATAGGAACTAATTCGAATTTATCAGCTGGTTTTATTTTTGGAATTCTACCCGATCTTAATAGTGCAAGTGAACAGCGAATTCTCCGTTCTCTAGGTAAAAAGACTGCGCTGGTCATAAATAGTTCTCTAGGGCTCTCTGATCTTCTATTACGATGTTTATCAATCAAATAACCTTGTCCTTTATGTAATTCATTAGTCAAAAAAGTAATTACTTTTCTTAAAATATCGGAACTACTATATTCATTTTCTAAATGAGAATAAGGTTTGAATCTCATTGAATAAAAATGAAATCTTAGTATTTCTTTTGGCATAAATTCTATTTTTTAAGTTTATAGTTACTCACTACAATTAAATAAATTATGGTTTACCGAATATTTATTCGAGTTTCCAATCCTCAATATTACTTTTACTCGATCTATTCCATAAATCCTTTCTCATTGCAAAGGCAGATTTAAAAAAATTTTCCTCACTTGGGTTTTCTATGAAATTTTTAATACTAACTAATACTTGATCAGACGCATATAAAAGAGAATTGTAATAGAATTCTTTTAGTTTTTGATTGGAATATTCATTCATTTCAGCTTCCTCTTTAATATTTTGAAAATTTGGGTCGTGAATATCGAACTGTTTGATTGAGTTGGGATTCAATACGCATCTCATAAATACTAAAATTGAGCGATACTTGTTCTCATTTAAATTTTGAATTTTTATTTCAGTTTCTTTTTTCCGTTCCAGCAAATGCTTTATCCAAGCTCCTAAAACTCCCCCTAATCCTAACAAACTTATTACACTTATAATATCCTTTGCTTCGATTTCTCCCATAAACTATACAACAACTAAACTAATCACGGTTACACTTAAAATAGAAATAAATTTAAATAAAGAGAATAATTTACAAAATCTCAATTTTCAATTATTTTTACGTTAAAAATAATTACTCTGTTTCTTTATTCAAATCCTCTTCAATTCCTTTCAACAAATCACTTAATGACATATTCATAGCTTGGGAAATCCTGTACAATGTACTAATCTTCATTTCCTGTTGTCCTCTCATATACTTTCTCAAATTTTCAACGTCCATTCCATTAGCATCGTGGGCTACATTCTTTTGTAATAAAGAATCGTTTTCTTTAATGACGTCCCTAATTCTTTTCCCTACTACTTTAACAATCGGGTGATAAATTTTTTTCTTCTTTCGACTCATATTGGAAAATTACCTCATAAAATCTTAAACAATAGGATTGTTTATAATCAGGTTGCATACAACCGAAATATTTTTTATTTTTGAAAAGTAAATGCTTTTACACTGTTATAATTTAAGATGTAAATTGACTTTTACTTCCAAGTAATTTATTTATAATTTGGATATGCCATAAGGCTAGTCCGGGATGCCACGGCCAACCCTACGTTTTGCTGTGGTGATGGGTGGGAATTTTCCCCTAACCCCATAAGGGGGAATTCTATTGGGTGCGATTTAAGTGTAGTAGAATATTAATTAAAAATAATGCCAATGAAAGGAAGTTAGAAGTACGAAATTAGAAGTTAGAAAAGCGAGAAGCTAAAGACCACTGCGCTGTTAGAAATAAGAAAAGCTTACTGCTATAAAACCGGTCACTTCGATACGATTTCTCCGAAATCACTCAGTGACCTACAATGATAACGGCGGCTGAGTGATT
>CEOS01007855.1_pt1 | contig 18175 bp, 21 predicted proteins | sample 530601 | NCBI WGS metagenome assembly CEOS01 (sample SAMEA2620666, study PRJEB7988) | marine metagenome | biome: marine biome (ENVO:00000447); feature: mesopelagic zone (ENVO:00000213); material: "saline water (ENVO:00002010), including plankton (ENVO:xxxxxxxx)" | depth 1000 m
ATTTGGGTCGTCCCCACCGGCAGGCCGGTCTTGTTTGTCAGTATCGCGTCCAGGATGGTAAAATCGCCATCCTGCGTTCCGGCGCGATAGCCGATCCGCACCTCGTAAAGCGTCTCCGGCTGCAACGGCGCGATCGTGTGCAACACGGTCGGGCTCGCCTTCAATATCGTCGAGCTGGTCCAATCCGCGCTGCCCGCGACCCGATAGTCGATCAGGATCGCGTCGGCCGAAGGATAACCGTTGGAGCCAGCCACCACGATCGCAGGCTGCCCCTGACCGGTCGATACAGCCGTCACCGCCCAGTCATCCAGGTCCGGGGCGGGCGGCTTCAGGCTCGGCGCGGTCAGCGCGAAGGGCGCTGGCGGCGTCGTGCTTTGGCCCAGCGCGAACGCATGTTTCGAATAGGTCTCGGTCTCGGCCGAAAAGCTGACCTTGCCCGTCGACGGATCCGGCGATCGCCGCGTGATCAGCACCGGCTGATTATGCAGCCCTTCCTCCGGCACATTGAGGTAGATGACGTCGCCGGTTTTGAGGCCGATCCATTCAGGCCCGGTCGTCCAGCTGATCGGTCCGGCCTCACGGCTGTTGACGATCTCATAGGCGGCCAATTGGCCCGGTTGCGTCGCTGGCTGTCCCGAAAAGACTTGCACCAGCGGCATGTCGATTTCTTTGGTCCGCGCGCCGCCATCCGCCGTTACGAACGCCGGTACCGTGATCGCCGACCCGGATATGACCGCCCAGTCATTATCCTCGTTCACATAGCGCGGGATGACGCTGTTGAACCGATCGCGACGGCTCTTGGTGGCGGCGATCGACAACCCGTCGAGCAGATGCCAGCTTTCGATCGTCGCGATCGCGGTGCGCGGCGCGGCGACCAGGCAACCGATCATTGCGCCCGTCATCGTCGGCCGCGCGCCCCCGGCCTGCAGGATGCGCTTCAGGATGTCCCACTTGCTGTCGGTCGTCCATTCGACGCCGCCGGCGGTCCAGCCATTGGCGTCGCAAACATTGGCGCACTCTACGAAATCGGCGACCCGGATATTGGCGAAGGGCGCGCCAATACCGCACGTCCGCTTGCCATTCTGCACCCGGCCGAGCGCCCAGGTCAGCGCATGCAGTCCCGGATTGGCCGACCAGACATAGGTGGTTTCATCCAGCGGCCGACAAGGGCCGGATCCGCCGGGATAGCTGCTGTCGAGACGCGGATCATAGACCCGAACCCATTTGCCGATCCAGGCCGGCTCTGGAACGCCTGCGCCGAATTTCTCGCCTTCGGTATCGAACCGCAGCGCCCATTGCGCATGCGCGATGCCCGACAATTTATGGCCAGCGCCCCAGCCGGGAAAGCCCGCGCCGCCGAAGGACATGGCCAGCGCCGACGCGCCTGGCGATCCCGTCGACACCTTCTGCGCCATATAATTGGCGAAGCCGCCAACCGCATTGCCGTCACCGGCGAAGGCGACGACCTCATTGTCGGCGGTAAACCGCTCAATCTCTTCGATCGGTCCGCCGATCGACAGCAGCGCGACGAACGCCAATATGTCGTGCTTCGACTGGATCTTGAATCCGTCATAGGTCCGCGCGTAACAACGCAGCCCCGACATCCGGGTCCGGCCCATTGCATAAGGCAGACCGCTTTGCGGATTGGTCTGAAAGACCGTTGGCGATCCCTCGGCCGAGAAGGATGGCTTCTTGGCAAAAATCGACGCGCCAAGGGACAAGGCTCCCGCGGCGAGGCTAGCTGCACCCGCGATCGACCCGGCCAGCGCGCCGAGACTCGCCGCTTGGACCGTGAACCCGAACAGGCCAGCGCCCGCCGCCGCGCCCACGCCGGTAGCAACCAACGCCACCGCACCGACCACCAGTGCGGCGGTTCTAAGCGTCTTCGACATGTCAGATCACGCTCCAGGCGCGCAGGATCTGGGTCGGCTGCAACGTGACCAGGCCGAGATGATCCTGATGGAAGCCGAAGCAATTGCCGTTGCCGGCGTAGAGCAGCAGCGATCCGATGGGATGCTCGCTCGGTACTTCGGCAATATCGCCCAGCTTCATCCGCGAATATGCGATGGGCGTCAGTCCGATACCGTCCGCTATTTCGGCCAGCGTCGCATAGCCCATGCGGCGAAGGGCATTTTGCGCCGTTGCGGCCGATCGATAAGCGCCTGCCTTACTGATCAGGATTTTGAAGCCGAGCTGCTTCAGATGGAAGGCCGCGACCCGCGCGCAATCGACCTTGCCCCAGGTAAAGGGACGATCGCGATAGCGGGCCATCGTCGCCTCGATCGCAGCGTGCCGCCGCTCCATTTCGGTCATAGCGAAAGGCTCTGGCCACGGGTGATCGCGGCGCGGGCAGCATCGAACCCTTTGGCCGTCACCGCACTGGCGGGCGGCTTCGCGCCCCAGTACAGATTGACGTCGGTGCCCGTCATATATTCAAGGCCCAGCTCACCGGGCCAGATGGATTGATGCCAGCCATCCGACGCGCGCTGGCCTTCTTCGACCTCGAACAAGCGCTCGAAGACGCTGACGACAGAATAGGTGACGCTGCGCTGGCCGTCGGGCGCTATGTCGATCGTGGGGACATCGATCTCGCCCAGGAACACGGGTTCCGGATTTCCGATCACCGCACCGCTGACCGGATCGACCGCGCCGACCATCAGCGTGACGACGCTCCCCTGCATCGACGGGTGCGACAGCACCGCCATCGCACTCACGTCGGGCGGAAACAGCGTGATCGTGATCTCCGGCGCGCTGTCGCCAATCTCCTCGTCCAGCTCCGAAATGCTCGATATCGCACCAAAGACGGGATCGATCCCGACATAGGTCTCGCCGCCGATCACGAGTTGCGCGGATCCGTCGAGCAGGCAAAGGGTGTAGTCCGGGAACACGATCTTGAGCGCGCCGAACAGCCATACGGTCGGCTGTCCCAGCGCGGCTTTGAGCGTCGGGTCCATGGGGTTCCCCCAAATAAAAAGGGCGGCCTCGAAGGACCGCCCGTCATAATTTCGTTTGAAGATACGCCTCGCCCTCAGGCGTTCAGGCGCTTTCGGCGATGGTAAAAGAGAAGCTGGCGAGCTTCGCGACCGAGATTTGCCACGATATTTCCTCGCCGGGCGAGACCTGACCTTCAATCTGTGGGAAGACGATTTCTACGACGTCGTTGGTCGACAGGCCCGTGCGGATCATCGGCCAGATGGCCGCATTCACATTGCCGCCGGGATCGACGATTGCGTCGGCGCGGAACATATGCATGTAACGACGACCCGCATGGATGATCGAAAAGAACTGGCCCTCGCGGATGAGATAGCCTGGCGTCATGTCTTTGAGCGGCAGGACCATGCCGGAGACGACACCCGCCGACAGTTTCGGCGCGCCGGGATCGCCTGCGTCGAACCCTGGCTGACGCCAGCCCATGATCAGCCTGTCTTCGCGCCCCTGCAACAGGCGGGATTGTATGATCAAAGCCTGATCGCGCGAACGCATCGGATGCAGCGAGACGCGCAGGCCGAACCGCGTGCCCAGCCGGTTGATCCGGATTTCCGGGCCGCCCAGAAACGGCGTCAAAATGCCGCCAAAATCCCGCACATAGGGGGTGGCGTCATTCGGCGCGGCCCAGCCGGGCAGTTGGACGACTGCCATCAGCGACCCGGTATCCGGCGGCGCGCGCGCCGCACGCTGTCGGCCGAAGCGGCGCTGCGCGCATGCAGTGACGAATTGACCGCCATCGGCCCTGCGACGCTCGCTGCCCGCTTGTCGACGACGACGTCGAAATAGTCCGATGGCACGATATGCAATGTGCCCCCGCCATTGTCATTCTGGCCCTTTTGCGGATCGACGATCACGCGCTCGCCCTGGCCGACGCGCGCGACCGGGACACCGTTGATCGCCATCATGTTCGAATCGATGCCGGGAAGCCCTGCGACCCGGAAGCTGCCGCCCATGTCGAAGCCGGGCGTCGATCCCGCCTCGATCGCGGCCAGCCCGCGTAGGCCATCGATGTCGATCGCTTCGCCCAGCGCTGCCCCGCTACCGCCGCCCAACAGGCTGCTGCCCAGCTTGAATATACCGCCCAATATCCCGCCGCCGCCGCCCATCGTCTGCTGCACCTGGAACCGGATCAGGTCGCTGATCAGCTGGTTGAACAATTGACCGGCAAAGCCTTTGAGCTTGAGCGTCCGCGCAGCGGCCTCGCCCAGCGCGTCATTCATGTTGGTCAGCCCGCGCGCCGCGATATTTTCATAGGCCTCGTTGATCTCGGCGGCCGACTTGGGGATCGCCTGTCGCCACGCCTCCAGCGGCCCGGCATTGCGCCGTGCGATGATCGCCTGCTCCTCGCCTTTCTTCTGGTCGAGCAGGTCCAGATTTTTCTGCGCCAGCAACCGCTCGGTGTCGTTGGTCGTCGATTTGCGCAACACGCCTTCCAGCGCCAGGCGCTCCATCTCGATATCCTTGTCCAGGATATCCATCTGGATCCGCGCGCGCTCCGCATCGGTCGTAGCTAGGCTCTCGCGCGCCTGCAGGGACTCGCGCTGCGCATTCAGCGCATCGCTCTTGATCGCGATCTCTTCGTCGATAAGTCGGTCCTGAGCTTCGGCGTCGATCCGCTGGCGTGCCGCTACCTCCAGATAGGACAACTCCTCCAGCAACTTGGCCTTGCGGGCCTTGGTCAGATCGCCGTTGGACGTGATCTCGTCCCTGCGGTCCCGGATCTCGTCGTTGAGCATCCGGTGCTGGATCTCGGCCCGCGCCTGCGCCGACGTCGCCATCGATGCGCGCGCGGACAACGTCTGCGCCACCAGTGATCGCAACTGATTCTGATAATCGGCATCGATATCTTCGGCCGAACGTCCGCTCGGCCCCGCCGGCGTATCCGTCTTCTTGCCATCATCTTCTACGGCCGCAGGGATTTCCGGCGGCGTGTAGGCAGGCGCCATTATGGCGTCGGCATAGGCTTTGCGACGATCAGCGATCGTAGCCAGCGCTTGCGCGCGGGCGCGGACTTCATTCTCGGCGCGCTCGATGTCCTTTGCAACGTTTGGATCGTCCGCCACATAGCCAAAGCGGGCGACCGAACTGCCACTTTGCCGTGGCGTATTTTTTGCGTCGGCAAGCGCCTTTCTGGCTGTGCCGAGATCTTGTCGCGCCTTGACCAGGTCGGCCCCGGCCGTGTTCATTTCGACACGCGCCTTGGCGAGTAGCTCCTCGCGCAATTTGCCGGTCGCCATGGCCAACTGGTCGGTCAACTGGCGCTGTCTGAGCAGGCCTTCCGACGCCTTGTCCTGCGCGATCCGCGCCGCTTCGCTGGCCTCGGTAGATCGGCCTTGCCACAATACGAGGGCAGCTAGAGCGGTGATGATCAGCCCGATCGGCCCAGCGGCAAAGCGAAGTGCGGTGCCAAACGCGAGCATCGCGATGCGCGCGGCACCTATGCGAATGATGAGCGACCCAAGGGCACTGATGATCAGTCCTATGGGATTGAGCAGCGCGCCAATCACAAGTCCCAGACCGCCGAAGCGCAAGGCGACCAGAGGAATGACCACCTTGGCCAGCGTCAGCATCACCAGCATCAACGGACCGATGGCTGCTGCGATACCGGCAAAAACGCCAATCGCTGCCATGATTGGCTCCGGTAGATCCGCGAGCGCATCAACGACACCGGCTATTGCATTGTTCACGGCGGTAAGGATCTGCAGCAAACCACCATTGGCGATGGATATCCGCAATGCTTCAAAGGCGGAGGCCTTGTCCTTCAGCGATGCATTATAGCCATCGCGGGCCGTGGCCACCTGCTCGGCCGCGCTAACCTGGTCGATCGCTACCTTGATCGCGTCCAGACCGGCTGCGCCCTGCGTCATCAGGCCGATGGCCGTACGGATCGCGTCCGTCCCGAATATCGTCTTCAGCGCGTCGGTGCGGGCTTCGTCGGACAGACCGGCAAGACGATCGCGCAATATTTGCGCGATCTCCGTCAGCGGCTTCATCTGTCCGCTGGCATCGAAGAAGGACAGGCCGAGTCGCTCCATCTCCTTCCCGGCTTCCTTGCTGTTCGGCGTCAGCGCCAACAGGAAGGTCTTGAACGATGTCCCGGCATCCGATCCGCTGGCGAACAGCGACGATGTGGCCGTCAGCGCGACATTCAGATCCTCGAAAGATACGCCCAGCCCGCCAGCGACGCCGCCGACTTGCGCAACCGCGCCCGCATAATCATCGAAACCGAATTTCGACGCATTGAGCGCCCCCGCGATCCGATTGACGACAGGCGACAATTCGTCGGCGCTCTTGCCGAATTGCGCCATGATGTCGGTGACCAGGTCAGCCGAGTTGCCGAGGTCCGAAAAGCTCAGCGCCGATAGCTTGAGTGACTCTTCGAGCGCCCCGTCCATGATCTGCGATGCCGTCAGGCCATTCTTGGCCAGCATCTCGATCCCGTCGGCCGCCTCGATCGCCGACTTGCCGACCGCCGGCCCCATCTCCTGCGCCGCGTCGGACAGGGCGCTTAGCTGGTCCGGCCTGATTCCATACAGCGCCGATTTGACCCGGTTCATGGACGCTTCGAAATCGCCGGCCGTGCGTGCGCTGGCAATGCTGATAGCGGCCACCGGCAGCGTGATCCCGGCCGTCAGGCCAAGGCCGATATTGCGGATCGATTCCTCGACACCGCGCAGTTTGGACACGAACCCGTCCAAGGAAATGTCGGCGGCAGCAAGTCCGGCGTCGAACCCCTTGGCGTCAAGATCCAGCACGCCATGGAGGCGGCCGACAATGCTACTCATGTCGACGGTCTCCGATGGCGATTTGAGCCTGCTACTGCAGGGCTAGTCTGTAGGGGGAAGCGGTGCGCCGCTCGATGTCGGCCGCGTTTTGAAATAGGCTTTCAGCAGCCGGACATGGAAAAGTTGGGTATCGGCCGACTGAACGACCTCCTCCGGCTTCTCACCCGCGAGTTCGCGGATAGATGGCAGCTCCTTCGCGTGGCGAAGCGCTGCATGATGATAGACGGACCAGGCGCGACCGATATGGTCGCCGTTCAGCTTTTCGCCTTCGCCCCGGATCGCGAGCGCGGTAAGGCGGGGCGTGCTTTCCCAGAAGGCCGAGAGCGGCTGCCCGGCGCGGCACCAGTTTGCGATGATGGCTTCCCAGTCCCACCGGTCGGCGCCGGGCTCTGTCCGTTTCCCAGCGCATCCTCGCCGTCAGCCTTGTCGGCACTGCCCGGCAGCGATCCATTGATCACGGTGATGAGCGCCGCCTTCAACTGCGTGTCTCCGGTCAGCATCATATCGGCCGCCTGATCGAGATCGATCTCCGGGTGATGACGATCCAGCGCGGCCGTCAGCACTGCGGCCAGGTCGCCGATCCGTGGGTTTTTCCCCGCCTCGATCGTGGCCTTCAGCCGACCCATGAAGTCGAGCAGTGAGGTATCGAGTATCTCCTCGATCGCGAGCCAGGCGAGATTGTCGAGCACCAGCCGATAGGTCACGTCTTCCAACGTGAAATCGGCCTCCGCCTTCAGGAAGGTCGCGCGACGCATCAGACGGTCGGTGCCTGGCCGCGCGCGCCGGTCGGCTTGAGCGTCAGCGTGCAGGTCTGCTTGTCGGTCGATCCGGAAGGCAGGTCGCCGATTTCGTAGGTCGTGCCGAAGGCATTGAAGTCCACGTCCTCGGTGCCCGCCGCCGCCTTGACCAGCGCGGTAACGGCGATGGGCGATTCGGCGCTGGCGGTCATCGCGGCAAGGCAGGCGTCGTCGGTCGTGCTGCCCGCAACGTAATTCATCGTGATGACGCAGTCGCCCAGCTCATAGAGATCTTCGGGCATGAACTCCTTAGCGACGATCGTGTCATGGTCGGTCGTACCGATCATGCCGCGCGTCATGTTGGGGAGTTTGACGTTGGTGACACCCGCCAGTTTGACTGCACCCAGATGGATGGTGGTGCCATGGGTAGTTTTGGCCATTGCGATTGCTCCTAAGCTGCCAACTTTTCGATGTCCGTCCACATGGACTGGATGAAATAGGTCATTGCGCCGGGCGCTTCCTGGTCGAAGGCCGGACGGATAAAGGGATGGGCGGGGGCGTTGATCGTGCCGAGTTCGACGAAAACGATGTAATAGACATCATCGTCGTCGGTGATTTCCGGGCCGACATACATCGCATATTGATGGTCTGACGCGGGCGACAGGTCGTGAAGCCGCGATGACATGCGGTAATTCGATAGCTTATTGAGCGGCGCGATCGTGATGCTGCGCCGCGTCCGCCCCGTCCGTACTGGTGCGTTCGATGCCATCTTGTTGCGCATCGGCGTCAAAGCGGCGCGCGCATTCTTCTCGAACAGCGCCTGCCCCATGCCCTGCCGGATCCGCTTGAGCGTGTCGCGCATATCCTGCGCGCCATCGAACCGCATCCGCATGTCCATCACAGCACCTCCCAGGTGAGCAACATGTCGATCGATCGGCGATAGATGCTGTCCCGCCCGCTGCCCGAAATGGGCGGAATATCGATATCGGAATCGACGAAGCCCGCGCCGAACTGCACGCCGTCGCGCAAAGCCGCTTGTTCGATCGCCGCGATATAGGCGTCGCCGATCCGACGGGTTTCCGCGAAACTTTCGGCCCAAATATCGGCCTGCACCCGTGGAGACTGTAGGCCGTCGAAACCGTCATGGTCATACCGGCGGCCAGGAGAGACGACCATCAACACCAGAGCGGGAAAGGGTTCGCCCTCCGGCCGATCGCCCCAGCTGATAGTCGCGACCATCGGCCCGACCGGACTGTCCGCCAGGCGCGCGCCATAGGCCTCCAGCGGATCGCTCATGTCGCCACCCGCGTCGCGGTAAAGCCGAACCCCTCGTTGAACCCGATCTCCTCGATCGCGCTGATCTCCCACGCCGGCCATTTCGCCGGATCGGGATCGCTCAGCGGATAGCGAATGCGATCGCGAATACTGACGGCGCGGGTGTCGCTATCGGCCAAAACATAGAAGCTCGCCGTTTGCGATCCGACCTGCTGCGCCGCCTCCCTGGGCTGCGCCGCGGCGCGCTGTTCGCTGCCCGCCCCGTACATCACATTGGCCGATCGATGCGCCTTCTCGCGCCATTCGGCATTGACGGTGCGATGGCCATACCCATCCTTCTCGCCACGGCGCACCTCGAACCGGATGCGCTTGTTGCGTCGGGCGGGCAGCAAGCGGCGATCGCCCATCACATCCGCCTGAAACGATAATGATTGATAAGGTCATCGACGGCTGCAGGCACAGGCCCACCCGCCCGCGTGTAGAGATGTTCGACCAGATAGCGGGTCGCCTGTCGCACATCTTGCGGGACAGCGGCCTGCTGCGCCTCGATCGTCGCCTCCGGATCGATATGACCGACCGTAGCCGTCACCGTAATCGCGCCGGGTACCGCGGCGGCACGCGGCCATCGCGCGCCGATAGATGGTGTCACAAATGTCCAGTCGTCCCGGACGAACGAGCGGAAATCTTCGAAAAGCTGGGTATCGCCCGCCGGATCGAGATAGTGGATCGCGATGCTCTCGGGGACCACAGGTATGGCGCGGATGCGCAATTCGCGCGGGAAACAGTCCAGGCTGAACGACATGGTCCTCTGCACCGCCACCACGCCATAGATGGTCTCGATCTGACGCGCGGCGATACGGATTAGATCCGCGATCGCGACATTGTCATCGGCCGTATCGACGCGAAGGTGGAGCTTCGCGTCGGCGACCGTGATCGGACCATCCATGGACATAGCGCTTAGGCCTGATTGGCCTGCGGGTTGTCGTGACCCCAGCCCTTGATCACCAGCGCGGCGATCGGGGTGCCGGTGCCATGCGTGCCGGAAAAATCGGCCAGCAGCTTGAGATAGCGCCGTCCGCCTTTGTAGCCGAAGCGATAGGCAGCGGCGTCGGCATGGGCCGCGATCAGCGCCTTGATGATGCCGCCGGTCCCGACCGAGGCCACGCCCAGCACGTCGCCGATATCGACCGCATCATAGGTGACGTCGTCGTCGCTATGCGTGAGCTTGAACTCGATCTTGTTGGCACCGCTGAACGTGATACCACCCGCGCCGATCGCGAGCAGGATCTCCGCCGCGTCATAGCCGCGCAGGTCGATCGCTGCCGGCGTGTTATCGGCCGTCAGCACGGCATTGCCGATCGCGACCGCGACCGACATTGCGGAATGAATGTCCTTCATCGAAGGTCTCCAAAAATTGCAGGAAAGGAAAAGCCGCCGGAGTTTCCCCCGGCGGCCAGAAAGCCAGAAAGCCAGAAAGCCAGACCGTCAGTCGATCAGGCGGCACACTTCAGCAGCTTGATCGCCTCGAAATTGGTGACGCCGCCGCCAACGCGCTTCGTGGTGTAGAAATGGACGAACGGCTTGTTGGTGAACGGATCGCGCAGGATGCGGACGCCCATGCGATCGGCGATCGTATAGCCGCGCTTGAAGTCGCCGAAGGCCACCGGAAACTTGTTAGCGCCCAGCGGATCCATGAAGTCGTCGGTATAGACCGGCTTGCCCAGGACAGTGGCGACTTCGGCCGTGGCCGACGGGGGCGTCCACAGATAATTGCCCTCCCCATCCTTCCACTTGCGCATTTCGCCCATGACGGGGTCGGACGTCAGGAAAACCGCGCCGTTGCGATAGCCCTGCTTCAGCGCATAATAGAGGTCGATCATGGCGTCGGCGGGGTTCGACGCGGCGAAGGCTGCGGCCGCGCCGGTCTTGATGAAACCGATCTTGCCCCAGGCATAGCTCGCATTCGCAACCGTATCGTAATTGAGCAGACCGCGTGGCTTCTTGACGCCCGACCCGGTGATGAACGCCTCGCTTTCCTGCTCGGCAAACTCGATCGAGACCTCATCCGCCAGCCAGGCGGCGATATCGACGCGGGCGTCGTCCAGCAGCGTCTGCGTGGTGGCCGGGTTGGCATACAGCTCGCCGGTGTTGATCGCGATCTCGCGCAACGTCGGCGTGCCGGTCTCGCCGCGTTCGTCCTCTTCACCGACCCAGCCGGCACCAGCGCCGCCCATGCTCACCAGCTTCTTGTAGGTGTCGCCCGAAATCTGGACGACACGGGCCAACTGGCGAAATACGGATACCGCGCCCATGACGCGGTCGATGCCCTGTTCCATGTCGACGGGGACCAGATAGCCACCGTCCGGGTCGGACTGGGTGGTAAGGCCAGCCTGTACCTCCAGCGCGCGCATGTCGGCATCGATGGCGCGATCGCCGCGACGGAACCACGTATTGAAAGTCTGCGAATGCTGGCGCGCGGCAGGCGTCATGCTATCGCCCGCGCCACCGCCCAGCTGCGCGGCGGTCAGCGCTGCCGACAGACGGTCGATCTCCGCATTGATCGGCTCGATCAGCGCGTTGGCTTCGGCCTGGGTAAGACGGCCCGAAATCGCCTCTTCATGCTTTGCGCGCATCGCTTCGACGGCAGCATTGATTTGCGCGATCATGGCCACGGGATTGTCAGCCTCGGCGCGCGGGGCGGCGAAAACGGCACGGGGCGTGGACGCGACAAGGGTCGCGCCGGCCGCCATCAGGGCGGCGCGGTTCAAATTCTTCATGGTGATTGCTCCTATCGGGTGACGGTCGCGAGGAGCCCAGTGAGCGCCTCGGCAAGTTTGGGATCACCAGCGCCTGGCGTGGTGGGTTCCTCGGTGGCAGCGCCTGGCGTGCCCTTCAGATTCTTGATGCGCGCGCGCGCCTGGCTGCGCGTCATGCCAGCGCCAACCAGCGCCAGCTCCATGGATCGCAATTCATTGAGTGACCGGTCACTGGCCTGCGCCTTGGCATCGGTCTCGATCTGGTCCGCAGGCAGAAGTGCGTCGGCAAAGCCGCGTTCAATCGCCGTCGCGCCGGACATGAAGGTCTCGGCGTCCATCCATTTGACGATCTGCTCGGCTTCGGCCCCGGCGCGCGCGGCGTAAACGCCGGTCATAGCGGCATCGAACGGCTCCATCCAGTCGGCGGTGGCGCGCAATTCATGGCGGTTCCCGCCTGCGAAAACCCAACAATTATGGATCATCAGGAAGGACGCTGCGCCAATCTCGACCGTGTCCCCGGCCATGGCGATAATCGACGCGGCCGACGCCGCCATCCCCATCACCTTGACCGTGATATTTTGCGGATGTTCGCGCAGCACGTTATAGACCGCGATGCCCTCGAACATGTCGCCGCCATAGCTGTTGATATGGACTTCGACGTCGCGGTCGCCGATCGCGCGCAGTTGGGACTGCACCTTTTTGGCGGTCACACCTTCGCCCGACCAATAATCCTCACCGATGCTGTCAAACATGGTGATGACATTGTCGCCCCTTGCGACGGCTCGAACACCGGCTGCAGCATCATAGCGGTCCAGCACCGACGCCGGCGTAAACGCCTGCACATTCTTATCGACGGGAAACGGCAGCGCGCCAGGGCGCGCGCCCGCAAACACGCGGGGCATGTTACGCATCTGGATCATTGTCATCCTTCTCGGATTTGTCAGACGTTCCGGCCGTGTTTGGCGGCGGGTAGTAGATGTCGCCGCCATCGCGCGGGTTCTGATCCTCCAACGCGCGCACTTCGTTGGGCGATGTCCAGCCCCACTGGAGCGCGATGGCATGGGCCGCATAGCGTGTTTTGATGTCCGTGCGGACCATCGCTGCACGGTTGAATCGTGCGTAGATCTTGGGATCCGCGATCATCGCGCTGATCGCCTCCTCCCACATCACCAGATGATCTTCCATGGTGTACGCGCTGAAGCCGTTCGACTTCTGCTCCAGCCCAGTCCCCCAATTGCTATCCGAACCGCTATTATCTCCTATCATGCTAGGCGGCACGCCGAAGAACATACAGATCTCGGACCGGGACAGCTTCTGCCCCTCGATCCACTGCATGTCAGTCGGGCTCATCGAAATGGTTTCCCATTTCAAGCCTTCCTCCAGCAGCAGAACGCCGCCATCCTTCTCACCGCCAGCCCGGAAATCGTCGAGCGAACGCTGAAGCCGATCATAGGCCGGATCGCTCAGCTTCTTGTCGTCGGGCATCGACACTGCACCCGATGGCCGCGCGCCATGGCGGAACGTGGCGGCAACCTGACGATCGCGTGCCTGCGCCTGGCCGATCGTCTCGCGGGCGTAAGTGAGCGGCGTCACGCCCGAATATCCATTCAAGGTCAGGCCATAGAGGTGAAACATCTCATCCTGGCCGACAGTGATGGGGGTGCCATTTTTGCGCACGACATCATATTCCAACAGCAGGTCATCCCGCTGCCGAACCGTCACCCGGTCAGGGTGGATCGGAATCAGCGCGCGAACTTCGCCGCGCGAGATCACTTTCAGGGCAAAAGCATTACCGCGAAGCAGGACATGTGCCTGCATCATCCGCCTGAACTGGGCGGGCCTTTGCCAACCATTGGGTTTGCGCTGAATCAACTGCGCGACGGCGTGGTCAGACGCATCGGCGCGCGTGCGCTCATCGACGCGACTCTTGAAATCAACCGGCAGGGTCGCAGCTTTCCCCGCAATCAGGCGGACGCAGCCGAACACCGCACCCTTCCGCATTGCCGTTTCCGGCGTCACCACCTCTCCAGACAGCCCGGCGTCGCCGCGCATCGCGGCCTCCAGTTCCTCCGAAGTCGTGATCGTAAAACCGCCATCCGGCGAGACAGATTGTGCCAACGGCCGCCCGCTCGCACCGAACGATAGCGGACGCCCGCCACCATCAATGCGTGCAGGTGCATCCCCGGCCGCGCGGCCGATGATGCGATCGAACAGGCTCATGCAATCTCCTCAGAGCACCCGCACGCCGCGTTGCTCATAGACGGATGGTCCCTCGGCTTCGTTGGCCAGGGCGATCGCGAAGGCCATGATCATGGCCACCGGATTGTCGATTTTCAGATGCGCTTGCCCGTCCGGTTTGTTCGGATAGACATTGTCCTTCTTGTCGGCGGCGGCGACGACGTTGGAAATCTGCCACTCCATCACCGGACAACCGCCATGAGCGATCGTCCCAGCGCGCATCACCGCGTCCGTTTCCTTCATCGGGTCGCTGAACGTCAGGACGCCTTGTCGAACTTCGATCATCGGAACACCGCGCTTTGTCAGCGTGGTCGACAGCATTGTTGCCTGATGCGGGTCGTAGCCGACATGCTCGACCTGGAACCTCGTCGTGGCGTCCTCAATCGCCTCTATAATCTCGTCATAATCAATGATGTTGCCAGGTGTGACATCCAGGAGGCCGAGGGCATCCCAGCCCAAATAAGCTGGAACATTCTCGACCGTATCCGATGGCAGGAAGTAACGGTTGATGATGATCCAAGGATCGTCGATGGTCGCCTTGCTACCTACAGGTGGAAACAAGTAAACCATCGCCGCAATGTCAATTTTCGACGCCAGATCGAGCGCAACGACGCACCGCCGACCCTGAAGCCTTGGCAGCAAAATCGCGTCTACCGCTCGGACGGGTATCTCCGCATCTTTGCACCGACGCCACGCCTCAATGTCGTAATAGGCCGACTTCGCTGAAACCCAAAGGTTAAGGTGCTTCGTCTTGATGGCGCCCGCTTTTCGCGGTGTCGCAATCGCATCTCGTATCCGTGCGCGCAGGAATTCGGCTTCCACCGAAATTCCCATATTGGGATTGGCCTTGCGCAGGGCCGATTCAGCTTTCCAATCGTCGCCCTCGTCGATGGTATATTCGACGAAGAAGGTTTCATGCTCCAGCGGCGGGCCGGGCGGCAGTCCGAATTTCTTGCGGACGTTCGCTGCTTTATCTGTCACGCCGATACCGGCAAGCAGCTTTCGTTCGTCCTGGATCAGCGCATAACAGGGGCCAGCAAGGTTATCACCTGCCGTCGTGATGAGCAGCTGCAAAGGCTGATCACGGGCACCCATGCCCGTTTCCATTGTCTCCACCTGACCGTCGTCGGCATGTTCATGATATTCGTCGTGGATTGCGCAACTGGGCGATTGCCCATCGCCGGGATCGCCAATGATTGTTTCGAATTTCGATCCATCCGCGACCCGGACGATCGCCTTGGCGAGCACATCCAGACCGAAATGCTTTTTAAGCGCCGGCGTCTTTTCCACCATCAGCCGCGCGGGTTGGAACACCTCCCACGCCTGCTTCTCGTTGGTAGCGCCGACATAGACTTCCGCGCCACACTCACCATCGGCGCAGAGCATGTAGGTGCCGATCCCGGCGGCAATTGCCGACTTTCCGTTCTTCCGAGGCACGACCAGAAAAAGGCGGCGAAACCGCCGTGTCCCTTTTCGCTCGCCCGAACGATGCACCCACCCAAAGGTGATGCAGATGATCCAGACTTGCCATGGCTCGAGTGTGAGGCGCTCCCGCGATCGCGCCCACTTGCCCTTGCTGTGAGGCAATTTTTCGATGAAGCGGCATGGCCGAGATGCCTTCGCGACATCGAATTGAAACGGAAACTGCGCCCCGCGTGCCTTGCTGAGCTTCAGCTCATCAATGAACCGCCGGCACTGTAACCGGATCTGCAAACCGGCCGGGATCTTGCCGTTACAAACGTCGCTCGCATATTTGCGCGCGATCGCTGCATAATCCGGCCCGTCCACATCAATCTATATCGTCAGCCGGCTTCGGCAGACGGTAGCGGCAATTCGATAAATTCGATCGAGCGGGACTGGCTGATATGCAGCGTGCGCTTGCTGTTCGGCGGGACGATCTCTTCGGTCACGCCATGATGCTTATGGGTGCCACAATCGCTTTCGAAGTTGTCCCGGCTAACGACCCGAGTGGGCCAGCGATGGGTTTCCAATGTGATCGTCGTGGTCATGGAGCTTCCTCAAAAATCGTTGAATTCGTTTTCGGCTTGCGGCTTGTGCCCGGACGCCAGCTTCAAGGCCGCCGACGGATTGAGCATCAGCTCCCCCAAAAGCGACTGTGCATGGCGCAAGGCCTCCGACAACATCGCAACCGCTGGGTGGGCACGCTTCATGACTTTCCGCGCGATAACCGCACCATCCTTGCCAGTTTGCGCGATTTCACTGGTGAACGTGCAACCCTCGGTCTCGATCACGGCCTGATACATGGCGATCTGTTCAAGACGCAGTGCGAGCAGTCCGACATGTTCCGCATGATGCGGACTGGACCGCTTTTGCTCTTCAAGGATGCCGGCGATTGCCGCGAAATACTGGCGCGCAATTTCCGATAAATGAAGCGGCGCGATCATTGGGCCGAGCGGCACATCCTGATTCACCTTCGCATCGCGATCCGGGCGATATGTGCCAGTGACCAGTTTGAGCGCCGGATCCTTACGTGGTCGTCCAGCCCCAGGTCGGGATCCGCCTCTAGCCATCCCGCCTCACTTTTTACCTTTTGAATTTGACCGCGTAAGAATCTGGCTACCAGTGCGGTCCTCAGGGCGGTCAGGGCGAAGTTTTGACCCTCCCCCTCCCCTTGCTGCAGCCCCAAAGGGCCGAACAATTCAACGAATTGCAGACCTTACGGCCTATTCCTCTTCCGCGATCGCGCAGCCTCACGAGCCGTCTTGGCCTTGCTATGCTTGTCGCACAGCCCTTGATAGTTGCAGCGATCGTCGCTGCCGCCCTCAGCCTTGTTGCGCACATGGTCGGCGATGACCGTGCGTCGAGGCGGCGTCACACCCGTCCGGATGCATTCGCGACACCAAGGTTCTTCGATGAGCACCTGCTTGCGCATTGCGTCATGCACGCCGCCATAGCCACGCTGCTGGCGGCTCTTGCCCTTCGATGAGGCCCATGGCACCGGCGGCGTCCAGCCAGGCGGCCGAAACCGCGGCGGCTGCACGGGCATCAGGCCTCCTTGACCGTAATCGCCTCAAGCTCGACGAGCAGCTGCTCGTCCCGATGCTCGACGCACCCGACCTCCAACTGCATCAGCACATAGCCCGGCAAGCGAACGCTATACTCGTCGAGCTGCTCGACCCATTGCTGAGCCGGCAACCCGATGACGCCAACGGTCAACCGATGCGCGCCACCTGTAAACATCACCGCGTCATAGGCACCGCTGCGCTCGGCCATCCAGGTCAGGCGACACCCGGCCGCCTCGGCCGACCGTTCAAGCCTATCCTTCAGCCGATCACCGGCGACCAGGTAATGCGTCATGCGGCCGACACGTCGATCGTGATCGCCCGCCATGCCGCCTGCGCATCGTCGCGCTGGTACATCCGAATGTAGCGCTTCGATCCGACGACGCGGAAACTGTCGCGTATGGCCTGCATCGCGTTCAACCAGCGCGGATCTGTGATCTCCAGCCGCAACAGGGAGAACAGATCATTGCGGTTGATCCGCCCTTGGCTATCGACGTTGAACGCGCGGTTGATGATCGCCTGGATCTCGGTGCGGCTATCGGTCGACCATTCGCGCAGACATTCGTCGACGATGCCTTTCGCCACTTGCAGCTCCGGCCCGAACTCGATGCTCTCAGCGACGGCCACGATGACCTTGTACAGCCCGTCATAGCTGGTGAAGGTCATATTGCCCTTCGACCCGCCGCGCTTGGACTGATATTCCTGCTCCAGCAGGGCGACGAACGCATCGACATCGTCGAAACTATGTTGCCTGAAACGTGCCACCTTGGCGGACAGCGGGAGCGCAAAGCCGACGATCCGGCGGACCATCTCATCCTGCAGCTTGTCGGCGGTCTTGACGGCCGCGTCGGGGATCAGCCCGCCATCGGCATTGCACCAATAGAGCGAACCGTCGATGTCGCGCTGACCCGGCGGTACGCCACCAGCAGTCGCGTCGCTCATGACAACCGATCCCTGACCACACGCTCAAAGGCTTCGCTGGCCTTGCTGGCCGCCTGGGCGGCCTTCAGCTCGGCAAGGATGCCGCGCAGGCAGCGCTTGGTGATCGGCGCTTGTTCGCCCCCGTCGCCCTCGATCGCGCGCTCCAGCACCTTGAAATCGATATTGCTCATGGGCCGCTCCGATCAGTACAGGGCAGACGAACGACGCCCGTCCGTTTCAAAGTAAAGTGGCGCGGCCGTCGCGGGCCGTTCGCCCCGGAACGGGGACAATATGGCGGCGACGATCCGCTGCGCGCGCTCCTCGGCGCGGTCGAAGTCGGACGTCTCGAAACGGGTCGCCAGTCGCAGGTCGCCGATCAGTCGGTCGAAATCATCACGCGGATTTTCGAGCGCATCGGCAAGGCCTGCAGGGGTGGTGCGGGATGGGGCGCG
>CEOS01126296.1_pt1 | contig 18145 bp, 20 predicted proteins | sample 530601 | NCBI WGS metagenome assembly CEOS01 (sample SAMEA2620666, study PRJEB7988) | marine metagenome | biome: marine biome (ENVO:00000447); feature: mesopelagic zone (ENVO:00000213); material: "saline water (ENVO:00002010), including plankton (ENVO:xxxxxxxx)" | depth 1000 m
CAATCATAACAAGCCTCACCGCAAAATGATCGCCGAAAACCCGATGTCCGGGCGCGGCTGCCATGCCGGGATCGCGAACGGGTTTTGACAGCGCCGGAGGTTCCGGCGAATGTCGCATTCGTGACGCGGCAGGGGGCAGGACCCGGAATGCAGGCAGACAATGAGGATCCGATCTCCTTGTGGGATCGTACCGCGCCGGCGGATGCGATTGCGGGGGGCATGGCGGCCTCGGCCGATCTGGCCATCGTCGGTGCCGGTTTCACCGGGCTTTCGGCGGCCCTGCACGCAGCCGAGCAGGGGCTGAGCGTGCAGGTGATCGAGGCGCGGCGGATCGGTCATGGCGGTTCGGGGCGCAATGTCGGGCTGGTCAATGCCGGCCTGTGGCTGCCCCCGGATCAGGTTCGCGCCGCCCTGGGCGAAGAGGCCGGAAGCCGCTTGATCGCCGGTCTGGGGGACGCGCCCGATCTGGTCTTTTCGCTGATCGAACGTCACGGCATCGCCTGCGAGGCGTCCCGAAACGGCACCATCCATGTGGCTCATTCGGCAGCCGGGCTGGCCGATCTGCGCGACCGCGCATGGCAATGGCAGCGTTTGGGCGCACCCGTCGAACTGCTGTCGGCCGCCGAGGCCGCGCGGCGGACCGGGACCCGCGCCTTTCACGGCGGATTGCTGGATCGCCGCGCCGGCACGATCAACCCGATGGGCTATGCGCGCGGTCTGGCGCGCGCCGCGCGCGCGGCCGGGGCGCGGATCGTGGAAAACGTCCGCGTAACGAAGCTGACGCGCGAGGGTCCGGCCTGGCGCTTGCGCAGCGATGCGGGCGAGATCAGGGCGGATTCGGTGATCCTGGCCACCAACGCCTACAGCGACGGCCTGTGGCCGGGACTGGCGCGAAGCTTCATCCCGATCCGGTTCTTTCAGCTTGCGACGGCGCCGCTGGGGGATCGGGCCCGTTCGATCCTGCCCGGCGGTGAGGGCGTGTGGGATACGGCGCGCGTCATGTTCTCGTTGCGGCGCGACGTGGCGGGGCGGCTGATCCTGGGGTCCATGGGATCGCTGATTGGCGGCGATGCGGGCCTGTCGCGGCGATGGGCGGCCCGGCGGCTGCGGGTCCTGTTTCCCGATCTGGGTCCGGTCGAATTCGAGGCGGGCTGGGACGGACGCATCGCCATGACCGGCGATCATCTGCCGCGCATCCTTTGCCCGGCCGAGGGGCTGTTCATTCCGATCGGCTATAACGGGCGAGGCATCGGTCCGGGCACGCATGTCGGACGCGGACTGGCCCGGCATCTGGCGGGCGGGGCGTTGTCGGATCTGCCTCTGGCGCCATCCGCGATGCCGGTGGCCCGGGGCGGCAGGGCGGTGGCGCGGTTCTGCGATGCGGCCTTTGCGGCTCATCAATTGTGGCGATCGCTGTGACCGGCGGGGCCGGGGCACGGGATGATGGACGCCGGGCGCGGGCTGACCTATGACGGATCGCGAAGTGTTGATAAGGGGTGGACGTGATGAAGATTGCCGTGGCCGGACTGGGATATGTCGGATTGTCGAACGCGGTTCTGCTGGCCCAGCGTCATCAGGTGGTGGCGCTGGACATCGATGCCGAGCGCGTCGCGTCGGTGCAGGCGCGGGTTTCGCCCATCGAGGATGACGAGATCGCGGAATTCTTCGCCGGCCGGGCGCTGAACCTGACGGCGACGACCGATCCGCGCGAAGCGATGTCCGGGGCCGATTACGTGATCGTGGCGACGCCCACCAATTACGATCCCCGCAGCAATTACTTCGACACGTCCTCGGTCGAACAGGTCGTGGCCATGGCGTGCGAGATGGCGCCCGATGCGACCATCGTCATCAAATCGACGATTCCCGTGGGCTTTACCCGCAGCATCCGCGACAGGTCGGGTTGCGAGCGGATTCTGTTCTCGCCGGAATTCCTGCGCGAGGGCAAGGCACTTTACGACAATCTCCATCCCAGCCGGATCGTGGTCGGCGACAGGACGGCGGCGGCGCGCCGTTTCGCCGACATGCTGGTGGCGGCGGCCGAGGACCGCGATGTGCCGGTCCTGCTGACCGATTCGACCGAGGCCGAGGCGATCAAGCTGTTCGCCAATACCTTCCTTGCCATGCGGGTCGCGTTCTTCAACGAACTGGACAGCTATGCGCTGAGCCACGATCTGGATCCGCGCGCGATCATCGAGGGGGTGTCGCTGGATCCACGGGTGGGCGATTACTACAACAACCCGTCCTTCGGCTATGGCGGTTATTGTCTGCCAAAGGATACCAAGCAGTTGCTGGCGAATTATGACAGCGTGCCGCAGAACCTGATCGCGGCCATCGTGGAATCGAACCGGACGCGCAAGGACTTCATCTCGGATCAGGTCCTGTCGCGGCGGCCCAAGGTCGTGGGGATCTACCGGCTGGTGATGAAGGAAGGCTCGGACAATTTCCGCGACAGCGCGATTCAGGGCATCATGAAGCGGATCAAGGCCAAGGGTGTCGAATGTATCGTCTACGAGCCGGCGCTGGATGCCGAACAATTCTTCAACTCGGCCGTGATCCGCGATCTGGAGGCATTCAAGGCCAAGGCCGACCTGATCATCGCCAATCGCCGCCATGACGATCTGGACGATGTGGCCGGCAGGGTCTTTACCCGCGATCTGCTGAGACGCGATACCTGAAACGATTTCAGCGGTCGCGCCAGGCATACCACGCATAGGCCGCGCGCAGCAGGTGGCGGCGCAGGCCGCCACCCTCGAACCGGGGCGGAGGACGGGCGAAAAAGCCGGGCAGATCCGCGGTCTGGTCCATCGCCAGCCGGGCCATCTGCTGCCCGGCGAAGCTGCCCATCGCGACGCCGTTGCCGTGATAGCCGAAGGCCGCAAAGGCGCCCGGCCAGGTGTCGATGGGGCCGGTGAAGGGCACCAGGCTGCGGGTCAGGCAGGCGAGGCCGGACCAGAAATGCGTCATCCCGACCTGACGCCAGGCCGGGAACATGGCCTGGAAATCCGCGATGATCCGGTGGCGGATGGCGCGATGGGTGCGGGGCGTCCAGGCAATGCCGCCGCGCATCCCGAACAGGAACCGGCGGTCGGGCAGCAGGCGGAAGTAATGCAGCAGGCTGCGGCTGTCGAAGGCCATCAGATCGGTGCTCCAGCCCTGCGCGGCGATCTGGGCATCGGTCAGCGGCCGCGTCACGATCACCGAGGACTGCACCGGCAGATAGCGGCCGCGCATCCAGTCCGGCAGGTCTTCCGCGGAATAGCCGTTCGTGGCCAGCAGCAGCCGGCGCGCGCGCAGGTGTCCGTATGGCGTGGCCAGCACATAACTGTCCCGCCGCCGCGCGATCCGCAGAACCGGGCTGTCGGCGTGAAGGCGCGCGCCGTGATCCTGCGCGGCATGGGCCAGGCCCAGCACATATTTCCGCGGGTTCAGCGCAAAGCCCAGGGGCAGCACCAAACCGCCGTGAAAGCCCGTGCCCGCGGCGCCCTCGGCGGGCAGATCGGCGGCGGGGATCAGGCGCGGCGTGATGCCATAATCGCGCGCGGCCAGCCCGGCCTCTTGCTGAAACGCGGCCCAGTCGCGCGGGCGATGCGCCAGTTGCAACTCGCCACCCCGCGAATGGGTGTCGGCGTCGATGCGGTGATCGTCCAGAACGGCGCGGACATGGGCGATGGCGGCCATCTCGGTGGTGCGATAACGGCGGTGCTCGGCCTCGCCATAGCGGCGGATCATCGCGTCACGGCCCAGCTTTGCGCCGCCGAGGCAGCAGAAGCCGCCATTGCGGCCCGAGGCGCCCCAGCCGGGCCGGTGCCGGTCCAGCACCGCCACATCCTGCCCCGACCGGGCCAGTTCCAGCGCCGCCGACAGCCCGGTGACGCCTGCCCCGATCACCGCGAAATCGGCCTGGGCCTCGCCGTGCAGGGCCGGATAGGTGCACGGATCATCCTGCGTGCCGGGCCAGAAACAGCCGTCCAGGGCGGCCGCGCCGTAGGCTGCGGGTTCATAGAGGCGCGACCGACTCATGCACGCACGCCGGCCAGTTCCTCTTGCCGCTGACGGATGATGGCGCGCTTTGACACCAGCGAGGCCGAGACGACGCCCACGGCCACGATGGAGATCATGATCGTGGACAGGGCGTTGATTTCGGGGCTGACGCCAAGGCGGACCGAGGAAAAGATGCGGATCGGCAGCGTGGTCGAGGACGGGCCGGCGGTGAACGAGGCGATCACCAGATCGTCCAGCGACAGGGTGAAGGCCAGAAGCCAGCCCGAGATCACCGCCGGCGTGATGATCGGCAGCGTCACCGACCGGAAGGCGTCGAAGGGCGTGCAGCCCAGATCCAGCGCGGCCTCTTCCAGCGAACGGTCGAAGGTCATCAGCCGCGACGAGACGACGACCGAGACATAGCACATGGAAAACGTCGTATGCGCCAGGACGATGGTGAAGATGCCGCGGTCAAGGTTGATGGCGATGAACAGCAGCAGCAGCGAAAGGCCGGTGATCACGTCGGGCATGACCAGTGGCGCGTAGATCATGCCGGAAAACAGCGTCCGCCCCGGAAAGCGCCCCGCCCGGACCAGCACATAGGCCGCCATCGTGCCCAGAACCGTCGCCAGCGTCGACGAGAAGAAGGCGACCCGCAGCGTCACCCAAGCCGCGTCCAGGAACTGCTGGTTGCCCATCAGAGAGACATACCACTGCGTCGAGAAGCCCGCCCAGACCGTGACCAGCTTCGAGGCGTTGAAGCTGTAGATGATCAGGATCAGCATCGGCAGATACAGGAAGGCGAAGCCCAGGCTCAGCGTGGTGACGTTGAACCAGCTCAGGCGGCGATTCATTGGCTGGCCTCCTGCTGGCGTTGTTGGTTGCGCTGGAACAGCACGATGGGAACGATCAGCAGAATCAGCAGGACCACCGCGACCGCAGAGGCCACCGGCCAGTCGCGGTTCGAGAAGAATTCCTCCCACAGGACCTTGCCGATCATCAGCGTGCGCGAGCCGCCCAGCAGCGAGGGAATCACGAATTCGCCGATGACCGGGATGAAGACCAGAAAACAGCCCGCGATGATGCCCGGCCGCGACAGCGGCAGCGTCACCAGCCAGAAGGCCGACAGCCGCGAACAGCCCAGATCCTCGGCCGCCTCGATCAGGGCGCCGTCCATCTTTTCCAGCGTGGCGTAGATCGGCAGGATCATGAAGGGCAGGTAGGTATAGACGATGCCTATATAGACGGCCGTCGTCGTGTTCATGATCTGGAGCGGCATGTCGATGATGCCGGTCCAGAGCAGGAACTGGTTCAGGAACCCCTCATTCGCAAGGATCCCGATCCACGCATAGACCCGGATCAGGAACGAGGTCCAGAAGGGCAGGATCACCAGCATCATCAGCGTGGGCCGCCATTCGTCGGGACTTTGCGCCATGCCGTAGGCGACGGGATAGCCGACCAGCAGCGTGATGAAGGTCGAGACGGCCGCGATCTGCAAGCTGGACAGATAGGACCGCCAATACAATTCGTCCTGGGTCAGCCAGATGAAATTCTCGAAATCGAGCTGGCCGAAGAATTCCTTGATCGACGCCCAGCCGCCCGACAGATCCAGCGTCGGCGTGTAGGGCGGAATCGCCACCGCCGTATCCGAAAGCGAGATTTTCAGCACGATCAGGAATGGCACCAGGAACAGCCCCAGCAGCCACAGATAGGGAATCGCGATCAGCAACAGGCGGCGCAGGTTCATGACTGCCTCCCTATTCGGTCAGGACGACGCCGGCGGTCTCGGTCCAGGACAGCCAGACCTCGTCGTCCCAGGTAAAGTCGCGCCGCGCCAGGCGTCGCGCATTGGTCATCTGGGCCGAGAATTTCTGCCCGCCCGGCAATTCCAGGTGATAGGTCGAGACATTGCCGAGATAGCCGATATCGACGATCCTGCCGCGAACCTGATTGGTGCGGTCGGGATCGGGTTCGGTTCCCACGACGATCTTTTCCGGCCGGATCGCGAAGGAGACGCGCTGTCCGTCCGGGATGTGGTCGGCTGCGGCGATGATCGGCTGCGCGCCTTCGGCGTAGTGGATCGACACCCGGCCCTCGCCGGCAGGCGAGGCATTGCCCTCGATGATGTTCACATCGCCGATGAAATCCGCGACATAGACGCTGTTCGGGTTCTCGTAGATGCCGGCGGGCGTGTCCACCTGGACGATGCGCCCGTGATCCATGACCGCGACGCGGCTGGCGACCGTCATCGCCTCTTCCTGATCGTGGGTGACGATGACGAAGGTCGTGCCGGTCTTTTCCTGAATGTCCATCAGCTCGAACTGCGTATCTTCGCGCAGCTTGCGGTCCAGGGCGCCCAGCGGTTCGTCCAGCAGCAACAGCTTGGGCGCCTTGGCCAGCGACCGGGCCAGCGCCACCCGCTGCCGCTGTCCGCCGGAAATCTGGTGCGGCTTGCGTCTGGCGAATTTCTCGAGCCGGGTCAGGCGCAGCATCTCGGTCACGCGCGCGGTAATCTCGTCCCGCGACATCTTCGATCGTTTCAGCCCGAAGGCGATGTTGTCCTCGACCGTCAGATGGGGAAACAGCGCATAGCTTTGGAACATCATGTTCACCGGCCGCTTGTTGGGCGGGATCGGCCCGACATCGACATCATCGACGGTGATCTTGCCTTCGCTGGGCGTCTCGAACCCTGCCAGCATCCGCATCAGCGTGGTCTTGCCGCAGCCCGAGGGGCCGAGAAGGGCGAAGAATTCCTTGCGGTAGATGTCCAGATCCAGGCTGTCGATGGCGGTGAAGGTCCCGAACCGCTTGGTGACGTTGCGGAACCGGATCAGCGGCACCTCGTTCGGATCGTCCCAGGGGGCGAAGACATTCTGCGGCTTGGACTGCGCCATCGAAACCTCTGACGGATGAGCGGCAAGGAATGCGCCGCGCCCGAACAGGGCGCGGCGGCGGCGTTCCGGATCAGGTGCCGGACTTGATCTTGGTCCAGAGCCGGGTGACGATCCGCTGCACCTTGGGGTCGTAGGGCGTGAAGGTGTAGAGGTTCTTCATCGTCTCGGCCGAAGGATAGATCGCCGGATCGCCGATCACGTCCTCGTTCAGGTATTGCTGCGACGCCTTGTTGCCGTTGGCGTAATAGACATAGTTCGACGCGGCCGCCATGTTCTGCGGATCCATCATGAAATTCAGAAACTTGAGCGCGCCGTCGGGATTGGGTGCATCGGCCGGGATGGCCATCTGGTCAAACCACATCAGCGCGCCTTCCTTGGGCGCGTTATAGGCGATCGTGATGCCGTTGTCGGCCTCGGCGGCGCGGTCGCGGGCCTGCAGGATGTCGCCCGACCAGCCGAAGGCCACGCAGATGTCGCCATTGGCCAGCGCGTTGATGTATTCCGAACTGTGGAACTTCGAGATATAGGGTCTGACCGGCATCAGCACCCCCTCGACCTTGGCGATCACGTCGGGATCCTTGCTGTCGGGATCCTCGCCCAGGAACTTCAGCGCCGCAGGGATCACCTCGGTCGGCGCGTCCAGAAACATGACGCCGCAGGAGGCCAGCTTCTCCATGTTCTCGGGCTTGAAGATCAGATCCAGGCTGTCGATCGGCGCATCCTCGCCCAGGGCCTGCCTGACCTTCTCGACATTCACGCCAAGCCCGGTCGTGCCCCACATGTAATTGATCGAATATTCGTTGCCGGGATCATATTTGGCCGTGCGTTCCTTGATCACGTCCCACAGGTTCACCGCGTTGGGCAGCTTGTCGTAATCCAGCTTCTGGAAAACGCCCGCCTGGATCTGGCGCTGAAGAAAGGATCCGGTCGGCACGACCACGTCATAGCCCGACGATCCCGCCAGCATCTTGGTTTCCAGCACCTCGTTGCTGTCGAAGACGTCGTAGATCAGATCGATTCCGGTTTCGTCCTCGAATTTCGCCAGCAGCGATTCGTCGATATAGTCGGACCAGTTGTAGACGCGGACCTCCTCGGCCTGCGCGGCGGTCCCGGCGGCGATAAGGGCGGCCAGCGGCATCCATGCCTTTTTCATTGCGAAACTCCCCTGTTGGTGGTTCTCATTGTCTTTCGCAGCCCAATTTGATCAAAAGCGAATGGGCGTCGCAACATGATAATCGGGACAGGTGGCGGCGATCCTGTCAAGACCAAGTCACCGGCCCGTTCGAAAAGAGGAATGCCCGGAATTTGAACAATCCCGAACCGAAGCCTCCGGAACATGTCCGCGTCCACCACCGCCTGCGCGAGATGATCCTGTCGGGCGACCTGGCGCCGGGCCAGCCGGTCACGATCCAGGGGCTGGTGGCGATGCTGGGCGCCGGCATGACCCCCGTGCGCGAGGCGATCCGGCGGCTGATCGCCGAGGGCGCCTTGCAATTTCAGGGCAACCGGCGGGTTTCGGTGCCGATCCTGTCCGAGGCCCAGATCGACGAATTGCTGTTCGCCCGCCTCGCCCTGGAACCCGAACTGGTGCGCCGCGCCGCGCCGCTGCTGACCACTGCCCAGATCGCCGGTCTGAACCGGATCGACGATGTTCTGAACCAGGCCATCGCCGGCGGCGACATCACCGGCTACATGATGCAGAACCACCGCTTTCACATGACGCTTTACGCCGCCTCGGCCTCGCAGGTCCTGCTGCCGCTGGTCGAGGCCCTGTGGCTGCGCGCCGCGCCATCGCTGCGGGTCATGTGCGGCCGATTCGGCACCCGCAACCTGCCCGATCTGCACCAGCAGGCGCTGGCTGCGCTGGCGCGCGGAGACGGGACGGCCGCCGGCGTAGCCATCGCCGGCGACATCAGGCAGGGGATGGAGAACGTTCGCGCCATCCTGCGCGAAAAGATTTGATCAAATCGGGTTGACGCCATTCGGCGAAGCTCTATCTTGTCCGCAAAGGGTCGCCATGCGCGGCCATTTTTTCGTTCCGATCCGCGTGCGAGGAGCCTGACGATGATCCAGAACCACCTGCCCACGGCCGAATTGCAGGCCATCGACGCGGCCCATCACATGCATCCCTTCACCGCCGGCGCGGAGCTGAGCGCGAAGGGCGCGCGCGTCATTACCCGCGCCGAGGGCGTGTTCCTGACAGACAGCGACGGGAACGAGATCCTGGACGGCATGGCCGGCCTGTGGTGCGTCAATATCGGCTATGGGCGCGAGGAATTGGTGCAGGCCGCCGCCGAACAGATGCGCCAGCTGCCGTTCTACAACACCTTCTTCCAGACGACCCACATTCCGGCGCTGAGCCTTGCCAAACGCCTGGCCGAGCTTGCGCCCGGCGATCTGAACCACGTCTTCTTCAACGGTTCGGGATCGGATTCCAACGACACCAACCTGCGGATCGTGCGGCACTTCTGGGCCGCGCAGGGCCAGCCCGAAAAGCAGGTCGTGATCTCGCGATGGAACGGCTATCACGGGTCCACCATGGGCGCGGCCAGCCTGGGCGGGATGAAGGGGATGCACGCGCAGGGCGGCCTGCCGATCCCCGGCATCGTCCATATAGACCAGCCGGACTGGTGGTCGGAAGGCGGCGACATGACGCCCGAGGAATTCGGCCTCGAACGCGCCCGCCAGCTTGAGGCGAAGATCGAGGAAATCGGCCCCGACAAGGTCGCGGCCTTCATCGCCGAGCCGGTGCAGGGTGCGGGCGGCGTGATCGTGCCGCCCGAAACCTACTGGCCCGAGATCAACCGCATCCTTGCCAAATACGACATCCTGCTGATCGCGGACGAGGTAATCTGCGGCTTCGGGCGGACCGGCAACTGGTTCGGCTCGCAGACGATGGGGATGACACCCGACATCATGACCATCGCAAAGGGCCTGACCTCGGGCTATGCGCCAATGGGCGGATCCATCCTGTCGGACCGGGTGGCGAAGGTCATCAACGAGACGGGTGAATTCGCCCATGGCTATACCTATTCCGCCCATCCCGTCGCCGCCGCCGTGGCGCTGGAAAACCTGCGCATCCTGGACGAGGATGGCATTGTCGATCGCGTGGCCAAGGTGACGGCGCCTTATCTGAAGGCCAGGTGGGAAAGCCTGACGGATCACCCGATGGTGGGCGAGGCCAAGATCGTCGGCATGATGGGGTCAATCGCGCTGACGCCGGACAAGGACAGCCGGGCGCGCTTTGCCGCGGATGCGGGGACCGTGGGGCTGATCTGCCGCGAACGCTGTTTCGCCAATAATCTGGTCATGCGCCATGTCGGCGACAGGATGATCATCTCGCCGCCGCTGGTCATCAGCGAATCCGAGATCGACCTGCTGATCGAACGGGCGCGAACCTCGATCGACCAGGCCTGCCAGCTGGTCCGGGAACAGGGGCTGTGGCAGGCCGCATGATCGGGCGCCTGCCGCGCCGAAGCCCGGCCCGCCTGCGGACCCTTGCGCCGTGGCGTGGGCGTGAGGATCGGTTCGACGCCGATGCCGTGCGACGCACCGTCATCTTCCTCGCGGGGCGCGGCGATTCTTCTGGAATGCCGCGACGGTTTCTGGTCAGAGAGGCGCAAAACCGGAACCCAAGCAGAAAAAGGCCGATGAGCATCCATCTTTATCCGAACGACCTGCCCGACGACGTGAACCTTGGCCCCGTTGTGGCCATCGACACCGAAACGATGGGGCTGGATCCTCGCCGCGACCGGTTGTGTCTGGTGCAGATGTCGGCGGGCGACGGCGATGCCCATCTTGTCCAGATCGAGCGCGGTCAGACCGAGGCTCCCAACCTGTGCCGGATCCTGACCGATCCCAAGGTGGTGAAGCTGTTCCATTTCGGCCGTTTCGACATCGCGGCGCTGGAAAACGCTTTCGGCGTCGTGACCTCGCCGGTCTGGTGCACCAAGATCGCCTCGAAGCTGGTGCGCACCTTCACCGACCGGCACGGGCTGAAATACCTGTTGAACGAACTGGCGGATGTCGATGTCAGCAAGCAGCAGCAGACCAGCGACTGGGGGCAGCCGGATCTGACGGACGCGCAACTGGAATACGCGGCCTCCGACGTCCTGCACCTGCACAAGCTGAAGGCCGCGCTTGAGGAACGGCTGAAGCGCGAGAACCGGATGGGGCTTGCGCAGGCCTGTTTCGATTTCCTGCCCGCCCGCGCCCATCTGGATCTGCTGGGCTGGGGGGATGAAAAGGACATCTTCCAGCACTAGATGGAAGACGACGGCCGGGGGCGCTTTCCCCCCGGACCCCCAACAGAGACGTGGCGACCAGAGCAGGGGTCAGGGGTTTGGCAGATTACATCGAGACCGCGCGGCGCGTGATCCGCACCGAGATCGCCGGGCTGGAGCGGCTGGCCGACGGACTTGGCGACAGTTTCCAGCGTGCAATCGAGGTGATCCTGAGCGCCCGAGGCCGGGTCATCGTCTCGGGCATGGGCAAGTCGGGCCATGTCGCGCGCAAGATCGCGGCGACACTGGCCTCCACCGGCACGCCGGCGCAATTCGTCCATCCGGCCGAGGCCAGTCACGGCGATCTGGGCATGGTGACGCAGGGCGATGCGGCGCTGATTCTGTCCAACAGCGGCGAAACGCCCGAACTGGCCGATCTGGTCGCGCATACCCGGCGGTTCGCCATCCCGCTGATCGCGGTCGCTTCGCGCCCCGAATCGACGCTGTTGCGGCAGGCGGATGTGGCCCTGGTCCTGCCCGCCGCCGAAGAGGCCTGCGGGCGTGGCATCGTGCCGACCACCTCGACCACGATGACGCTGGCCCTGGGCGATGCGCTGGCCGTTGCGCTGATGGAGCATCGTCAGTTCACGGCCGAGCATTTCCGGACCTTTCATCCGGGTGGCAAGCTGGGCGCGCTTTTGTCGAAGGTCGGCGATCTGATGCATTCCGACATGCCCCTGATCGGCGAAAGCGCACCGATGGCGGACGCGCTGCTGGTCATCAGCCAGAAGGGATATGGCGTGACCGGGGTCACGGACGGGTCCGGCGCCCTGGTCGGAATCATCACCGATGGCGACTTGCGGCGCCACATGCAGGGATTGCTGGACTACCGCGCCGACGAGGTGATGACCCGCGATCCGCGCACCATCGCCCCCGACGCCCTGGCCGAGGCGGCCCTGGCCGAGATGCAGGACCGCAAGATCACCTGTCTTTTCGCCGTCCGGGGCGGCAGGCCGGAAGGCATTCTGCATATCCACGACTGCCTGCGCGCCGGACTGGTCTAGGCGGATGGGGCGCACCCGCATCGTCCGCTGGCTGCGCGTGCTTCTGCCACTGGCGGCGCTGGCGATCCTGTCCACGCTGTTCCTGTTCTCGCGCCGACCCGAAGAGGATTCGCGCATTCCCTATGCCCAGGTCGATGCCGAACAGATGGCGCGCGAGCCGCGCCTCGTGGCGCCCGATTATACCGGCGTGACCGATGACGGTGCCGAATTGTCGCTGAGCGCCAGCGAGGCGACGCCGCCAGGCCAAGGGGCCGGCGCCGCGCGCGACGTGCGGCTGGACTGGCGGCGCAAGGACGGCCTGACCGCCGATCTGACCGCGCCCCGGGCCGGGCTTGCCGATGGCCTGATCGGACTGCGCGGCGGCGTGAGGATGACCACCTCGTCGGGCTGGCGGATGGATGCGCCCAGCGTCGATGCCGCGACTGACCGTTCGCTGATTCGCGCGACCGGCGGGGTCGAGGCCGAGGCGCCGTTCGGCAGCATCCGCGCAGACCGCATGGATCTGCAGCCAAAGCGCGAAGACGGGGCGGGCGCAGCGGTCTTGAATTTCTCGGGCTCCGTCCGTTTGATATACCAACCCTGAACCCCGGACGAGGATGCCCGCCATGCTGCGCCCCCTGACCATCGCCCTGACCCTCCTGGCCGCGCCCGCCCTGGCGCAGAACGTGGCCTTCGGCGGCATGACGGCCGACACCTCGGCCCCGGTCGAGGTCGCCGCCGACAATCTTGCCGTCGATCAGGCGGATGGCAGCGCGGTCTTCACCGGCAATGTGGTGATCGGCCAGGGCGAGATGCGGCTGGCCGCCGACAGCGTGACGGTAATCTATGCAGAGGGCGGGCAGAACCGGATCCAGGCGCTGAAGGCCCAGGGGAACGTGACCCTGACCTCGGGCAAGGATGCGGCACAGTCCGAAACGGCCGATTACGACGTTGCCAGTGGCAATATCGCGCTGGCCGGCGCGGTGGTGCTGAAACAGGGCCAGAACGTGCTGACCGGCGACCGCATGATCGTCAACCTTGCCGACGGCACCGCCAGGGTCGATGGCCGGGTGCGATCCGTGCTCCAGCCCGGCGGCAATTGATGGCGCGGGACACTCAGGTCAGGGCAGGCGGGCTGCGGGTCGCGGGGCTGCGCAAATCCTATCGCAACCGGCCGGTGATCCGCGATGTCTCGGTCACGCTGGACCGGGGCGAGGTGGTGGCGCTGCTGGGGCCGAACGGGTCCGGCAAGACGACCTGCTTCTACTGCATCGCGGGGCTGGTCGCGCCGGATGCCGGGCAGGTCATGATCGACGGCCGCGACGCGACCGCGCTGCCGATGTTCCGCCGTGCACGGATGGGCATCGGCTATCTGCCACAGGAAATGTCGATCTTTCGGGGCCTGACGGTCGAGCAGAACATCATGGCCGTGCTGGAGGTGACGCTGGACGATCCGCGCCACCGCCGCGACCGGCTGGAGGAGTTGCTGGGGGATTTCTCGATCGGTCATCTGCGCGGCGCGCCGGCCCTGGCCCTGTCGGGGGGCGAGCGGCGGCGATGCGAGATCGCGCGCTGTCTGGCCTCGGATCCCGGCTATCTGCTGCTGGACGAGCCCTTTGCGGGCGTCGATCCGATCGCGGTGGGCGAGATTCGCGGGCTGGTCCATGATCTGAAATCGCGCGGCATCGGGGTGCTGATCACCGATCACAACGTTCGCGAGACGCTGGGCATCGTGGATCGCGCCTATATCCTGCATGACGGCAACGTGCTGATGTCCGGCTCGACGCAGGAGATCGTTGCCGACGCGCGGGTCCGCAAGGTCTATCTGGGCGACAGCTTCAGCCTGGCCTGATTGCCGTTCCACGGGACGACCTTGAATGCGAAGTGGCGGACCCGCGATCCGGACTGCGCTTGCGCGGCGATTGCGGGCGGCTTTCGCCGCAAGACCCGGCCCCCGACAGCACGCTGCTCACCAGCTCGTGCGGCGCGGGTCGTCGGCGATCCTCCGCCGCCCCGTTGACAGCCAAGCCGCTCTGTCACCAAATGTTCAGGTGGCGGCACGGAATGCCGTCTCAAACCCGGGCTTGGCTTTCTGCGTCGGGCAGGCGTGTCAGACCGGGCAACCGAAGAGGAACGACGATGCGCTATACGATCAGCGGAAAACATATCGATGTGGGCGATGCCCTCAGCACTCATGTCGAGACGGAACTGGGCGAGACGGTGACCAAATATTCGCAGCGGCCCACCGATGCGACCGTCACCTTTTCCCGCGACGCGCATCAGTTCCTGTGCGATAGCGTCGTGCATCTGTCCACCGGCCTGACCGTGCAGGCGCGCGGGGCCGCGGTCGAGATTTATGATGCCTTCGAGGCCTGCCGCGAGAAGATGGACAAGCAGCTTCGCCGCTACAAGCGCCGTCTGAAGGATCATCACAAGGACCGCTCTGATCCGGTTGAATTCGGCCCCGCGGGCATGTATGTGCTGTCCGCCGACGAGGATGTGTGGGAGACGAAGGATAGCGGGCTTCAACCCATCATCATCGCCGAAATGGAGGCGCGTGTGCCCACGCTTTCGGTAGGGGATGCCGTGATGCAGATGGAACTGGCCGGAACGCCGCTGCTGGTGTTTCGCAACGAGAAACACGGCGGCGTCAACGTCGTCCACCGCCGCGACGACGGCAATGTGGGTTGGATCGATCCGCGCGGCAATGGCTGATCGTCGCCCGCGACATGGCTGAACCGACGGACCGCCCCCGGCGTTTTCGCGCGGGGGCGCATCCATTGAGAGAGACGCAAGCATCATGCAACTCAGCGAGATCCTGAAACCCGGCGCCGTTCGTTCTCTTGGGCAGGTCACCTCGAAGAAACGGCTGTTTCAGGAACTGGCCGATCTGGCCAATGCCGAATACAAGCTGAACATCTCGGAGGTTGTGGATGCTCTGCAGGAGCGCGAAAGCCTGGGGCCGACGGGTGTCGGCCATGGCGTCGCGCTGCCCCATGCCCGCCTGCACGGGCTGGACAACGTCGTGGGGCTGTTCCTGCGCCTCGAGAAACCGCTGGATTTCGACGCGGTGGACCGCCAGCCGGTCGATCTGATCTTTGCGCTTCTGGCCCCAGAATCCAGTGGCGTCGATCATCTGAAGGCGCTGGCGCTGGTCTCGCGGACGCTGCGCGACAACGATTTGCGCGCGAAGCTGCGTGCCAACGACGACGCGACCGCCCTGCATGCCGTTCTGTCGGCGGCTCAGGGAATCAAGGCCGCCTGACGGTTCCAATCGGTCTGTTCCGGTCCTATATTGATGGTCCAGAAGGCCAGAGGAGGGCCGGATCATGAACAAGCATGTCAGCGATCAACCCCGCAGCCAGAACGGAACGCGCCTGCGCGAATACGCACGCCAGGAACGCGAGGCCGGCACCCATCCCGCCATCAAGACCCTGCGCGCCCGCCCGAAGATGCGGGGTGACGAGAACCGCAAGACCGCCGAATTCCTGCGGATCGAACGGGATCAAACGGCCTAGCCGCGCAGGTCAGCCGGCCTCTGCGGGGCGCTGGATCAGATCCCGGAGATTGCCGTAGAGGTCGGCGAAAACCGCCGCGATGCCGCAATCCGCCAATCTCGGTTCGCGGATGATCCGGATGCCTGCCCGGCGCAGTCGGGCCAGGTCCGCGCGTAAATCGTCGGTTTCCAGAAAAAGAAAGACACGGCCGCCGGTCTGATCGCCGACGACCGCGTTCTGGGCGTCGCTGGTCGCGCGCGCCAGCAGCAAGGAAACGCCGCCACCCGACGGTTGCACCAGAACCCATCGCTTGTCCTGTTCCGGCTGATGGACACCTTCAAGCAGCCGGAAACCCAGGACATCGACATGGAACCCGATCGCCTCGTCATGATCGCGCACCACCAGCGCGAGATGGGCGTCGGTGATTCAAGCGCGGAGATTCAAGCGCGGACCAGCGTCTCGTAATCCTCGGCGATCTTGCGCGTGGTTTCGCCAACCTGGAAATGCCAGTCGCCGATCTGGCCGACCGGCGTCACCTCGGCGGCGGTCCCGGTCAGGAAACATTCCTGAAAACCTTCCAGTTCTTCCGGCCTGATCCGGCGCTCGTGAACCGAAACGCCGTTGTCCTTCAGCATCCCGATGATGGTCTGCCGCGTGATCCCGTTCAGGAAGCGGTCGGCCAGCGGCGTGTGCACCTCGCCATCCCTGATGAAGAAGATGTTGGCGCCGGTCGCCTCGGCGACGTAGCCTTCCCAATCCATGAACAGCGCGTCCGAACAGCCCTTGGCCTCGGCCGCGTGTTTGGACATGGTGCAGATCATGTAGAGGCCGGCCGCCTTGGCCGCGGTCGGGATCGTTTCCGGGCTGGGCCGCTTCCACTTGGCCACGTCCAGCTTGGCGCCCTGCCATTTCGCATCGCCGTAATAGCTGCCCCATTCCCAGGCGCAGACGGCCATCCGGACCGGGTTCCGCGCGGCCGAAACGCCCATGTCCGGACCCGACCCGCGCCACATCACCGCGCGCACATAGGCGTTGTCGAACCCGTTGGCCTTCAGCACGGCGTCCTTCGCTGCGTCGATTTCCTCGGCCGTATAGGGCGAGGTCATGTCCACCAGCCGTGCCGATTCGATCAGCCGCAAAGAATGTTCGTGCCCCTTGAAGATCTTGCCGTCATAGCAGCGTTCGCCCTCGAAGACCGAACTGGCGTAATGCAGCGCATGGGTCAGGACATGAACATTCGCGTCGCGCCATTCGACCAATTCGCCATCCATCCAGATCTTGCCGTCGCGATCGTCATATGCCGCCGTCATCATTTCCCTCCATCACGTCCGGAATTTGCGATTCTTGCGCCAGCCGTCCGGAAAGGGCCGTTTTGTTGCGCGAAGCCCTTGACGGCTAGCAATCGAATCTTGGAAAGTCAACAACGCTGCCCTATCAAGACGCAAACCGCCGAAAGGACGATCGAATGGCCGAGAAGCTGCGACTCCAGACCAAGGTCGGGGAAGATCTGCTGTTTCTCACCGATGATCAGTTGCGCAGGGGGATCGAGGCGATGTTCTTCGCCTATCGTGCCTTCACCGCCGATCCCGACCTGATTCTGACCGAACTGGATTACGGCCGCGCCCACCACCGCGCGCTGCATTTCATCAACCGCGATCCGGGCCTGACGGTGACCTCGTTGCTGGCAGTCCTGGGCGTGACCAAGCAATCGCTGAACCGGGTGCTGCGGACGCTGATCGCGGACGGGCTGGTCGAAAGCCGGGTCGGCCGCCGTGATCGGCGCGAACGGCAATTGTTCCTGACCGGCAAGGGAACGGCGCTGGAACGCCGCCTCTCCGAGGCGCAGCGGGTGCGGATGCGGACCGCCTATCGCAATGCCGGACCTCAGGCCGTGGCCGGTTTCCGGCAGGTTCTGGAAGCGATGATGGACCCCGAGACGCGGGCGCAGTATCAGGCGATGAAGGACCTGCCCGAGGACCGCTGAGCCCGATGACCCATCCTGCCGCCCATCTTCTGATCGTCGATGATGACGAACGTATCCGCGCGCTGCTGGGAAAGTTCCTGCGCAAGAACGACTTCATGGTCACGATGGCGCGCGACGCGACGCAGGCGCGGCGGCTGCTGGCGGGGCTGGAATTCGACCTGATCGTGCTGGACGTGATGATGCCCGGCGAGGACGGCATCTCGCTGACCCGCAGCCTGCGCGGTGCACTGGACACGCCGATCCTGCTGCTGACCGCGAGGGGCGAGACCGAGGATCGCATCGCCGGGCTGGAAAGCGGCGCCGACGATTATCTGGCCAAGCCTTTCGAGCCGCGCGAATTGCTGCTGCGCATCGCCGCGATCCTGCGCCGGGTGCCGGCGGCCGAAGCCTCTCAGCCGAAATTCCTGACGCTGGGGATGCTGCGCTACGATACCGACAAGGGTGAATTGTGGCAGGGCGATGCCCCGCTGCGGCTGACCGGAACCGAACAATCCCTGTTGCGCCGGCTGGCGGCGCGGGCCGG
>CEOS01027294.1_pt1 | contig 18113 bp, 13 predicted proteins | sample 530601 | NCBI WGS metagenome assembly CEOS01 (sample SAMEA2620666, study PRJEB7988) | marine metagenome | biome: marine biome (ENVO:00000447); feature: mesopelagic zone (ENVO:00000213); material: "saline water (ENVO:00002010), including plankton (ENVO:xxxxxxxx)" | depth 1000 m
GGGTGAGGGTTTTAATACGCCTAGAATTACTACATCAAGAACTAATATATATGACACTGCAACGGACAGCGATACAGGCCAGTTGCTTAATCCAGGAAAAATTTTATATGTCGCAGAACAGGAAAGAATAGATCAGATAAACCACAACTTATCGTATGGAGCGACTATAAGCTTACAAGTTCCATTAGGTAAAAGGTTTAACAATGAATGTCTGAGGGCTGCTCAAGCGAATAGAAAGACACAAGAATTTATGTTAGAGGCCAAGCGTTTAGAGGTTAATCTCAATCGTGCCAAAGTTTGTGGAGCTATGTTGAGGGAAGGTATTAAGTTTGTAGGAGATGATGCTATATCTTGTAGAAATATTGTTCTTACTACAATTCCAGATCAGATATTACCTCACACACACGAAATAAAGACAAAAAAATAAGCAATCAAACGATCCAAACTTGCAGAGGTTTATTAAAAACATGTCGTGTGTGTTAGCACACTTTCTAGTAAGGGAAGATTGCTTAAAAACAACTGTCGACTAGGGTTTTTAATCCTAACGTCTTCTCATCATGGAGCAACCCATGAAACAGTTGTGTTCTTTATTATATACAAAATATCAACTAAGTCAATTCATAAAAAAACCACCTAATAACCCAGAAAAAGGTGGTTGATGTGATTTATTTTTGAATCAAGCTTATCTTAACTAATAATATTTTATGGGCAAGTCAACGGCCCTTGTTATTCTTGCCCTTATTTAATTTAGCAATTATTTTCTTAAATATTGTTTTACTTGCAGATTTCACGATAGGTAAAAGAAGTGGAGTACTGGCAGCAATGAAAGACACAGCAACAACATTAAGAGCAGCAGCAGGCGTTGGTAATACCGATTTAAGGAAAGTGACTTCTTCAAGGATTGGTATGCAATCATATCCATTATCTGCTCTTTTATATTCTTTTATACGTTCTGTTCTTAAATCTGATGTAAAACTTCCAACTGGTAATACTCTTGATAAGTCAGGACATGGTGGTGGTTCCTGTTCATCCTTATCGTCATCCTTTGGTGGCATAAATGCACCCTTCAGTTTTATGCCTGATGAATATTTTGATGAGCTTTCTGTTTCTATTGTGTCATTTGGATCGTAAACAATAGATCTGATCTTCTGTCTTTCTGCTTTTGGTGCAGTAGTTTTCTCTTCTTCAACAGGTGCAGTGGCAGTTATCGGTCCTTGAGGACAGGTTGCATATTGCTTACGGTTATAAAAAACTATAGTTGGATTTTGAGTTATCTTCAGATCTCTATCAACTAAATCACAGGCAGGTTGCACACCTGTTAAAACAAATTCAGTGACAAAAGGAACAGAAGGTATATCAACAGTTGGTATCGTTATCTTCGGTACTTTTATACTTGGCACTAAAACTTAGGTATAGATATACCAGTGCTGCTAGGCATTGCTTTATCTAAAGCTTTTGGCATGAGTCCTGATACTTTACCCATAACCTTTTCCATCATCATCTTTTCAAACTGTGGGCTGGTTAAGTAACGATATCCTGCATATGCTCCACCTAAAGTTGAAATGCTAATAACAAACGATACGATAGATAAGATAGAAGAAATTTTATTTAACATGATTAGAGATGCATTTTTAAAGGCATTAGTGCCTGTTACCATTATAACCTTTGTGTCTGTAATGGCTATTGCACCTCTATATGTCACGTTAAGTATGATGACTAGAAGCTATACTTCAAGCCAACCTTAGTTCCGTATGTATTAACGTCATCTGTTACAACAGCGAACTCACCATAAGCATTTAACTTATCGCTAAGATCATATCCGCCACCAACTTTACCAGAAAGCTTAGTGTCAGAATCTCCTACAGAAGGATTGATGAAACTAGGACCACCTTGTAGGTAGAACGATCCATTCTCTCCAACAGTATTTTCGTAACCGATATGGAGGTCTATAACATTACCACCCCAGTCGGAGCCTACGTTTGTTTGATTAAATTCCGGGTTTAAATAGAAACCTGCATAAGCTGGAACGCTAAGTGCTACAGATGCAGCAGATAGTGTTAAAACTTTCTTTAGCATAATTTTTAAAAATTAAAGTCTTATATTAAGTGACCTCTAATTATTTACAACTAGCAGTGTATAACTAAAATATTTGTCCTTTAGCTACTAGGTTCTGTAAGCCAAGCAATGTTATACGTATTCTGACATGTCAGTATTTGGGGTTATAAATACAGGTTCTGATACGTCAATTTCATTACTCTCAGACTCAAGATCACCTTCTTGTTTTATAATAGTGTTAACTTTAAAAAATTGCCCATAAATTTTTCTATATTCATTACTTTTTATCTTTAATTCTGTTGCACTAACTGGAATTACATTTTCGCCACTGTATTTACTAAAACAATTATAAGTTTTGTTTGAATCTGGATTAAGTATTTGCTCATCATTTAATAATGTTGGATTAATTAACCATCCTGTTTCGTTTGAACCAGTTATTTCTTTAACAATTATCCAGTCAGTAGGGTTGTTTTGCATGCGAACAGAAAGTGCTGTTGCTGCATTTTGAGCTTCATCTTCTGAATTATATTCTTTGCCTACATAGTAATATTTGATTGACATTATGTACCTCCATAAATTGTGCCATTGTTAGTAAGAGTATATGTTACGCCACTATCATCTATTGCTTTGCCCCCATCAGTGGGGGTAGTGTCACCATGAGTAGGAACTATACCCCCAGAAGCACCATAACCACCACCACCAGCACCAGCAGGCAAGTGACTACCACCACCCCCAGAGGGATTTGCTCCAGCATTATTATTGATTCCTCCTGTTCCACCTTGACCAGCATATGAGCCAGTAATGGTTGGATTATTGGTTTGACTACCTGTAATCTTTCTCCCACCGCCACCTCCACCACGACCGCTACCACCAGAGAAAATAGCTCCAGATGAAGCACCATTTCCACCATGATCACCTCCAAGACCTCCACTTGTCGCACCTTGATCCCCTGCATTACCAATATCACCTCCAGAACCACCACTTGAAGAAAAAAGATATCCATCGCCACCTTCTCCTCCACCAGCACCGCCGCCTCCACCACCGGCTTGAGGGATTAATGAAGAGGTATATTTACCAGCATTTCCACCACCACCACCGCCAAAAATATTACCACCCGATTCATTAGTTATAACAACACCAGAAACACCACTGTTTATTTTTATTGCAGGGCCACCGTTATAACCAGCACGTATACTATTATTAGTACTACCTTCACCACCATTACCGCCACGACCCATAATATTACCTTGATTAATAATAGTGCAACTAATATCTACAGTTAAAGCTGGAATATTAGTATCATCTGACCATACATAAAGACCTGAAGGAATTATTAATGTTTCTCCAGCAGAAATAAAGTTTGATATTGTTATTTCTTGTTGTTGTGCATTTCCATTTACGTTTCCAGCATTAGGTAAGATAACTGCCCCGCCTGAAGAAGAAGTTGCTAATAACATTTGTTGAATAGTCATTATTCTAATCCTGCTCCAGCACCATAAACAACTGTAGCTGAAACAAACAAAAAGGTTGCAACTCCTCTAGCTTTTAAAGTTAACGAACTTTTAGCACTTGTATCACTTGCAAGATATGTTGTTACTGCACTGCAAGTAATTGTTTGGTCAGATGCACTGTCATTAATAATTGTTATAGCATCACCAGCAGCAAATTCACTGGCTGGAATTGTTACACCACCAGTTGTGATACTTATATGTTTTCCTGCATCAGCAGCGACAAGTGAATAGGCTGAAGTTTGAGAGTTTTGAACAATACTTCTTAAATTACCTTTTGAATCTTGTACTAAAGTTGATTCTAAAACTCCAGTACTAGAGTCAAAAGTTAAATTTGAACCAGACTTAGGTGCTAGATTACCTGTTGCCTCTGTAGAAAATAAAGGAAAACAAGTTGTATCACTTGATTCATCCGCAACTGTCACAGTAGTTGCTATTGCTGCTGTACCAGTAGTATCTTGGTTTAATGTGTTAACTGAAAATTCATTCGTACCAGAAAGACTTAAGCCAGCACCAGCAGTATATGTTGTATTGGTATCAGTTGTTTGATCTACCCAATCAAGACCACCTGAGCCATCAGTTTTCAAAACTTGATTAGCATTTCCATCTGTATTAGGCAAAGTAAGGGTGTAACTTGCACCAGCAGAGTGCGGTGGTGAAGCAATTTGTACTCCGTGATTATTATTTGAGCAATTAAGCTTTATTGTCCCAACAGTTCCATTAGTTGTACCATCACCTTTAATTTCAACAACACCAGCACCATTAGGATTTAAAATTATATTTCCGTCAGTTGTGCTTGTATTAATTTCATTGCTTTGTACATCTAAATTACCACCTAGTTGTGGTGTACTATCTTGATCTAAATCTGTATTTACATCAACAAACTCTAGACCATCTGCTGTTGAATTAACTTTAACTGTTTTACCTGCTGCTCCTGTGTAGTTTGTTGGAGAATCAGTAAGCCCTGTAAAGGTACTAGAACCTCCACCTCCACCTGTATCATCAGCAATAACAAATTTTGCACTTGATGCTTGATATTTAAGAATTTTATTATCAGCTACACCTGTTAGATCGACATCATTTAATACTCCTACTGAATTAGATGAGGTTACATCTGCTCCTGTGGCTATACCAGAAAGTTTTGTTTTTTCTGCATCGGTGAAGGCGTTAGTATTTGCTTCTCCTTCATACGCTGTTTTTATTTCTGCTCCAGTTTGATCAGCAGTAGCATTGCTTTCTATTCCGTCTAATTTTGTTTTATCTGCTGCAGATTGATAGCCAGCAGCAGAAGTTGTAGCATTAGCAATATTTAATTTAGATTGTGATATTGCTGCACTTGCATTTATATCAGCATTAACAATAGTTCCATCAGTAATCATTGTTGAACTTACAGTACCTGTATCTCCTGATGTAATAACTGTTCCAGTTGTATTAGGAAGAGTAATAGTATTATCTTGAGTAGGATCTGTTACTGCTAATGAAGTTTGATTATTATCTTCAGTAGTTCCTTCAAAAGATAAATTACCTTTTATAGTTTTAGTACCATCTCTTTTAACATAATCATCAACTAGTTCTTGTATTGCATGTAAGACCTGATCATTATTTTGATTTAAATCTAATGCTTTTAAAACACTTGCATCACTAAAAGAAATCCTTGCAGTATTTACTTTAGTATTTCTTTGAAAGACAATATTAGCTCCATTTGCAGGTTCGTTACCAGAGGTAAATGAGATATTAAATTTACTATCAAAAGTGTAATGAGTTGTCTCAGTTTTCAATACACCATCAACTAATACTTCAACATCAGTTCTATTTAAATAATCAAAACTAATAGTAAAAGGACCAGCAGTACCATTACCGACTACTGTATTAGAAGTAGAAGACCCAGAATTAGAAGCCATGATTAATTATAAGATATGAATTGAATTAGTTTTATTATATCTTTATTAGTTTTGTTAACAAAAATATTACCAGTATGGTTTGTGAAAGATGCAGCAGTGTTAGTAGCCATGATTAGTTAAAAGCTCCAGATTCAGTTTTTTCTTGGGCTTCCTTTCCTTTTTTATAATACTCTAAAATTCGTGTTTGTTTTTTTAGCCTTGCTTTGTTCTTCACTTCTGAACTGTCTGGTAAGTTTTCAATAAACTCATCAGTTGCTTCTCTTATATACAGTCTATTTAAAGACATAATACCTTTAATCCCTCTGCTACTATCGCCAAACCAAATCATATCAACTGCCATAGGAACATCTAAAGGGCTGTCTGCTTCTTCTATAATTGCCATATTTTCCTTGTAGTGTGGTGTTTTCATGTATTGTCTAAGGGCTTGATCTAATGTCAATCCATCAATCTGAAATTCATTAACTTGTTTTTGTAAATCATCATAAAGTGGGCCTGTAAGTTCAATAGGATCTGATTGTAAATTTATATCTCTATCTCTATCAGAATGAGTGACCTTATCGCTTGGTGGAGGTAGAGTTCTTCCTAGTTTTTTCTGTAAAGTAAGAACGGGTTCGTTGACTGTTTCACTAGATTCAACCCAATTAAATAAATCAAATCCTCTTCTGTGAGGACGTTTTATAAAATTATTAGTTATGTGTTCTCTTTGAGGAGGTAAATGATCACCGTAAAAAGGTATTACTCTTTCTGCTTCATTAAACATCCTTGCAAGCCCAAGAAATTCTTTATCACCTGGCCTTACTGTCTTATCTCTTTTAACGACATATTTTTCAATTTCAGAATCTGGCACTCCTTTCATCTGTAATAAATCTTTTGGTATTTGCTTGAGATTAGCTAAAAGGCCACTTCCTGGAATGTTGCTAGCTCCCTGACGAGCAAACCATTTTTCTGCTTTACCAGGATTTAACCAAAGATTTGCAGCATCTCCTAAACCTTGAGTAAAGGTTCTATCAGTAAAGTTGCGACCAAAAGCTACAAGAAAAGCTGACATCATATCGGTATATTCACCATCTGTTAAATATTCCTGTACTTGGTGCATATCAACTAACCAACCGACAAAGCTAGATAAAGGATCTAATCTTTTATATGAGTGGTAGACATATACATATTCACCATCTTCACCTATTTTGGGTTCTCCATTTTCATCAAATTGTAAAAATCCTGCTGAATAAGGTCTCCAACCTGTAGTCCAATCCCTCCACCACTGTTCTCTTCCTTCTGCTGTAGTTGTATTTACCCCACCACCAGTTAATACAACTCTAGGTGGATTACCTCTTTTTGTTCTTTCTTTAACTACATCTTGAGTTTCAACTTTTACAAAATTTTGTCCATGAATAAGACTAATAAAACCACCTGTAGCAAGAATACTCATGGTTAATTGACCCATAGTTTCTGCTTGTACTAAAGGATCATCACTTTGCAGGTCATTTCTAAATTCTCTCATCATCAGATTAATACCAGGGGTATCTCTAAATCCCTCTTTAATAATATTTACAGGAGACCGAGTAAACATTTGAAATCTTCTAACAATAGGAATTTTTGCTAGTTCTTGAAAACCTTTACCTAAAGGTCCAACGACATCACCATCAGTTCTTATATCTTGTGTAAAGGTATTTCTTTTTCCTAGTTCTAAGGCTGACTTTAAGATTCTTGCTTCTACATCTTCAGTAATATTTTTACCTGTTTTTTTAATAATTGATTCCCAAACAATATTAGATTTTTCGACTGTAAATTTTGATAACTCTTCGCCTGTCAAACCCAACTTCATTCCTTCTAAAAAGGCACTACTGACAGTACCTCCTCTAATGTTGCCTGCTTGAAATAGAGCATCTGTAGCAGTCATAGCCCGACCAGCACCTCTAGCAAAAGTACCAATTGGATTCCAAAGTTGCCCTAACCATTTGTGAGGGCCTGTTAAATCTGTTGTATCTACATAAGTTGCAAACTGCTCAGGATAATCAATTTTTCTTGAACCAGGATTTAATATATTTTCTTGTTTTTGCCATGATTCGCCCATCGCTTTTAAAGCATAATTTAAGTCACTGTGCATATAGATAAAGTGTAATAACGCAGCTTTATATCTTTCTGGTTGCATTACATTTCTTGGATCTAACGCAAGTTTTAATGGTGTTTTGTAAGCCATTATTACGTTCGACAAAATGTTTATTTCGTGAATAGTAGGTGCATATAACACACCGTTAATAAGAATTTCATTAAGAGGTCTTAGGTAAGTATTAGGGCTAAGTAATCTATCTAATAATCCATACTCAAATAGTTTCTTTATCTTTTGTGGATTTCCTTTAGCACGATCAATCGTATATAAAAACTTATTAAATTTAGTAAAATCACCAGTTTGTTTTGCTTCTGCAAGAGTGTCTCTAATGTTTTTTTGTAGATCTTTTATTTTTACGCTTTGATAGTTAGCTGCAATATCAGCATCACCTCTTGTTCTTTCTTGTAATTTCTTTCTTTCTGGTATAGATAATTTTAAATATTCTTCTTTTGATATAGAAAAGTTTTCTAAGTTATAAGCTAAAGAACCTAACCCTCTACCTGCTTCACTTCTTAAAGGAATACCAAGTCTTAACCATTCATCGTAATCATCAAAATGTTTTATTAACAGTTCTGCTCCTTCTTCTATCTGCTGCATACTATCTAGAGGAACATCAAGATTTGTAAGATCTAATAGAGATTTAGTTTGATTAGATATAGATCCACTTGTTAGTTTTACATAACCACTAAGAGCTACATTAAGACTATCTGAAGGAAGGATTTTATATATTTGCTGCATTAGCTTTGCCAACTCTTTCAACTCGTCAGAGTTAGCCATAAGGTCAACAGCTTCATCAGTTGTATCACTCATTGTTTTAACTCTATAGAAGCCACTAGCATCCTCTTCAAGCTTCATACCTCTAAGAACTTTCTCTAAAAAACGTGCTTGTCTAGGGGTGCTTGCTAGTTGATTAAGATTAACTTGACCAGGAAGTATGTTTTCATCACCTAAATCTTGTGTTTTTTTCTTTGCCATTCCAGTTATACCCTCTACATTTTCAAGGTCTAACGGTACATTTCTGTATTTTTTAATATTTTTTCTTTTTATGTAATCATTAAATATTTTTCTTGTTTGGCTGCCACCTAATCTAGCTTTAAGACTGACAAATAAATCTTCAATAAATAAAGCAATTTCTTGTGTAATTCTTTTAAAAGTTCCCTGTGGTGCAAAGTCTAAAGGACTCCCTGCAATACGATTTTCTCCTCTATAAAAATCAAGAAATTCGTCAGCTATATTCTCTGCAAAATATTCATCTATATTTGTAAATCTATAATTTTCATTTTTAAATTTTGTTTTATCAAAGTATTTATTTGCTCTTGTTAAAAAGTTTTTATCAGTGACATTTGGTCTTCCTTTTTTAGTACCGTATCCAAAAAATGGACTGTCTTGATAAATAAGATCTGCTAATTTTTCTTTAGATGTAGTTCGTATAAAGTTCTTTCTTTCTTTTTCAAACTGTTTTAGGTATTTGCTTTGAGCAGATTTAAATTCTTTTGTATATCTTGCTAAATCTTCTTTGGGTAAGAATCTTGAGAGACCATGAGATAGTTCATGGATCATAACGTGATCAAAAGTACCACCTGCTCCTTGTTCAAAACCCTCTACAATTTGTCTTCTAATCTTAATAAGGTTATTAGCAAAGTTATACTGTCCTCCTTGAGAAAGTTTTGTTGTTATAGATAAAGATTCTTGATCAAACATTCTTTCGCCAATAGTGTCGATAAATGTCTCTATTGCTTCTACTTCATTAGGGTCAGCATTTTTTAAATTTACTTCCAACCTGAGTCTTTTCTTTAAATTATCAGCACCTCTGCTCAAACCACGTTTTGCTTCAAGGTTAGTTTTAAATGGTTTTACTGGTGGTCTATTTACTGGTTTAAAGAAATCATCAAACTGTTCATCTGTTTGTATATCAAAAAAACCTTCTGGATCAATTTCTTCTCCATCAATATTTCTTGGTGGTAAGGTATCTCTATTATCTTTAAGTTGTTTTTTAAAGGCATCAACTGCCTGTGTTTTTGTAGCATCAATATCATCAATCGTATCTCCTTGAATATCATCAATACCAAAACGATCTGCTTTGGCTTTCATCATGTCTATTTCTGATGAGATTTCTTCTATCTGTTTTCTTTCTTGTGGTGTAACTATTTTGTTTATTTCATCAGGTGTTTTACCAACAAATCTATTAACATTTAATTTGCTAAATAAATCTTGTATCTTGTCAGTTGAAGCTTTAAATCCAATACCTAGACCAGTACCAAGTAAAATGCCATTTCGCCCCTCTTCATAAGTTGGTAATCTTTGTTCATTTATACCTTTTTGAATTATTTGATCACCTAACCCCACGACTCCACCATAACCTGCTGATTTTGCTATTCCAGCAGCACCTTTAGCTTCTACCCCGAAAGGAGGTATTTGTAATACACCTGATGAAATAACCTCTCCAATATTTATATTTTTTTCACCTCTGGCTTTTTGTGCTGCAATATTTAAACTTGCACCTACTCCAAATTGAATACCACCATAGGCTAACCAACCAAAAGGACCAGCACCTAATAATGGAGCAGTAGCTACATCTGAAACTAAACCTCCACCTATCTCTATGCCAAGACCAGCAGCTTGTTTTCCTAAACTTACATCTGATTGTTGATACTGTTTCGTAAGATCATCAGTAGTTTTAGACCCAATACCGAAAGCACCTTCTGGTACAGTGTTTTCTTTGTTTTCTTTGTTTTCTTCTTGAGAAATTAAATTGGAATCAGTCATTGTTAATTAGTTTTGGGTAAAAAATCTTTGTACGTTCCGTCCGTATAAGTAGACCAATCATCAAACCTTTCTTTTGGTTTTCTTCTACTGTAAAGTATAAAGGCAGCTTTGGCATTGGTTAGTGGGTCATATAGTTCTTGTGGGCTTTTAATATTAAATAGTGGGAAGCGTTCTGCTTGGAACTCCTTAATTACATTTATTTGCCAAAGACCTAAACTAAATTCATTTTCTTTATTTGGATCTGTACCAGAAGCAACAGTATCTATTTGAGCATCACCTTTAGATTCTGCTAAAGCTATAGCTGCCATTATTCTTGCGTCTTCAGGGGGGAAACCTACTTCCATTGCAAGTCTGTAAAGAGAATCATAGCTAAAAGGTTTAGTAACATCTATCTCTTCAAGAACACTTCTATTCTTTAAATCTTCTTTTGGTACTACAGCATCACCAACTGTATTCACTAATCTGGTAATAGTTGGCATGATTAGTTCTTGACCTATATTAATTGCATCACTAGCCAATCCATTAACTTCTTTGATTTTTTCTACGGTTGTATTGTAAAGCTGTGATAATCCAAATAACGTATCTCCTTTTCTTACTTGGACCTTAATTGGTTCATCATCAGTATCTTCATTCATCATACCTCCACCAGGACCATCACCTCTTCTTCCTCCTCCAAAGAATTTTTTAAAGAAGTTTCCTCCTGTTAATCCAAAATTACCTGATTCTACTTCTTTATCTAATTGAATTTTTCCCTCTGGTGTAATAGTAAATTTATTTGTATTTAGTAAATTTAATGCTTGTTCTGCTGTTAATTTTTTTTCTTCAGCAAACTGCAAGATCTGATCCATTGATGCACTATTAGAAACCCCTTGACTACCTTTATTTTGATTTTTGGTAGTGCTTTGAATATCTTTTAATGCAGCATCTTCTAAATCTCTTAACTTTATGAAGTAATCTTCTTGAGATCTTTTTAGAAACTGACCAGGATTATCAGGGTCAATTGTACGATACAAATAATCTATTAAATCTCTATTAATGCTTTTTGAATATTTCTGGTACTTATCAGCTTTGTCAGGTTCTTTTTCAAGATTAAAAGTAAAGTAACCATCTAGTGTTTGTTGTCCGCCTGCTGCAACACCTAGTCTTTTTAATACTTCTCTAACATCTGTACGATAATTTTTATAAGGATCAAATCCAGAAGTTTTATCAAAAATTAAACCTCTTAACATTTCTAAATTTTGTTCGTCTTCTTTCGTAATAGTTGTACCTAATGAATTTCTTATATTTATAAATTTAGTAGCAGCAGCATCCATGGTAATTTGTCGATTTAGTATTTGATCCATTAAGTCGTTTACAACTTTGGTTCTATCTTCTTCATAAATTTCAATTTTCTGTAAAATATCTGGTTTTCTGTGAGGGTATTTTTTTATTAAAGCATTAAATTTCGGTATGTTTTCTATAGAGCTTAGTCCATATTCCAAGGCAAAATCTAAGATTTCTTTATCTTCCTTTGCTTTTTCTATATCCACTCCTCTTTTCTTATCTTGCTCATATCTTTGATATAAACTTTTTTTTAAATTAAACATATCTGTTCCATATTTTGTATTTTTGTCTAATGTCGATTGACTAAAAGTTCCATCTTTTTGCTGAAGCATTGGACCTATTTTTATTCCACCACCCATTTCTATTACTTCAAAAGCATCATCCAAAGCACTTTCATAATCATTAGGTACTGCTTCTAAAGCACTCTCATAAACACTCAGAGAAATACTTTTTAAAGAAGTAATAATACTGTCGTTAAATTTAGTTTTTTTATCAGCAGGGATTCCAAGAGTAACTTGGCTTTCTACTTGTTTTTGAATAATATTAAGTGCTTCTTCTTTACTTCCTTTTAACCATAATGGTAAAGCGTTCCATATTGCATCATTAGTTTGTGATTTAGCTCTATTAAACCTAAATTCATTATTTGCTTTTATATGTTCTTGGACTATGGCTTCGGTAGCTTTTTGCTGATATGGATAAAAGTAATTTGCTAAATGCTTGTTATTTAACCCTTGAGTTTTTAATTCTGTTAAAGATGATATTTCACCTAAGAACTCTTGCATTTGTGGAGAGTCTATTGAAAAATGCGATATTGGTTTTGTAATAGTTTTGCCTTCACGATTTGTAAATTCAAAAACTTTATTATTATAAATATTTTCATAATCTGAATTAAGGGTAAGACCAATATGTTCTGCTTGTCTTTTTTCAAATTCATCTTGAGTGAATATACTTCCACCAATTAATTGATTAGTAGCATCATCACCAAATTTATTTCGATGTTCTTTTGTTATCTGCTTAAAACCTTTCTTGGCAATTTCCATTGTTATATCAGCACGTTGGTCTTCAATATTTTCTTCTATTTTTTGTCCAATAAATCTCTGAAGATTAGGATTTACAGCAGCCAGTGTCTCAGCTAAGGACTCAATACCAGTTTTAGGTTGAACACTGGGAGGTCGTACAAAAGTATCTACAGGTCTTGCAGAGGATTGAAAAGCTGTGCTTTGAACACTAGATGTCATTAGTTTGGTAGTAGAGAAGCGTAAGAAGATAAGCCTTGAGTAGCTACATTAAGTAAGGTGCCAGCAAGTGAAGGTACTTGATTATAAGCTTCATTAACAGTGCTCTGTAGTTGATTTCTTCTGTTATCTCTTTGTGCTACAAGACCTTCAGTATTTCTTGTATATTGTCTTCTTGCTGATTCAAGTGATTGGTTTATAGATTCTCTAAAGTTTGCTGCTTGTCTTTCTTGATCACGTAATAATAAACCAACAGTAAGACCTGTCCTTTCACTTGCCCTTAGACGACCTCCAGCTTGTAATGCTTGTATTGTTCTAGCTAGTTTTTCTTGTGCTTTTGATGCTTCTGTTTCTTTTAACTGTGCTCCCAAAGCTTCTTGATTCCTAGCAAAAGCTTGTTCTGCTGATCTGTTTCCTATTAATGCTGCTTGATATGCTCGCCTTGCTGCTGCTTGTTTAGCTGATCTCTCTGCAAGACCACTAAATAAGTTAAGACCTAAAGATGCTGCAAACAGTCCTCCAACTCCTGAGGTTAATGGTGGTAAAGCTGCAACACACATCTATGCAATCCTCACAAATTCGTAAAATGGCTTTTCTTGATCTCCATACTTTTCATAATAGTTCACAAATGTAAATCCCAAAGCTTTTAACCATTTAATAGCAGTATGATTCTCTGCATATACAAAATTATATAAGACTTTGTAAGATTGCAACAACTTATCTACCCATTTTCTACCTTTTCTTATCAGTTGTATTCTATATTTTTTATTACTAAATAATTCATCAGTACATATCATCCATATACAACCATCACTTATAACACCACATAATCCCATTGGTTGGTCATCATCACCAGCTATTGCCAACACTTGCTGCCCTGATAAGTAGCTTAGACGTAAAGCATCTTCTGGTTCGTTACCTGTTTGATATACAGCTTCTAACCTATCCATATCTCTCATGTGTTTACATACATGATTAAGGTCAGCTATGTTGGCTTTTCTTAAATAACCCATTATGTTCTTTGAGATCTAATATAAAAATTAGCCTCGTATTCAGCACTTGTAATATTTGTTGGTAAATATGTGGGATTGAAAATCACTATACGTACTTTATCTGCTCTGGACATTATTGGTGCTTGAAATGTACCTTTCTGTAGTTTTATTAACCCTAAAGTTGTCTTGGGTGTTCCTATTGAAGAATTAAATGTATAACCATAACCTGGTCTATTAACAATAAGATCAAAAGCATCATCATAGCCAACAACAATTTCAAAAATTGCAGTGTTTTCAAATTTAAAATAAAAATTCTTCAGTTGTAATCTACCTCCTAATTGCTCACTACCACCTTTATTGGTTTCTGTGTATCGTTGTTTTCCAAATTCATACAGCATCTCATAATTTTCACCAATAATAAATTTTGTTCTTCTTATATCACCTGCAACTTTAAATTTATCATTAGTACCAACTTTAAAAGAACCTGTAGATGTATCTATATCAAAAACTTCTCCTGGACTTACATCTCTTTTGTCATCACCATTTGTATTATTACCAACCAAACCAGGAACAAAAGAACTTGTTTCTTTTATTGTGCATAAAGGTTCTAAACCTTTTGTATTAGATGAAGAATTTATAGTTCCTAAATTAGTTGTTGTTTGAAATGTTAATGTGTCATCATTAACTTTGGTGATAATAAATTTATCTTTAAGTAATCTAAAACTATTACTTTCTATAAATGCAATGCTTGTATTTCCTGGTGCGGTATCAAAATCAAAAATTGTTTGATCTGCTAAAGTAATTTCTACTTCATCCCCAGTATCAAATCCATGACTGGTTTTGGTTATTGTTACCACATTATTTGCACTTGTACTGTTATAGGTTGCACGAACTGAAGGTGCTAAATGTTTTGATACTACACTCATCCTATTTGTATCAAGTCTGTAAGGACAAGTGATCTCAGATAAATTTGTGCTTGCATCATAAGTAATTGACAGTCCAGTAGTAGATTCTGTTATCTTTCGATCTAGATGATATTCATAATCACAGTTAGGTTCTTTAACATCTGTTTGAAAAGGCAGTTTTTCTAAATAAACTCTTGAAGTTGAACCAGAATAAACATCATCTTCACTTACAATAAATAATTCACTACCAATAAAATCTATATTTTTAATACTTCTACCTCTATCAAACGTATAAACATACCATGAGTTTAATATTTTTTCATTATTACTTCCATATAACCATTTATTGATATAAAGTTTATCTGATTCTGAAGCACTTAATAAAACCAGTGTATCTTCACTTGTAGAAATAGCAATTTTATAAATATCACTTGGTATTAATTTTGGAACATGAACTGTAATATCAGCAGCATCTCTTATCTTTTGTTGTCCACCTAAGACTAAGTATTCTCTAACAGCAGAAAATTCTCCCTTAGTAGTTAAATAATAAATAGAATTACCTGCTCCTACAGGTGTGGCAATATCGCTACTATCAAACTCTGTTGCAACTAAGATGTTTGCAGTTTTAGGTGTAAGACTATCTGATGAACTGCTTAAAATAAATTGCGATTGATCTGAAAATAATATTAATTGTTCTCCCATATTTATTGCATTTTTTAAAATTGCAACCTTTGTATGTGATGCTGCCACATCTATCGGATCACTATCTATAACTGTTAAAACAGTCTCAGGAAAGAATTGAAAGAATTTAGATACGCTAGATAAAATTACATTGTCATTAGCTAGAAAACCTAATCTATTTCTAAAAAAGAAAACATTATTTATTTTATGTCCAATAAAAGAAGGCTTGGGTGCTGAGTCTTCATCACCTACATTTCTTTCTCCCCATACAGGAAGTGTCTGCTGAAATGCAATACTGGCTGATCCATTATCAGATACAGTAGGACTTGAAAGTGGAACACTATTATGTTCTGTTCGGTTTATTGTAAAAAAGTTTGCATTATTACCAGCATTAGGAACAAAGACTGTATATTTAATACCTGAACCTTGTGTGATACCGTCAGTTGCTTGAAAGCCTGCACTTTGAGATCCGTCAGTAGTAAATGTCAGTTCAACTTTATCGTTAGTTTGCAAACCATGATTGTTAATATTAATAGTTACTAAATTACCTATTTGACCATAAGTACCAGTGTTAACTGGCACAGGATAATTATCACCATTTACTTGTGAAAATCTAAAATTACCATCAGCCTGTCTTATTAAAACATGAGGCATTGTGTCGTAATTAAATTTAAAATCAATACCAGGTTTTACACATTCTTCCCACTGCCCTTCTTCCATTTGAGTACCACCATTATTAGTGACAAACTTTACATAGTAATTATCAAAATTAGTAGATTCATCTCCCTTTACTTCAACTACATAACCAGGAGGAGATACGGTTGGTAGATCTGTAAATCTTTGAACGCTATTTTTAACTACGGTTAGTTGAGTATTACCTTTAGTATCAGTACCATCAATAGAGAAATCACCGTTATCTGTTCTTTTAATATGAAGTACAGGTCCATTTTGTGCAATGGTAAAACCTGTAAGACCTGCTTCCAATCCAGTTTTCAAATCACCTGCAACTTGTGTAGTACTTAAAGTAGAGTCATTTGTTGTGTCATCTGAAACTGTAACTCCATTAACATTTACTGAATAAATAGTATTATCTGAAACTTGATTTACAAAAACAATAGCTTGAGTAATATTTGAATCTGGTAAGCTTGGTTGGCTTGCATCCATACCAGTCCTAACATTTGTATTTACAACAAAAGTAAAATCAGCAACAGTAGTAGCTTTTAACTGTAGACGAGGAGAATCACAAAGTAAGTAATCAACAGCATTGGAGGATTTATTTACAGTCCTTTCAGTTCCATCAAGATCAAATACTCTTACATCGTTTGAAGTAAATATAACAACATATCTTTCTGTCTCATCTCTATTAATTGTATGAACTAAAGCATCGCCTATGCTTACTTCATTATTAATTAAAGTTGATATATGTTGTGTGCCACTACGTTTTACAAGACCTTTAACTGGATCACTGTCACAATTCAACTGTTCAAAAGCATGATCTGATTGTTTTATCGAATCAGAAGACTGTGAAATACCTCTTAATAACGTAGGTATTGATCTTGAAATAAGTACCATGATTACCTAATTAATGCGTTTGAAGGACTATATGTATCAAATACATTAGTAAGTGATGGATCACCTCTTAAAAGATTATGATCTCCATTCTCTGTATCAGTTTCAAGTAATACAGCCCTAGCTCTAGCTTCGTCTTGTTGATTGTAAGCTCTTAGATTATTATCACCTATTAATCTATCGATAAAAATACGTGCTGCTTTTATTGTTATATAGTTTCTTGCGGGTTCTGGTATTTCAGTAAAATCTCTAAAATAAACAATGGTACAAATCAAATCCTGATCAAATTCAAAAGTATTATTTAACCTGTCATACATTTTTAAACCACGTTGAATGGCATCAATATTAGGATGATGATGAATATTAGGATCAACTCTTAAAACATCAACACCTAAGGCAACTTTTTTAAAATTATCTCTTGGTAGAGTTACATCAATTTCTGTATTGAAACTCCATCCTTCACTTTGAATCATTCTGCTTTGTTCATTAAGAATAGACAAAGCTTGTTGAGCATCAACAGGAAGTGTAAATCCTTCTGTCAGGTTATTAACAGGGGATTCCCCAACAGCAGCCAACATAATGTTGATGCTTTCTAGTTCAGTGGTTGCAGCTACAGTCATAACATACCTCCTGACTCAATAAGTTTTTTTCTAATTTTAGCTTTTTCTTTTACAAATCTTGCTTTTTCAGCAAGCGAAGCTTTACCTGTTTCTTTTAACTTTTGATTGTAAGCATCAATGTAAGCTTGACCACTTAAAGATAAAATACCTTTTTTCTTTTTTTTACCAAACATAATTAATAACTCTTTTTAATTTTTAGTTTATCTCTATTACCTTTCATTTTCTTTTTCTTCTTCATTTTTCCGTAAGCCATAATAATCTCCAAGTAGTAAAAAAAAGAGTACCCAGTTTACTGAGTACTCTGTATGTGAATTAAGAAGCAGATAACTTGATTGTTGCTGCACATTCAGGACGAAGGATACCATGCCCTAGAGCATATTTTGCAACCATAAGTGTCCCTTGATACATGATGCCATAGTCCTGACCACTGATCTCAGTTGTCATGTCC
>CEOS01233671.1_pt1 | contig 18103 bp, 13 predicted proteins | sample 530601 | NCBI WGS metagenome assembly CEOS01 (sample SAMEA2620666, study PRJEB7988) | marine metagenome | biome: marine biome (ENVO:00000447); feature: mesopelagic zone (ENVO:00000213); material: "saline water (ENVO:00002010), including plankton (ENVO:xxxxxxxx)" | depth 1000 m
TGCTTCAAGCACGGCAATAATTTGCTCTTTTTGCTGTTTCGTAAGGTCTTCGGCGTACTGCTGCTTCCACTCACCGCTTGGCTGGTCGTACAAGTAATACCGCGTACCACAAGTAGGCATAAGGTGAAGCTTATTAAGCTTGTGTGGCTCGATATGAAGCCGGTCAATAACCTGCGTTTTAAATTGCTCAAACCGACCACCCGAAATAATACATACCTCAAATTCATCAAGAATCTTCGCAAGCGTTTCGGCCATATGGTCGCTAATGGGTGATTTCGTAATTGCGAGGGTATCGTCTAGGTCAAAGGCGAGTAGTTTTTTCATAGTTCTTCCTGTCCTGTTGCTTGGTTAATCCTTGTAGAGGAGTCCGCTTTGTTTGTTCCACCGACCCCAAACATCATAGCTATATTATACCTGCGACACACCTCGCCTTCAGGTATCGCCTTTTCTGAATCGCGATCACCGCCATTCGCAAACACAAGCTCATCATTTGGGTGAGCTAACGCGAACTGCTCTAGGGTTGCAATTTGCGTTGGATCTTCATCAATCGAAAGAAACGTCTCATCCACATCGCGCAGTGCCGCGATAAGCCGCAAGCGATTACCCTCATCGAGAATAATTTTGCCCTTTTTTAACAGTTGCTGGGTATCATTATTAACAATAACAACAAGTTTGTCGCCCATTTTTTTACCCGCCTCTATCATATCGAGATGGCCACCGTGAAGCGGGTTGAAAAAGCCTGATTCTATAATAATTTTCATACTCACTCATTATACAGACTCTTGAATATACGGTACTATTAATACGTTATATAATTGGAGATGTCATGTTAAGCGCCCCTCTCGTTAATAAAGTCTACCTTGCTTCAGGAAGTGTCCACCGCGACTTGGCAGAGAAAATAGCAGCCCAAATGGGCGTAACACTACAGAATGACGAAATTAAAACCTTTCCTAGCGGTGAACGCTATTTCCGCTACAGTGAATCAGTCCGAGGGAAGCACGTACTTATCATACAATCACTCGTCACAAGCGAATCTGGAACCGTAAATGACGCACTTATGGAGCTTATTCTTATGATCGATGCAGCGCGAAGGGCTTCAGCACGAGAAATTACCGTAGTGATGCCCTACATGGCGTACATGCGACAAGATCGCAAGGCCATAGGACGCGAGCCTATATCTGCTGCAGCTGTTATTAATATGTTACAACGAACAGGTGCAGACCGACTTGTAAGTGTCGATATGCACTCAGCTCAAACACAAGCCGTTTTTGATGGTCCGTTTGACCATTTGACAGCAGAAGGGGTTATTCGCAGCAAACTCAGCGCTAAAATCGCAGGCAATAATGACGATTTTATCATCGTATCGCCAGATGGAGGTAGAGCAAAAGTATCAGAAATTTACGCCGAAGAGCTTGTTATAGATGTAGCGCATATGCCGAAGCGCCGAGACAAAGAGGACTCTAGTGTCATTAAGCACCCTGATTTTATTAGTGATGTTAAGGGGAAAACCTGCATACTAATCGACGACCTTATAGATACTGCAGGGACAATAGTTAGCGCAGCGGAGGTATTAAAAAGATCCGGCGCTAGAAAAGTAATTGTTGCTGCGACCCATGGAGTGCTTTCGAATCCGGCGCTAGAGAGGTTAAATAACCCGGCAGTATCGGAGCTTATGCTTACGGATACTATACCTCTTCGTAAAGCAAAGATAGCTCTTAAGAATAAACTTGTGATTATACCTAGTGCACCCACTATAGCTTCCTCACTTGAAGCTATAGTATCTAGGGATTCTCTCCTCCAGTTGTTCGAAGGCCGAAACTATCTATAAGCCTGTAAGTTGTTATACTTATACTATGAATATTCTTGTTACCGGGGGAACCGGGTATATCGGGTCTCACACTATCGTTGAGCTTATCGCCAACGGGCATGAGGTCAGCGTAGTTGATAACTTGGCTAATAGTAGCGTAGGGGTTATCTCTCGAATTAAGAAGATAACAGGTAAAGAACCGAAACTCTACACGTTTGATCTGTGCGATAAAGAGGCTACGAGCAATCTATTCAAGAAAAACTCTTTCGACGCCGTTATACATTTCGCAGGATTAAAAGCTGTCGGTGAATCCGTGCAACTACCCCTAACTTACTACGAAAATAATCTCCTCTCTACGATTTCGCTATTAAATGCAATGTTAGATAATGATGTTGATAGGTTAATCTTCAGTTCATCCGCAACCGTATATGGCAGCACAGATACAACAAGATATCGTGAAACGCTTCCAGCGGGTCACGATATCTCGAATCCCTACGGACGCACAAAATACATGATTGAGGAAATGATCAAAGACATAGGTAATGCAAATGATTCGTTTGAGGCAACGATCCTTCGCTACTTTAATCCTATTGGAGCACATGAAAGTGGAGAAATCGGCGAGAATCCCCTAGGGCTACCCAACAATCTTATGCCGTTCATCACTCAGGTTGCTACAGGTAAGAGAGAAGAGCTGTTAATATTTGGGAATGATTATCCAACTGAAGATGGCACATGTAAAAGAGATTTCATTCATGTGGTAGATCTTGCCCGAGGACATGTTGCAGCGCTCAAAAAATCAAGTCCAGGCACGCATATCTACAACCTAGGGTCTGGAATACCAACGTCCGTTCTGCAACTTGTAAACACCTTTTCCTCTATATCTGGAAAGTCTATTAAGTATAGATTTACATCAAGACGAGAAGGCGATCTCGCAGAATTCTACGCTGATCCATCTAAGGCAGAGCTAGAGCTGGGATGGAAAGTTGAAAAATCAATCGAAGATATGTGCCGTGATACATGGAATTGGCAACTAAAAAACCCTAATGGATATGATAGATAATGCAAAAAGTTGTCTTATTAATAAGGAACGCTGCTCAGTCTGATTTTGGTGGTGCAGAGACATATCAAATAAGCCTTGCTAAAACACTAGAAAAGCTTCACTACCAACCAATAATAGTTAGTCGATCGGTTAAACTTATCAACTATGCTAAAGATAACTCTATTCAGACAATTCGTGGGTGGTGGTGGTCACAACAGAAGTGGAACGGAGCAAGAACGCTACTAATTCCATTTTATATAGCTTGGCAAATAGCCTTAACTCTGTGGTATGTCAAGTTAATCATAAACACCAAAGCATCGATTCTTCATATTCAGAGCAAAGATGATTTTATTGCTGCGTCTATTGCCGGGCGGATATTGCAAAAGGTTGTAGTCTGGACTGACCATATGGATTTACGGTATATATTTCAAAATATTACGAAGCCCCTTCGAAACCCTATCGGGAAGATGGTATTTTATGCTGGCAAACTAACAGATCATATTATTATTATTTCAAACAACGAGTACGCGCTTATCACGAGTCAGTTTAAGAAAAATAGCAACCTATTAGGCAGGCTTGTTATAGTAAACAATGGTGTAATTGACCATAAAATTGAGAAAGCCAAACAGTCCGAACAGCCCTTCATCTTCTGCCTCGCTAGTCGAATAGTTAAAAACAAAGGAATAGGTGAATCAATAGATGCGTTTCTACGCCTTAAGCAGAAAGTAAATACTCCCATAGAACTACATATATACGGAGACGGTGCGGATATGGCTCTATTTAAAAACCGGGCAAAACCGAACAAGGCAATTAAGTTCTTTGGCCATCAGGAAAATGTCATAGAGCAAGTTGCAAAATCAGATGTGTATATGCTCCCAAGCTACCAAGAAGGCTTTAGTATCGCGTTATTAGAAGCGACCATGCTTGGTAAAGCGATAATCACTTCGGATATTGATAGTAATTCAGAGATTATTCAAAATAACCAAAACGGTCTACTCGTAAGAGCTCAAGACGTCGACGAACTTGAACACGCTATGTATCGCCTACTTTCAAATCCAGAGCTTATTCTTAAACTTGAAAAAAACGCAAGAAATAGCTACAAGCATAATTTCAATCTTGAGAGAATCGCGCAAACAAAGATACTGCCGCTATACGAAAGCCGGTAAGCAGTCTGGTATAATAAAAAGGTGAAAAAAATAGACCTATCTGTTCTTGTGTTAGAGGGAGACAATCTACGAAACCTCCACAAATTACTACTTAATATCGACAACGCGCTTACAGAATCTCCGAAAAAAATATCTTATGAGATACTTGTTGCCGACTCTAAGCAACGGAAATCATATCTCACAACCACACAGATAAAAAATATTACAGCTATAGACAAAACTCATTTGTTAAAATCCTCCAATGGGAAAATAGTCGCCATCTTTGAGGAAGATAGCCTAGTCACTCCAGCGTGGATACCTAAGAGTATATCCTTAATTAATAATAAGGATAACGTGATAGTCCACACTGAAGTTACTATATTCACACCCAAGAAACAGGGGTACTATATATGGAAAAAAGCTGATTCAACAAGTGAAGATACTATTATTAGCCTATCCATAAAAAACCAGTGGGACTACCCTATTATGGCGGCACGTGAATATATAGAAGACTCCGCGCTGACAAAATTGTGGCACTTCACCGAACAAACCATCACGCAAGGTATTAGCCATATCGTCACACCAGAGACGACGAGCTTCAATCGTAGTCACCCTCACACCACTAAGCTACCCTTCATGACGTTCTCACCGCTTTACGAAAAAGTAGTTGATTCATACTTGCGTAACAGTGTTCCAAATATAACAGCAAGACCATTGACAAGCAGTACGCAATTGAATCGTAGCCTAAAAGAAACTCTCCGAAAAGGTCATGTTTGGATGAAGCGTCACAGTACGTTATACAAATCTGTAGTCATGCCGATACTCAAAGGTAATGATCTTAAAATGATAGGTAAAAAGATAGCTCCCTGGGCTATCAATGATTGGAAAATTGTACATCAATATGACAGAACGACATTTCCGACTCGTGATGCGCTTAGAGCAATCGAACCCTATACAACACTTAGTGTAAATGCAGGGCTCGCACTAAAATCTATGCTCGCACAAGTTAAGAACAAGCCAGACTACCTATACTTATCGCAACATATGATGAAAGGTGGTGGCGATAAGGTTGTCTTAAATTACATAAAGGCCATGCAAGAAAGCCGGCCCGACTGGAAACTGATGCTCATTATCACTGAGGAGTTCGATAATAACTGGAAAGACCGGGTACCCAAATCAACACAATACATTGATTTTTGGCAATTATCGAAAAGTTTTGATATTACGACACGATACATAATTTTGATGCGCTTTATTGTGCAGATGCAAACAAAAAAGATGCTTCTTGCTATGACTCCGTTTGGTTTTGAAACTATAGAACACTATCAAGAAGGGCTTATAGAGAACAGCTATCAAATCGACTCGGTTGCTTTTTGTAGCGACACCGACTCCTTTGGCCGAACGTGGGGTATTCACTTCTTTGGTATACCAGAAACTTTTTCCGCACTCCATAAGGTCGTCACCGACAACCAGCATGTAATCGATGAGACTCTCGAATTAGAACCCCTTTCAAGAGATAAATTCTCAGTGCATTACCAACCTGTTGAATATGTTATGAAAGAGCCCGTCTTACAAAATAAACCTCAGCTACCGATACGAATCTTATGGGCTAGTCGTGTAGCAAACCAAAAGCGGCCAGACATCGTCATTAAAATTGCACAGAAACTCGACCCAAATAAGTTCATTATCGACATGTACGGTAATTTAGAGGATGAGTATCTCGCAAAGGACTTCGATAATATTCCAGCTCTCAATTACATGGGTGGATTTAATGGTCTTAATTCTTTACCCACCGAGGACTACCGTGCTTTACTTTATACCTCTAGTTTTGATGGTGTACCCAATATCCTGCTCGAGGCAACCGCACTTGGGCTACCCCTTATTGCGCCAAACGTTGGGGGTGTGAGCGAATTTGTAGTAAACAAAGAAACTGGGCTACTTATTGAGGATATAGAGCACATAGAGGCATTTGTTGACGCACTCGAATACGTTTCAACACACCCCGAGGATATGCGTCGCATGGTCGCTAACGCTCAAAAACGTATCACCATGCAACACTCCTACGAGGGCTTTAAGAAAGCTGTCGAGCACGATATCATTGGTGAATATACCCAAATTTAAGCTACTACAAAGTCTATAACATATTCTCGCAAGATAAGCATAATTATTGTATCTCCACCCTGCTTATGGTTAAATAAGAGTGGTAAATGAGCATTTTTCATGAAGACACAAACCCCTAAAAACCGCTTATCAAAATACATTATCCTTAGTATTATTGCTATCCTACTCTCGGCTGGAGCTGTGTTCTGGATTGTATACGGTACCACTGGAAATAACGACTCGTCATCTAGCCAGCCGACTACCGAGGAACAAGAAGCCGAAGCAAAACAAGCTGCAGAAGATAAACAAAAATTTCTCGATAACGAAGTGAGTGGAAATGGTACTAGTGAGACTACCACGCCAGATGTAAATGAAGATTCTCTTTTGCTTACAGCATCTCAAACAGATGATGCCGTGACTGTTATCACAAAAATATATGGTTTTAGCGGGGAGGGTACCTGCACACTCACGCTTTCCAAAACCGGGCATGTGGACATACTCCGATCAGCAAATATCTTATACCAAACTGAGTTTTCAACCTGTGAAGGCTTTAGTATCAATAAATCCCAACTCGAACCAGGTGAATGGATGATCTCTGCTACAGTCGCCGTTGGTGAACGCCAACTTAAGCAATCGATTAATTTTACAGTGGAGTAGTTAATGACATATACACGCATTAAATCCCTGTTTATACTAAAGACCCCTAAAGTCGTTCTTTTGCTATTCATTGCGCTCACTGCATCCGCTATTCAACTTACGATCCCTAGCGCCAGCTCCTCAGCCGCCAGTAAAAATGACTGGAAATACGAGAACATCATCGATGATTCGATCTTCACCGACTCGAATAGTATGTCGCTTCAACAAATCCAGGACTTTCTTGACAGTTCAATTGGTAGTTGTGACATATGGGGTACAGGAACGGCCACTGAGTACAGTTCAAGCCTCACACGAGCGCAATATGCAGCTAGTCGTGGCTGGGCGGGGCCACCCTATACTTGTATAAACAAATACTACGAAGTACCCAAGACTACACCTGGCGACTGGACTCCCGCAAATAACTATTCAAATCCAGGCTCAATCCCTTCCGGAGCTCAAAGCGCAGCCTGGATCATTAAAGATGCGGCAACTCGTTACGGTATTAGCCCTAAGGTGATTCTTGTGAAAATCGCAACCGAATCTGCAGGCCCCCTTACTTCGGATAAGTGGCCCCTCTTCAGCCAATACCGCTATGCTATGGGTGCACAGTGCCCTGATAGCGGTCCGAACGGAAGTGCGAACTGTAATTCAAATTACGCTGGCTTTTCAATTCAAGTATATGAAGCTGCCGCACTGATTCGCGCATATCTTAATAATATGGACCAGGACTGGTGGGCGTACAAGCGTGTCGGCACTGGAAAGATTAACTCCGACGGCTCAAACTCGAACTGGGTAGGTTGGAACGTTGCGCCACGAGGCTGTGGTGGTACTGTGCTAAACATTCAAACAAAAGCAACTGCAGCACTCTATACCTACACCCCGTACCAACCCAACCAGGCCGCTCTCGACAACATGTACGGTACCGGCGACTACTGTAGCGCCTATGGGAATAGGAACTTCTGGCGAGTGTTCTACGACTGGTTTGGAAACACGCGCGGCAGAGACCTCATTGTGCAAAATGTTTTTGTTGATCAGTCACTACAAATCACACCCGATTCTTCAAATACAGCAAATCAAAACTACACCGCAACTTTTAGAATACGAAACAATTCGAATGCAACAATTGACCTTGGATATATGTTCGTTTCAGTCCGTGACACGGACAATAACAATCTCGACTTCCCTGTGCGCAATATTATCCTACAGCCTAACTCAACCTATACCTACACTGCGACAAGAACCTTCCCTCTAGTGGGAAAACTAAAAGCCTACATTGGTGGCAATATAAATCATGTTGGCTGGACGTACAACGTACCCTACTCAACCTCAGATACCATCGCACGCCAGATGTACATCTATTCGGGCACAGCAACAGCAGATTTAATCACCAATGACGTGAAGCTAGACCAGTCCCTTAAGGTATCACCCACGACATCAACAGACCCTAATCAGGTATACACTGCGACTTTCACTATCAAAAACACCTCAAGCACCCGAGTGGACTTGGGCTTTATGTTTGCCGCAGTGCGCGATAGCAACGGCAATAATTACGATTTTCCATCCAGAACAATCTCGCTTGAGCCAAATGCATCCTACACCTACACCGCATCGAGAACATTCCCACAAATAGGTAAGCTCAGCGTCTACATTGGCGGAAAATTCACGCAAATAGGTTGGGATTACACACTTCCTGCTGCCTCGAGTGGCTCCATTGTGCGCGCCCGCTCAATCATCCCCAAAACAGACGTAATCCTGTTGAACCCGGGCATATCAGTCACAAAAACTGGTAGCTCAGAATATACCGCAACAGCAACCTTTAAGAACAACTCTAACACCGTCCAAAATGTCGGCTGGTTCCTTGTGTCTGCACGCACACCAAGTGGTGCAAATGTCGACTTCCCAACGCAAAATCTCATTATTCAGCCAGGACAGACAGTAACCTATAGCCAAACAAGGACTCTTGATCTTTCAGAGCTTGGTAGATTTACGTTCTTTACAAATCTAGACGATCCCCTTAATGGATACGGTTGGACGACTACTTATCCAGGCTCAGAACAACCATCTACGACACGACAGGCGAGCTTGCTTAATGGGCCTAGTGTGGTGCAGACTAAACCAATTCAAACACAGGTACAATCTGACGGAAGTATAAAAGCGACCGTCGAGTACACAAACTACGGCACACAAAAAGAATATATGGGATGGGTTATCTTGAGCACCCGCCTTAATGGTGATTCAAACGCCGCTAACTATGATTTTACACCCCAAGAGGTGACATTAAACGCAGGTGAAACGCGTACCCTTACTTTTGTAAAACGCTTTGTGAAGGGTGGTGACTACTCAATTAGCCCAATCTTTTACCGATGGCCGAATTGGTGGTCTCCAGCTTATGCACCAGTTCAAAAAACAAGCATGTCGCGCAACGCCTCTTTCACAAGTGGCTTCTCTATAGAACAAGTGGGTGATATTACTATTACCAAGTCCGGCTCGACTGTTACCGCCTCAATCACCCTAAAGAATAAGACAAATCAAAACCTTGAAGTTGGCGACGTCGTCATATCAGTACGCGATGCAAGTAATAATAACTTAGACTTTCCTATGTTCTGGGCAACTCTCAAACCTAACGAGACGAAGACATTCCAAACCTCCCGAAACCTCGCTTCGGGAATATACCACATAACCTCAACTGTCCATCACTATTTATACGGTTGGGGGCCAACCTATCTCCTTACGACAAACAAAGATTACACTTTATAATCCGTGATGTTTAAGGCCACGGTCAATGGCATTCTTTTTAAACCCTTGGCCCCAAAAAGAACGTTCCCATTCGCGTTTCAGAGCCCTGAAGTGCGTACGATAATAGAGGTTGCTCATAACCGGAGCTCCAATAAGCTCAGGCCGTGATCCAACGCTTGTTGCATAGGGAGACAGGCCAACCAGAGAAGCTGTCGCGCTTGTCGGATCGTGAATCATATTCACAACATTCGAGAAGCCCGCGTGTCGGTCAAGAAGCCAAAGTGAACGAGGTAACACCGCCTCTACACTTTGATACTGCCTAATAAACTCGAGTGCCGAGGATTGAATACGTCGAATCATCTGACGGCGCTCTTCAGGAAAATCATGTGGACCCTCGGGTGCGATAAATGTGCCATCCTTAACCTTATCGATACGCTTAATTGGCCCTTGGTCGGGATTAGAGAACAGGAACTCAATTACTTCCACCCCACCTGCGACAACAGGAGCAAACTCGCGCCAGTCGAACTCCTTACGTGCGTCAAAGTAGCCTTTAATCTTATCACCCACAAGCTGAGTCTTTTCAACGTTTCGAAGCCCTAAGTAGTAACCGGGGACCTCTCGACCGACGTAGTTCTCAATCACCGTGCGCACAGAACCATTCCATCCAATATCGCACACTGCCACACGTGACGCTGGATTACCAAACCCTACAGAATCAAGATACTCAAGTACTGTATCTCGTTCACGCTCAGCCGTCTCAAGGATCACATCCTTTAACAAAAGAAGCATCGATTCAACATTCACTGCACTTGAACTGTCGACTGTATCATTCCTAAGGTTTACACCTGCAGACTTAGCAGCACGTACCACCTCGGGGCTTTTTTTGTCTAAATTAAACGTTTTAAGTGTCGCATCAAGACTTGCGCCCCTGTAAAGCTGCGCAAAAGTCGTAATATCTTCACCGCTCAGCACGCGCATCCCAGGGAAGACGAGCGCACGTCGAGAACCGTAAATATACTCGTTCGCAACCGCGTGCTCACCAAACACAAGATTATATGCTTTGTGTATAATATTACCGTCGCGAGCCAAGAAAAGCACCTTGTCACACGAATCATCCTTGAGACTCTCATGAAGCCATTGGCTAAACCCAAGCAAGAGTGGACCCAATACCGCAAACCCAATTGACTCTTCGACATCAACTTCATGAGTTGTGATGTAGTTTGCAACTACCGCATCAACGATACTTTGCGTAACCTGTCCAAGATATGCAGTTTCCGGAGCCTGGAGCCGACGCTCCCATACACCGTACATTCGATTAAGAATCCCTCGGTTCTTCAGAACCTCAATTGCACTTTGAATATGTATCGCATTAACTCCGTGCTGTCGTGCCATTGTGATATCATCATGATAATTATCACCAATGTGAAGCACTGACGCTTCGGGAAACGCATCACGTAGTGCTATAAAGGCAGTTCCAGATGCCTTCGAGAGGTGATCTTCGCAGGATACCAAGAAATAGTCGATGTCCTCTATTCCGTTCTGATCAAGACTTGCCTTAATGACCCGCTTTGGCAGATACATATCTGACACAATTGCTATCTTCTTACCGGCTTTTTTTGCATACTCATAAAGTGGAGCAGCACGCCCTCTTACAAGCACCGCCTTTTCAGCTTTAATTTCAAATTCCTTCAATGCATCTACAATATCGGCAGGATAATCTGGGCGGAGTACCCGAAGCTGACTATAAATGTCATCGATTGTTACATCCGCGCTCACTTTGCTGAGTCGAGCGTCTCGTTCAGCCTTAATGCGTAGCGGCCTAAAATCATCCTGAAGAGTAAATAAGCCCTCTTGGTTTAAAAGCTCCTGCGCAACTGTGAAGACATCTACGGGTGCTATAACTGTACGCGATAGGAGCGTATCAAATACGTCAAAAGAGATGACGTCATGTTTATCTATTTGTGTATAGTAATCTTGCATATTATCGCCTTATCTTTGCCTTCACCTTACGAGCAGTATTCTTTAACTTCTCTTTCGCCGCGCGCTTCACTCCCCGTAAACTCAACTTTGATGATGCTATGAGTTGAGCTTGCGAGTCGATCTTATCAGACAGCTCGTGAATCCTCCTTTGCATCTCCTCAAGCTCCCAACCACGAGCTCGTTCAGCGTTTCCAACGTTAAATAGGTACCCATACCCTAGGCTTCCCTTCTCGAGATCCTCGCGCAAGAAGCGATTCGCAAGCTTCGTATGGTACTGTACATGGGACTTACTTGGGTCATAGATAGAGTTACCGAGTATACCACTATTAGAAGGCCGAACGTGGTAGAACGCAAGCGGATAGCCTGGATCCACCTTCTCAATATCGTAAAATCGCATAAACCTTAACACAAACTCCCAGTCGCCGGATACTCGAATAGCTTCGTCGTAGTATCCTACTTTTTTAAATACTTCACGTGCATACATGAAAGAAATAGGCACGGCAAAATTCTCTGCGAAAAGATCATAGAGTGAGAAGTGGCTCAGGTGCGGCATATACTGATCCCTATCCTGAATCCTAATCGCGTTGTTCGAAATTGACTCGTAGATCCTGTCGGTGCGTGCGATAACTCCTTTAACTTTAGTCTTGTCTAAATGTGCCACCATAAGCTCGAGGAAACGAGGATGCCATGAGTCATCATCGTCGTGTATCGCAATAAACTCAGAATCAACACTCTTGATCGGCACATTAAAAGCTGCATCAGGGCCTCGCGACTCCTTGTTATACATAAGCTTGACGCGACCGTTTGTAAGATGCTCGTACTTTGCAACCAACTCTTCAACGGCCTTCTTATCACCGCCGTCGTTATAAATAACGTGGATAAAATCTGTAAACGTCTGCTGATGTACGGATTTGATTGATCGCTCAAGTAAGATAAGGCGATCCTTGGTTCGTGTAATAACCGCGACTCTTGGTGTATTCATGCTACTCATCTCTCTGTTATAAACTGCTGTTATTATACTATTTTTTAAGTGCACCTAGTAGCCAGTCAGCACTTTGTTGCCTCATTATACCCAGCCTCTCGTTAACATCTTGCCAATCAATAGAGCCTAGTAGCTGCGGATCGAACGAATCGGCGTCAACATCTCTAATCAACCTGTCTACCAAACCTAGCTGACCAAGAAAGTCTTCAATTCTAGCCATACCACCAGGGCCGCTCTCGGTGATAATAAAATCCGTATTGTTAATAACCGAGAATAGCATGCCGTGAAATGAGTCAGTAACTATAATTTTCGAATCTCGAAAACTCTTAAGCCACTGCTCTACTGGAGGTAGAACCTTTTCAGTCTCTAGGTTTAAGATATCTATATCACCGCCAAGAAAATCCTCAATCTTCGCAATAATATGTTTCTTAGCATCATTAGATATTAATATATAAGCCGAGCCTTTTTTGGGTTTACTCAAAACCCCGGGATACCGATTAATTAAATCGCTATACTCCTCCGCACCCAAAAGCAGAGTTGGGTCAACCACTTGCTCTGCATCAACACCCCAAGTCTGCCGCATAATACCCCGGGCCGATGATTCACGTACAGATATACTGTTAAATTTAACTAGTAATCTCTTTGCATATGATATAAAACGTTCACCTATACCGGCATCATCTAGCTTATTTTGGCCAAAGCTTGCAGCGTATGATATCCGTTTTATACTCCTATTGTCGTCTTCAAGGAAGTTAAAAAAGAAGAATCCCAAATCTCTCAAATCATCCTCGTACGCGAAGTTTCGCCATACTTGATCAGACCCTACGATGTATGTGGAATAATTGTCATAGCGATTGTAGGTCTTGCGGAAAATGTATTTATCAACAAAATCAGCTGTGTTCACGAAGCGTGGATCTCTGGGGTCATTGGGCTTAGGTAGGTCATGCTCATATGAAATGAATTTGTAGTGATTTTTTGATAAAAACTTCTGTAGTGCATATCGCTGAAGCATATTTCCATAATTAAAATAGCCCGTGAGCGTCAAGATAGCTCCATCAATTTTCCCGTACCTATATTTATTCAAGTACTTTGCACCTATATATTTCTTAAAATCTCTATATCTAGTTCTTACTCGTACAACTCGCTTCAGGTTGCGAAGTCTCCAGGTGATTCTAGTACGAATCTTTAGCTTACTCCGTATCTTGGATACAAACCCAACATTAACATTTTCAACCCCTGGAGTAACCGTCTCAATGCGAAAGTCGTGAATCTTATCGGTGTACATTATGATATCAGATGGAGCATATCGAAATGATTTCGGAACGTGACTTTCTTTCTTAAAATGTCCTACAGAAATAAATGTTATTAGCTTTTCATTTTCTGGTATATCCAACATCCCTCGAACCGTCAAATCTCTTCCTGTCTCAAACATGGCATGGAGGGGGCATGCTGCGAGCCCTTTGTACTCAAGCGCATACAGAACAGACATAGCAAATAATCCACCATCGATATAACCTTGGTTTCTTTCATTAATATCAACATATCCGTTATCGTCGGCTGTAATCAAAAGAAGAACTGGAGGTGTATCATAATAGGCGATCCCCCCTTGTACCCCTAAGACCCTTGCAATGACTCCCTGGTCGTACATAACCCTTACGCGAATGGATTGGCGATTACATACGGTCGGGGTCTTCATCGCAATACCTACAACGTCTTCTATATCCGACTTTCGAACCTTCTTCTTCGAATACGTCCGAACAGCGTACCGACCGCCGGATAAGTCCCTGAAGTTCTTATTCTTATTATCTTCTTTATCTTTGGAAAAGATCGTGTCTGCTCCACCAATATCAGACTCGCAGCCTCGAATTTCACTTTTCCATTCACCAAAGATCAACTCTAGGTCTTGCTTGTATGGCGTGTTTTCATGTACCTTATATAGAGCACTTAAAACAGATAGGGTATTGGTGTATGCGGGGTGCGAAATATCATAGTCGTGCTTCTTGTAGCTATCTAGATAGCCGACAAGTGCTTTTGCTACAGAAAAACCATGGCCAACCTCAAAGCCATCATTGCTAAGGCTCTTTTCTAGAGCATGCGCCGAGAACACAAGCTGAGCCGCTAACTGATGCTGGTTCCCGTGTAATTTGTCCGAGAAATAGCTTCCCCGAAAACGCTCCTCATCCCTATCGTAAAGCCTTGTGAGTTCGTCACGCCCGTCAAGTACGTCATAATAAACCTTTTGTCTATTTTTCATAACTAATGTCGATTCGACTATTCATATTCCAATACTTATCGTATGGTGATACTTTGTAATTATCAAACTTAATAACATCAGGATATCTTGCATACTGTTCACTCTTATCATGCCGCCTAACTAGAAGTGTGAGCGTAAATGAAGAGCTTGGTAAAATATTATCGAGTGTAAAGTTTAGGTCTATTTTTTTACCTTTTTTAATGATAACTTCTTTATTTTCATTAACTGGAATATTATAATCGCTTGCCCAACTCCAAATAATCTCCCCCGTGTTACTACTCATATATACGCCTACAACCGGATCGGTAAAGTCCTTTTTAGGTAGAAGTGTAATGGAAAAATTAATTTCATCATCATTCTTATTGAAATCCGTATTTACCTCGAATGCATCATTTTGGGCAACAATCTGTTGACCATCACCTTTTCGATTCGCTACCAAAAAGAGTTCTGAGTAATGCTCAGAGACTTTCGTAGGTAACCCTGACTCTATAATTTTGCCCTTTTCAATCAATATCGCCCTGTCGCAAAATTGCTGCACAGACTCCATCGCGTGTGTAACGAGAATTACTGTTTTCTTTCTCTTTTTTAGAGTAGCGAAATACTCAAAACATTTTCGTTGAAACGCCTCGTCACCTACTGCAAGTACTTCATCCAAGACGAGTATGTCCGAGTCTGCGCGTATTGCAATTGAAAAGGCGAGCCGAACTTGCATACCAGAGCTATAATTCTTAAGCTTCTGGTCCATAAATTTCTCTAATTCAGCAAATTCAACAATGTCTTTATACATTGCTGTTATTTCGTCTCTATTAAACCCAAGGAGTGCGCCATTAAGGTACACATTCTCTTTTCCTGATAGTTCAGGGTTAAACCCAACACCAAGTTCGATAAAAGGTGTAAGCTTACCATTTACTTGTACTTTTCCCTCATCCGGTACGTATATCTGGGATATTATCTTTAAGAGAGTGCTCTTACCAGAACCGTTCCTTCCGACTATTCCAAAAAATTCACCCTTTTTTACTTCAAATGAAATATTCTTTAAGACACTTTGTGTTGTCGCTTTTCCTTTTGAACGAAAGAGCCCAACAACACCCGACTTTATCGAAGTTGTTTTTTCGTGGGGTAGGACAAACGACTTTGAAACACCCTGCACACTAATGGCAATATCTTTTTTCATTAGACTTCCTCCGCAAAGTAGGGCGACTTCCGCTTAAAGTACCAAGCCCCGAAAATTACCACCAGTACGACAAACACTACTGGTATAAGGCTAAGCCATACACTACCTGTTAGTGAGTAGAGGGTTGGATTTGCCTCACTTACTAACACATGCCGAGTATCTTGGATTGCCTGAGCAATTGGGTTAAATAAAAGCACCGTTCCTAATTTCTGGCTTTGCTCAAGTACCATTGCTAATGGGTAAATAACCGCCGAGCCGTAAAATAAGGCCTGCATAATAATCTCCCATATATACCCGACATCTCTAAACCGTACTTGTACCGCGCTTAGTAAAAATGCCAACCCAAGACCAAAGGCAAACAGTTCTAATATATATATAGGAGCAAGTAGCGCGACCCATGATATATCCACGCCGTTTACTAACATAAATACCGCAACAATAACAAAATTTAATAGTAGGTTTATTAAGGCCGATACACTACTAGCTAAGATGATGACATATTTAGGAAAATTAATCTTTCTAATTACATCCCCACGAGCAACAATCGCGTTCAAGCCGTTATTAGTTACTTCTGCAAAAAAGTTCCAAAGGACAATTCCTAATAACATTGCGATAGGCCAGTGCGGAACATTATCACCAATTTTCAAAAAATATACGAAAACAAAATAGAGAATAGCGAAAAGGAATAGCGGCTTTAGTAATGACCATAAATACCCTAGTACAGACCCTTGGTAGCGTAACTTGAATTCAGTTACAACTAACTCGCGTAAAAGGATAAGCGAGTAACGGTATTTTTTATAGGAATTCGCAAACATAAAACTCATTCTATTATACTACAAAGTCACTACTGATATACTTATAGCATGTCGTTAAAAATACGTACCGAAATAAGTAGCCTTGCTTCAAGACATCAATCAGGCGTAGCGCAATATACAAACCTACTCGTAGAAGCACTTAACGCAAGGCAAGGTATATCGGTTTCTGGGCACTATTTCGATTTCTTAAATCGACAGCCATCTCCATCTATAAATATACAAACTAGTGTTAATAAGTTAATACCTCTACGGGTATACGCAAAATTACAAAGTTACAATATAGCCCCACCTTTCGATATTCTTCAACCAAAAGTCGATCTTACAATATTCCCAAATTTCGCCACTTGGCCTACGGCTCGCAGCTCCTACTCAGCAGCAGTTATTCATGACTTAACATATATATTTCATCCTGAGGTTGTGGAAGAAAAAAACCTACATCACTTAAGGCGCGTTGTCCCTCGCACTATACGTTCCGCTGATTTCATAATTACTGTCTCTAACTCTGTTAAATCCGAGATAGTAAAAGAATTCAACTTAAACCCTGAGAACTGTATTGTTACGCCCATACCGCCTAATAAATCGTTCTTTAAAACTATATCTTCCGAAAGAATAGGTGTAGTGAAAGAAAAATACAACATCAATCCAAGGAAGAAATATATCTACTTTATAGGTAACTTTGAACCCCGTAAAAACCTCGAAGTGCTTATTAAGGCATATTCATTACTATCTCAAGAGGTCAAAAGCGAATACAGCTTAATACTCGCCGGTGGTAAGGGTTGGAAAACTGAAGCGACGCAAAAGGCACTTAATAGCGCTATTCAGTCAGGAGAAGATATTAAACACATTGGCTTCGTCGATCAAAAGGATAGTCCTGCGCTATACCAGGGTGCATCTCTTTTCGTCATGCCCTCATTATACGAAGGGTTCGGTATGCCGGTGCTTGAGGCAATGGCAAGCGGTACGCCTGTTGTCGCTTCGGATATACCCGTATTAAGAGAGGTTGGAGATACCTGTGCAACCTATGCAGACCCACAAGACCCTATATCTTTCCGTAATGTAATACAAGAAGCGTTATCAAACCCTAGACCAACTCGTTCCCAACTACAAAAAAACGCTACACGGTATTCATGGGATGATAATGTTCAGAAAATTATCGACAAGGTAAATGCTTTATCCTAATATCCGCTATAATTATAGATACATGAAAACCATCTCCCTCCTCATCCCCGCCTACAATGAAGAGCAAGTCCTTGAATATCTTTTTCCGCGCCTTAACGCGTTAGCGCAGTCGCAAAAAGAGTACGCGTTTGAGTTCCTATTTATTAACGACGGTAGTAAAGATGCCACCCTTGACATTATTAAAGAGTACGCCGAAAAAGACACTCGCGTCAGCTACATCAACCTCTCGCGTAATTTCGGTAAAGAAATTGGCATG
>CEOS01036061.1_pt1 | contig 17925 bp, 12 predicted proteins | sample 530601 | NCBI WGS metagenome assembly CEOS01 (sample SAMEA2620666, study PRJEB7988) | marine metagenome | biome: marine biome (ENVO:00000447); feature: mesopelagic zone (ENVO:00000213); material: "saline water (ENVO:00002010), including plankton (ENVO:xxxxxxxx)" | depth 1000 m
GGTGCGATAATCCTCGCCCCGCTTGACCAGCAGTTCGATCGGGGTGCCGTCTTTCGCCTTGGTGATTGCGTCCTGAATGACCTCGGCGGAATAGGCTTTGCCGTTCACGGCCTCGATCACCTGTCCGGTGATGATGTCGTTGTCGAAGGCGATGCCGTCCCACAACACGCCGCGCACGGTGCCGTCGTCGTTCACCGACATGCCAAGCGAATAATACAGGTTCAGATAATCGTATTCTTCCTGGATGCCCGCGCGGAACGCGTTGGGCTCTTCCTTGAAGACCAGTTCGTATCCGCCCAGTTCGATGCCGCGCGTCGGGGCGGGGGCACCCGCGGTATAGACCCGCTCGCGCAGGACGCTGGCCCAGTCATGCGGATAGACCGCGTTCAGATCGGCCACCAGCTGGTCGAAGCTGTAGGTCCGCTCGCCATAATCGCCGTCCTGCGCCGCGAAGAAGCGGCGGGCGAAATCCTCCAGCGATTTGGCGCCATTGGTCTCGGTGCGGATCATCATGTCCGCCTCAAGCCAGATCAGTGCGCCCTCGTTGTAATATTCCTCGCTGCGCGAGAAGGTGGTGTAGGGTTTAGGCTTGCGATTGGCGGTGATCGGATCGTGGGTGGTGTCGATCAGCGCTCGCCATTCGCGGCCCGGTTCGATCGTATAGCTGCCGGCCGCGTCGGCAATCTCGGCAAGCGTCATGTCCTTGGTGTTGATGCCCGAGCGGGCGGCCAGCGGCAGGTCCCAGTACTGGGTCATGCCCTCGTACACCCACAGCAGGTCGTTGCGCATCGGCTGGCGGTAATCGGGCGTCCAGGTCAGCGCCGGGCGGCGATACTTGCCGTTCCAGCTGTGCACCAGCTCATGCGGGATGACATCGACCGAAAAGCCGTATTTGTCGGGATACTGGCCGTCTTCCCAGCTTTTGAACGTGCCGGGGCTGAGCGTGATCTCGGTCGAGCGGTGATGCTCGAGCCCGATGCCGCCCAGCTCGTCCGACAGCGCGATCAGGAACTCGTAATGATCGAAGGGGCGCGAGCCGAACAATATATTCGCCTCGGTCATCATGGCGCTCATCGCTTCCTGCTCGCCCTCGGGCATGACGAGGTCTTCGGGATCGTGGGCGAAGGCCTCGATCGTGACGTCGTCGGCGATGGTCCAGCTCTTGTGGTGCTTGCCGGCAAAGATCGGGCTGTCGACCAGCGTCTGGTAATCGGTCTCGGCAAAGCTGACGACATTTCCCGCCTGCGTCTGCCCGTCGAGCGCGGTGGCGGTCGCCCAGCCTTCGGGCATGGTGACGCTGGGCTTCACGCGGATCTGGCGCACGTAATGGCCCGCGGGATAAAGCGTCATCTGATTGAACTGCAGGTTCATCAGATCGTCGGTCATCACCACGCGCCCCTCGCTGCCGGTGACGGGCGAGGTATAGACGATCTCTGCCGTCACTTCGCGCGCGCCAGCGGGCAGAGCGATGTAAAAGGCATAGACCTCGACATTGTCGCGGGTCCACGGAACCGGCTTGCCGTCGACGAAGAAGCGCAGGCCGTTCAGCGCATCGATAGTGCCGTCGGGGCCGTGATGGCCGGGCAGCCATTCGGGATAGAGCAGCGTCAGCGTCTGGGTCCCCGGAGCGACGGGGATGACCTGCTTCGTACGGAACACTCGGTGGGCAAGGTCGGTCGCGTCGACGTCGATCTGGATCGTGCCGGGATAAGGGGTGTCGACCGCATCGGGCACGCTGGGCGCGATCGGCATCGCGGTCGGCGCCGAGCGGACGGCCTGCGCATGGGCAGGCGCGATCGAGAGCGGAAGAACGCCGAGGAGCAGGGGGGCGGAGGCGAGCAGCGCGGCACGGGCGCGAAGGGTCTTGGTCGTCATGGCGTGCTGAATTGACGCTTCATCGTATCAAATGCAACCTTCATCGCATATCCGGGTCGCGGGCAGTTCGGCTTTTCACCGCCCCCGCTTGCCGCTAAGGGCGCAGCCATCATGACCATTGAAATACCTCAGGCCATTCGCGGCACCCAGGACATCTTCGAGGAAGCCGAAAGCTTCGCCTTCGTCGTCGCCACGTTCGAGCGGCTGAGGCGGCTGTACCGGTTCCGCCGCGTCGAGATGCCGGTGTTCGAAAAGACGCCCGTCTTTTCGCGCTCGCTGGGCGAGACGACCGATGTCGTGTCGAAGGAGATGTATTCGTTCGAGGATCGCGGCGGCGAATCGCTGACCTTGCGGCCCGAATTCACCGCCGGGATCGCGCGCGCCTATCTGACCAATGGGTGGAAGCAGTACGCGCCGGTCCGGCTGGCGACCCACGGGCCGCTGTTTCGCTACGAACGCCCGCAAAAGGGTCGCTACCGCCAGTTCCACCAGATCGATGCCGAGATCATCGGCGCGGCGGAACCGCAGGCAGATGTCGAACTGCTGGCCTTTGCCGACCAGTTGCTAAAGGAATTGGGCATCGCCGACGGCGTGACGCTGCAGCTCAACACCTTGGGCGATGCCGACAGCCGCGATGCATGGCGCGCCGCGCTGGTCGAGTATTTCGAGGCGCACCGCGCGGATTTGTCCGAGGATTCGCAGGACCGGCTGCAGCGCAATCCGCTGCGCATCCTCGATTCCAAGGATCCGCGCGACAAGGCCTTCGTTGCCGACGCGCCCCGGATCGACGACTATCTGTCGGGCGAGGCGCAGGATTTCTTCGGCGCCGTTACCAGCGGACTGGATGCGGCGGGCGTGGCGTGGACGCGCGCGGCCTCGCTGGTGCGCGGGCTGGATTATTACCGCCACACCGCGTTCGAATTCGTGACCGACCGGCTGGGCGCACAGGGCACCGTGCTGGGCGGCGGCCGCTATGACGGTCTGATGGAAGCCTTGGGCGGTCCGCCGACCCCGGCGGTCGGCTGGGCCGCGGGTATTGAGCGGCTGGCGATGCTGGTGGGCGAGCGGGACACGGACGCCGTCGCCGACGCCATCGTGGTGGCCGAGGACGATGCCGCGATTCCCGATGCGACCGCCGCGATCGGCAGGCTGCGCCGCGCCGGCATTTCGGCGGAGATGATGGCCAGTGGCAGCCCCCGCAAGCGCTTCGACAAGGCGGTGAAGATCGGAGCCGAGGCCATCGTCGCTTTCGCCTTGCGCGAGGGCGAGGTGGCCCGCCGCATTCGGGCGGAAGGCGATGTGACCGCGCTCATCGAACAGGCGCTGGCGGACTGATCTGCCCATGAACGTCTCCGACGAACGCCTGTCCCAGATCGCACAGCGCTTTGCCGAGCTTGAGGCGCGGCTCGCGTCCGGCACGCTGGAGGGCGGGGCCTTCGTGACCGCCAGCCGCGATTACGCCGAGCTGGAGCCCGTCGCGCGCGAGGCGGCGGACGTGGCGGCGATGCGCGCCGAACTCGCCGAACTGCGCGGCATGCTGTCCGACCCCGAGATGAAGGCGATGGCCGCCGACGATATCGATCGGATCGAGCGCCAACTGCCCGGTGCCGAGGCGAAGCTGGCGGTCGCGCTGCTGCCGCGCGATGCCGCCGACAGCCGTCCCGCCATGCTGGAAATTCGCGCGGGGACCGGCGGGGACGAGGCCGCCCTGTTCGCCGCCGACTTGTTCCGCATGTACGAACGTTTTGCGGCGGAACAGGGCTGGAAGGTCGAGACGATCAGCGCGAACGCCAGCGACATCGGCGGCTTCAAGGAAGTGGTCGCCAATGTCAGCGGGCAGGGGGTGTTCGCCAAGCTGAAGTTTGAAAGCGGCGTGCACCGCGTCCAGCGCGTGCCCGTCACCGAAAGCGGCGGGCGCATCCACACCAGCGCCGCCACCGTCGCCGTGCTGCCCGAACCGGACGAGGTCGATGTGCAGATCGATCCGGGCGACCTCAAGATCGACATCTACCGCGCCAGCGGCGCGGGCGGCCAGCACGTCAACACCACCGATTCGGCGGTGCGCATCACGCATCTGCCCAGCGGGCTCGTCGTCACCCAGCAGGACGAGCGCAGCCAGCACAAGAACCGCGCCAAGGCGATGCAGGTGCTGCGCGCCCGTCTGTACGAGAAGATGCGCGAGGAAGCCCACGGCGAGGAAGCCGAGGCGCGCAAGGCGATGGTCGGCAGCGGCGACCGGTCCGAACGCATCCGTACCTATAATTTTCCGCAGGGCCGCGTGACCGACCACCGCATCGGCCTCACGCTGCACAAGCTTCCCGAGGTGCTGGAAGGTCCCGGTCTGGGCGAACTGGTCGATGCGCTGATTGCCGAGGATCAGGCCAAGCGCCTCGCTGCCCAGAATGGCTGATGGATGACCGTGCCTGAAACCGTGTCGTCCGCGCTTCGCGATGCGGCGCTGGCGCTCTCCGGCGTGACCCCCGCGCCCCGGCTGGAAGCGGAATGGCTGATGGCCCACGCGCTGGGCTGTTCGCGCTCCAATCTCTTGCTGCGGCACATGGGTGACCCCGCTCCGACCGGTTTTGCGCCGCTTCTGGCGCGGCGCGCGGCGGGAGAGCCGATTGCCCACGTGACGGGCAAGACCGAGTTCTATGGGCTGCGTTTGCGGGTCACCCGCGACGTGCTGGTCCCCCGGTCGGACACCGAATTGCTGGTCGATCTTGCGCGCCAGCATTTCGCGGACCATCCGCCGAAGCGGATCCTCGATTGCGGCACGGGGTCGGGCGCCATGCTGCTGGCGGCGTTGTCAGTCTGGCCGAATGCGCAAGGGACCGGATTGGAGCGCAGCGCCCCTGCGCTGGACATCGCGAAGACGAACGCGACTGACTTGGGCATCGGTGACCGTGCCGATATGCGGGCTGGCGACTGGACTGTGCCCGACTGGTCGGACGGGCTGGGTCAATTCGATCTCGTGCTGTCCAATCCGCCCTATGTCGCAACGCACGACCCGGACCTCGCCGCCGATGTCGCAGCCAGCGATCCGCACGAGGCATTGTTCGCAGGCGAGGACGGGCTGGCCGATTATCGTATCCTGATCCCGGCATTGCCCCGGCTGCTTGCTCCGCGCGGGCTGGCGATCTTCGAGATCGGATCCCGGCAGGCACCCGCTGTCATGGCGATGGCGCGCGAATCGGGCCTTCGGGCGACAGCGCATGACGACCTTGCCCACCGCCCACGCGCTGTAGCGATGTGGCACGAAACCGGTGATGACCGGTAAAAAGACTTGGCACTGGCAGGTTTTGTCGATAGTCCTGCCTGTGACGAGCGATCGGAGGTAGTCCCATCGCTTTTCACTCCTCTTTATCTGTGAGCCCGCGTCCGCAAGAAGGCGGGCCCGGCAAGACGGAGAGGGCGGCTTACGCTCTTGTTGGCGTTTGCCGCTGAAAGAGGGGGCATTCCCGGTGCATTAGGCCCCGGGTTTTCCGGCTGAGTTAGCGACGCGAGCGGTGCTAACCGCAGCGCGCCGGACAGAGGAAACAACTCAATTGAACAGCAATCGTGGCAATAATCGCCGCCGTGGCCGCAGCAATAATCGGTCGCAGGGTGGCGGACAGCATATGAACCGGATCGACAGCCGGGCACGCGGCAACGCGCCGCAGCTGCTCGACAAGTATAAAAAGCTTGCCGAGGAAGCTTCGCGTAACGGCGATCGTGTCCAGGCCGAATATTACCTGCAGTTCGCAGACCATTATTTCCGCGTGATCGCCGACGGGAAGACCCGTCAGGACGAGCAGCGGCAGCGGCGTGATGACAATCGAGACAGCCGCGATTCGGATGACGATTCGAACGAGGACGAGAGCGACAACCGCGGCAATGAAACCGCGAACGAGCGTGAGCCGCGCTCGCGCCGTGAAAGCTCGTGCGACGACAATCCTTTCGTTCGCGACAACCGCCAGCGCCGCTCGCGCCGTTCGCGCGACGAGGAGCAATCCTCCGATGGCGACGAGACCGAGGGTTCGGTGAAGAACAGCGGCGGTCTCGATCCGCAGGCGCTTCCCCCTGCGATCGGCGACACCGGTGCGGCAGAGGCCGCGCCCGAAAAGCCCAAGCGCACCCGCCGTCCGCGCAAGCCCAAGGCGGAGGAATCCGAAAGCGGCGACAGCGACATGCAGCAGGCCGTCAACGGCTGAATTTAGCGAGCGGGTCCGGCGATGCAAACGGCGAAAGCCATAGCCGTGCCCGCGCGCCTGATGCCTGTCGTCGACGCGCGATGGTTCCGGCCGGCTGCGGCATTATTGTGCGGCGTTGCGGCGGCAACCGGTTTCGTGCCGCTGGGTTGGTGGCCTCTGTGCCTCGCCGCGCTGGCGGGCCTGACGGCCCTCGGCTTTTCGGCCACTTCGGCAGGCAGCGCGTTTCGCAGCGGATGGTTCTTCGGGGTCGGGCATTTCACGCTTGGCCTGAACTGGATTGCCACCGCCTTTACCTATCAGGCGGCCATGCCCGGTTGGCTCGGCTGGGTCGGCGTTTTCCTGCTTTCGCTTTTCCTGGCGATCTATCCCGGTCTTGCAGTCCTGGCCGCATGGGCGGTCACGCTGCACGGGCGAGCGCCAGAGGATCGATCGCCCGCCGCGTTCCTGCTTGCCTTTGCGGCCTTGTGGATCGGGTGCGAGTTCCTGCGGGCGACGATATTCACGGGCTTTGCCTGGAATCCGCTGGCAGCGGTCACGCTGGGCGGCTTTGATCGTCCGGGCCTTGCGATCCTCTCCCAATTCCTTGGTACCTATGCGCTTTCGGGCCTTGTCGTCCTGATGGCGGGCTGCTGGTGGCTGGCCATCATGTGGCGCCGGCGCCGGATAGCATCCCTGCTGCTCATCGTGCTTCCCGCCTCCTTGATGCTGGCTCCATGGCCCGTGGTCGGCCAGCGGGCAGGCGACCTGCCTTTCCACCTCGTCCAGCCCGACATCCGGCAGGAAGTGCTGAACGAGCCGCAATTTTACGAGCGCAATTTCGTCAAGACGATCCAGCTGTCCGGCATGCCGGCCGAAGAGGCCGAGACCCGGCTGGTGATCTGGCCGGAATCGGGCGTCCCCGATTTCCTGCAGCCCGGCTATCCCGACCGTTATTACCGGCAGGCTACCTTTGCCGCCGACCCTGAAATTGCCCGCGCGCGGATCGCGAATTTGCTGGGGCCGGGCTCGCTGCTTTTGACGGGAACAATCGACCTCGTGATCCCGCCGGGCGGGGACCGCGCGACCGGCGCCGAGAATGTGGTGACCGCGATTGCACCCGATGGCGATATCGTCGGCAGCTATGCCAAGGCGCATCTGGTGCCTTTCGGCGAATATCTCCCGCTTCGCGCATTGCTGGAACCGCTGGGTTTCACGCGGCTGGTGCCGGGCACGCTCGATTTTCGGGCCGGGCCGGGTGCGCGCACCCTCGATCTGGGGCGATGGGGCAAGGCGGGCATCCAGATCTGCTATGAAATCGTCTTTTCGGGCGAGGTCGTCGATCCCGCCAACCGCCCCGATTACATCATGAACCCGTCGAACGATGGCTGGTTCGGCGCATGGGGCCCGCCCCAGCATCTGGCGCAGGCGCGGCTGCGCGCTATCGAGGAAGGCCTTCCCGTGCTCCGTGCCACCACCACCGGTATCAGCGCCGTGATCGACGCGGGCGGCGTGGTTCGCGCCCATGTTCCGCGCCATGTCGCGGCGTCGATCGAAGGAAACGTGCCGCCTGCGCTGGCACCCACGCCGTTCGCGCGAATGGGCATTTGGCTCTCTCTGGCGTGGGGCGCATTGCTGTTCGCAATTGCGCTAGTTGCGTTGCGGCGGCGCGGGGGTTAATGACGATATAAAGAACTCTTTATACGTGCATCCGGGCCGCCGGCCCCCAAGATACCGGGATACTCCATGCGTCAGAATTTCCTCTTCACTTCGGAAAGCGTCTCCGAGGGTCACCCCGACAAGGTGTCGGACCAAATTTCCGATGCCATCGTCGACCTCATGCTCGCCAAGGATCCCGAGGCGCGCGTGGCGTGCGAAACCATGACGACGACCCAGCGCGTGGTGCTGTCGGGCGAAATCCGCTGCAAGCCGATGTACGACAAGGACCGCGACGAGTGGAAGTTCAACAATTACTGGGCCCCCGGCGCGCGTGACGAGATCGAGGCGGCGGTGCGCCGCACGGTGCGCGAGATCGGCTATGAGCAGGCCGGTTTCCACTGGGAAACGCTGACCTTCGAAAATCACCTGCATGGCCAGTCGGCCGAAATCGCCCAGGGCGTCGACGCGGACGAGGCGAGCAACAAGGATGAAGGCGCGGGCGACCAGGGCATCATGTTCGGCTTTGCCTGCGACGAGACTCCCGACCTGATGCCCGCGACGCTGGATTACAGCCACAAGATCCTGCAGCGCCTTGCCGAGGACCGGAAGTCCGGCGCGGCGCCGTTCCTTGAGCCCGACGCCAAGAGCCAGGTGACCCTGCGGTTCGAGGATGGCAAGCCCGCCGCCTGCACCGCGATCGTCGTGTCGACCCAGCACAAGCCAGGATATCACACCGGCGATAAGGAAGCCGAACTCAAGGCCTATGTGCGCCGCATCGTGGCCGATATTCTGCCGCATAATTTGCTGTCGGACGAAACGGTCTATCACATCAATCCGACAGGCGCGTTCGAGATCGGCGGACCCGATGGCGACGCCGGCCTGACTGGCCGCAAGATCATCGTCGACACCTATGGCGGCGCGGCTCCGCACGGCGGCGGCGCATTCAGCGGCAAGGATCCGACCAAGGTCGACCGCTCGGCAGCCTATATCGCGCGCTATCTTGCCAAGAATATCGTCGCGGCCGGCTTGGCACGGCGCTGCACGATTCAGCTGTCCTATGCCATCGGCGTGGCGCATCCGCTGTCGATCTATGTCGACACGCACGGCACTTGCGCCGACGGCATCAGCGATGCGGCACTGGAAGATGCGATCCGCAGCATCGAATCGCTGGGCGGTCTGACGCCGCGCGCGATTCGCACCCGTTTGCAGCTCAACCGCCCGATCTATCGCTCGTCGGCGGCCTATGGCCATTTCGGCCGGACCGCTGCGGACGGCATGTTCCCGTGGGAACAGACCGATCTGGTCGAAGAGCTGAAGCAGGCGCTGGCCGTTCCCGTAACCGCCTGAGCGGCGCCAGCTTTTATTTTCCTACTTTTGCCGGAACGGGCAGCAGGGCGGTTTTCCAGAACAGGAGCCGTCCTTCATGCCCGTTCCCGCTCAAACCGCCCCCGCCGCGCCCTACGATCCCGCCGCGCCCGATCTTACCCCGCGCATCGTCGCCGAGCTGATCGCGCATGAGGGGATCGTCGGCGAAGCCTATCGCGATTCGGTCGGCGTCTGGACCTGGAGCGTCGGGCTGACCGACGCCTCGGGCCACAAGGTCGAACGCTACCGGGATAATCCGCAGTCCCTGTCGCATTGCATGGCGGTGTTCATCTGGGCCCTGCGCCGCAATTATCTGCCGCCCGTAATTGCAGCGTTCGGCGACCGTCCGGTGGCCGAGCGTGAACTTGCCGCCGCACTGTCATTCCACTGGAACACGGGCGGCATAGCACGCGCGGAATGGATGCGACTGGCGGTGGCGGGGGATCGGGAACGGGCGCGGGCGGCCATGCTCAACTGGGCCAAACCCGCCTCTCTGCTGGGCAGGCGCCGCAAGGAACAGTCGCTGTTCTTCGACGGAGTGTGGAGCAATGATGGTACGGCGCTGGTCTATGGCGTGGCGAAACCTTCCTACCGGCCCATCGGCGGACGGCGCGTCGCGATCGACTTGCTGCTGGGAGATATCCTCGCACCGGCAGCCGATACCATTGCCGACCCGGTTCGGGCTGAGCCGGAACCCGCAGAGAGCCCGGTACCGACCGACGCGCCGGGCTCAATTTGCAAGGCCGAACAGCAGACGGGTTGGCTGCGCCGGATCCTCGGCATCGGTTGACGATCTTCGCGCCGCCATCCGATGCGGCTAGAGACGACGCTATGATTCGCGCGCTCTTCACATCGCTGGCGGCGCTGGCCCTTTCGGCTTGTGCCAGTATTGATCCCGGTCCGCCGCCGCTCACCGTGCGGGTGATCGGGATCAATGATTTCCACGGCAATCTCTTGCCGCACAAGCGCAAGAGCGACGCAGGACCGCTGACTCCCGATGGCCCGGCTTTCGATGCCCCCGTCGGCGGCGCGGCGGCACTGGCGACCGCGGTGCGGCAATTGCGGGCGCAGAACAGCGATTCGCTGGTCATTTCGGCGGGCGACCTGATCAGCGCGAGCCCGCTGGTGTCATCGTTGTTTCTGGATGAGCCTTCGGTCGAGGTGATGAACCGCATCGGGCTGGACTTCAACGCGGTGGGCAATCACGAATTCGACCGCGGATGGCAGGAATTGCTGCGCATGCAGAACGGCGGTTGCGACCGGTTCGGCCTGCGCGAGCCCTGCCGGATCGAGAACCCGTTCGCGGGCGCCGATTTCACCTTTCTGGCGGCCAATGTGACGCGCGCCGACGGATCGCTGATCTTGCCCGCCTATGGCATCAAGCGCTTTGGATCGGGTGAGCGCGAGATCGCCGTGGCGGTGATCGGCCTGCCGCTGCGCGACGTTCCCACGCTGGTGTCGCCAGCCGGAATCGAAGGTCTGCGGTTCGGGGACGAGGCGGAGGCGGTGAACGCGCTGGTGCCGAGACTGCTGGACGAGGGCGTCGATGCGATCATCGTCGCCATCCATCAGGGGTTCGAACGCGACGGCTTCTACGATTCTGGAGACGATTGCGGCGGGGCGATCGGCCCGCTGAACGATATATTGCGCAGGCTCGATCCGCGCGTCGACCTTGTCATCTCGGGTCATACGCATCGCAGCTATATCTGCGAATACAGCCAGTTCGACCCCGCGCGCGATTTCCTGGTGACCAGCGCGGGCTATGGATCGGGGATGGTGACCGATATGATTATCACCGTCGATCCCGCGAAACATGACGTGCGGGTCAAGGCGGCCGAGATGGTGCTGGTGCAGTCGGACGACCCGAATTACCGCCGCTTTGCCCCCGATCCCGAGATCGCCGCCTATGTCGCCCGTTACGAAGACGCGTCGCGGGCCGAGGCGGATCGGCCCGCCGGGCGTATCTCGGGCCCCGCACGCGAGGACGGTTGGGAGAATGCACTGGGCAACATGATCGCCGACGCACAGCTTGCCGCGACGCGTGCGAATGGCGCACGGATCGCCTTCATGAACGAGGGCGGCGTCCGCGCCGACCTTATCCCGGAAGCAGACGATGGAACGGTAAGTTTCGGTCAGATCTATGCGGTGCAGCCGTTCGGCAATGTGCTGATGACGATGGATCTGACCGGCGCGCAGATTGCCGCAGCGCTGGAACAGCAATTCACCGTGCCCGATTCGCCGGAAATCCTCTCCGTGTCGGACGGCTTTTCCTATCGGCTGAATCCCGGGGCTCCGGCAGGGCAGCGCGTGTCGGACATGCGGCTGGATGGCCAGCCGATCGAACCGGAAACCCGCTACCGCGTCACGGTAAACAGCTTTCTGGCCAATGGCGGAGACCGGTTCAGCGTGTTTACGCAGCCCGGCGACAAGACTGTCGGCCCCGTCGATCTCGACGCGTTCGAGGCATGGATCGATGGCGAGGGCGGCCGTGAATTGCCCGCGACCGACCGGATCACGATCGTCGGGGAGTAAGCGCGGGCCTTGCCTGACATCGGCAGCCGCGCCACATCGGACCGATGACCGATCAATCGCAATGGGATGACGCGCTGCAACGGGCGAGAGCGCATTCGCCCTTTCTCTCGGACCTGCTGAACCGCGAAGCCGACCTTGCCGAATTGCTGGGCAGGGGCGAAGGCGAAGCGGCCCTGCGAGAGGCACTGGCCCGCGACGATGCGGATGTCGCGGTACGCCTGCGACGCCAGCGGCGGGGGCTGGCGCTGGTGCTGGGCATTGGCGATCTGGCGGGCGCCTTTCCGCTGACGCGCGTGATGCAGGAACTCAGCGCCTTCGCCGACCGCGCGCTCGACACCGCGATGCGCGAGGCGATCGGCCACCGCCTTCCCGACCATGACGTGTGGGGCGACGCGCCCGTCGGCATGGTGGCGCTGGCGCTGGGCAAGCAGGGCGCGGGCGAGCTCAACTATTCCTCCGACATCGATCCGATCCTGCTCTACGATCCAAAGACCTTGCTGCGGCGAGAGCGTGACGAGCCGGGCGAGGCGGCGCAGATGGCGGCGCGGCGGCTGGTGCAGACGATGGGCGCCAACACGGCCGAGGGCTATGTGCTGCGCGTCGATCTGCGATTGCGCCCCGCATCCGAAGTCAGCCCGCTGGCGATCAGCTATGACGCGGCGCTGACCCATTACGAAAGCTCTGCACTGGCGTGGGAGCGGGCCGCCTTCATCCGCGCGCGCAGTGCCTCGGGCGATGTCGCCGCGGGGCAGCGCTTCCTGAATGCGATCAAGCCCTTCGTCTGGCGCAAGTCGCTCGACTTTGGCGCGATCGACGAGATTTCGCGTCTTGTCCGGCGGATCCGCGAAAGCTGTTCGGGGCCGGTCCGCCCCGGTCCGGGCTATGACCTCAAGCGCGGACGCGGGGGCATTCGCGAAGTCGAATTCTATGCGCAGACCCATCAGCTGATCCATGGCGGACGCATACCGGCGCTGCGTGTGCGCGGCACGCGCGCGGCGCTGGATGCGCTGGCGGCGGAAGGTCTGATCGGCGCGGCGGACGCGGAGGAACTGGGCGAAAGCTATGACCGGCTGCGCGTGATCGAACACCGCCTGCAGATGGTGCGCGACCGCCAGACCCACGCCTTGCCCGATGCGGCAGAGGATATCGACAATGTGGCGCGGCTTGACGGATTGCCCGATGGCGCGGCGCTGATCGCCGAATTGCAGGATGTCACCGCGCGGGTCGGCGAACGGTTCGACCGGCTGCTGGAAGCGCATGGCGGGCATTCGGCGGAAGGCGACGCGCCTGCCGCCTCGACTCCTGCCAATCTGGCGCAACTGGGTTTCGACGATCCGGCAAGGCTGGCCGAACGCATCGCCGGATGGAAGGACGGGCGGGTAAAGGCGCTGCGCTCCGACGCGGCGCTGGCCGCCTTTGCAGAGATCGAACCCGCATTGCTGACGGCGCTGGCCGGTGCGCCCATGCCCGAACGCGCAATCACCCGCTGGGAGCAGATGCTCGCGCGGCTGCCGTCGGCGTTCAACCTGTTCAAGCTGCTGGCGGCGCGTCCGGGTCTGCTCGATACGCTGGCGCGCGTATTGGCGCTGTCGCCGGCGCTGGCCGATGCACTGGCGCGGCGGAGCGACCTGCTCGACGCGCTGATCGACCGCACGGCGTTTGCGCTGCCCCCCTCGGTGGAGGAGCTGGCGCAGGACTATGCCGTCGATGCGCCGGATTACGAGGCGCTGCTCGACCGCGTCCGCCGCGAGGTCAGCGAGCGCCGCTTTGCGATGGGCGTCCAGCTGATCGACCACGCGCATGATCCGCTGGCCATCGCCGCGGGGCTTTCGCGCATCGCGGAGGCGGCGATCGACGTGCTGGCGACCGGCACGGCGGATCATTTCGCCGAGGATCATGGGCGGATCGAGGGGAGCCGGCTGGTGGTGCTGGGTTTCGGCAGGCTGGGCGGCGGGGTGCTGACCCATGCCAGCGATCTCGATCTGGTTTACCTGTTCACCGGCGACCACGAAGCGGAATCGGATGGCCGCCGGCCCTTGGGCGCGACGCAATATTTCAACCGTCTGGCCCAGCGGGTGAGCGCGGCGCTGTCGGTGCCGACGGCGGAAGGCGCGCTGTATGAAGTGGACACGCGGCTGCGGCCATCGGGCGCGCAGGGATTGCTGGCCGTCAGCACCGACAGCTTTGCACGCTATCAGCGCGAACAGGCATGGACGTGGGAGCATATGGCGCTGATGCGCGCACGGGTTCTGCATGGTCCGCCAGAGTCTGCCGCGCTTTTGGCAGGTTTTGTGCGCGATCTGGTCTCGGCCCCGCGCGATCCGGACGAATTGCGCAGCGCGGTGCTAAAAATGCGCGGCGAGATGGCGCGGCACAAGCCGCCTGCGGGCCCTCTGGACGTCAAGCTGCTGCGCGGCGGGCTGGTCGACCTGGAATTCCTGACCCATTTTCTGCAATTGCGCGAAGGCGGCGGCCCGGATGGGGCGTTCCTGACGCCCGATCTGCGCGCGGCGGTCGCGGCGCTGGGCCGCGCGGGGCTGGTGCCATCCGAACTGGTGGACGCGCATGATCTGCTCACGCGGCTGCTGGTATCGCTGCGGTTGGTCGCGCCCGATACCGGGGAACTGCCCGATGCGGCGCGGGCCGTGCTGGTTGCCAATGCGTTGGGCGGCGAAGGCGATTGGGAAGTGCTGCTCGCCGCGCTCGACAAGGCACGCCATGCGGTGGCAGAGGCCTGGGCCGAGATCTTTGGCGAGACTTTGGAGCTTTGACGATGAACGCGACCAGCACCCGTCCCGATATCGGTGATGCATTTCCCGGCCATGCGCTGGAGACGCCAGACGGCGGCAGCGTGTCGATTGCGGATTTTGCCGGGAAACCGGCCGTGCTGTTCTTCTACCCCAAGGACAATACGCCGGGCTGCACGAACGAGGCGAAGGACTTCAGCGCGCTGAAGCCCGAATTCGACAAAGCGGGAATCGCGCTGCTGGGCGTAAGCAAGGACCCGGCCAAGAGCCATGTGAAATTCATCGAGAAGCAGGAGCTGACCGTGCCCCTCGCAAGCGACACCGCGCCGGATTCGGGCAAGGACGGCCTTGCCGAGGCACTGGGCATCTGGACCGAGAAGAACATGTACGGCCGCACCTATATGGGGATGGAGCGCACCACTTTTCTGATGAAGGGCGACGGCACGATCGCGCAGGTCTGGCGCAAGGTGAAGGTCAAGGGCCACGCCGAGGCCGTGCTGGAGGCCGCGAAGGCGCTGGACTGATGCGCAGCGTCGCGCGGGCGATCCGCGATGCGCTGCTGACCGGCGATCCGCATGGCAAGGTGATGGCAACGCGCCGGGTCGCGCGCGAATGGCGGCTGGGGCGGCTCGACTGGGCGTTCGATGTCGACATGCCTGACGAGCCGGCCCGGCCCGAACGCCCCGAATTGCTGCCCCCCAACCGCATGCCGAAACGCGGACGCGGCGGATCGGAACGCGCGCGCATCGCGTTGTGGCATTCGCTGGCGCATATCGAGTTCGTCGCGCTCGACCTCGCGCTCGACATGGCAGGGCGGTTCGGAAAGGACATGGGCCGCGACTTCGTGTCCGATTTCCTGGCGGTCGCGGCGGACGAGGCGATGCATTTCGCGCTGCTGGACCGCAAGCTGCGCAAAATGGGCAGCCATTACGGCGCGCTGCCCGCGCATGGCGGCCTGTGGGAATCGGCGCGCGCAACCGCGCATGACGTGGCGGCGCGGCTGGCGGTGGTGCCCATGGTGCTTGAGGCGCGCGGGCTGGATATCACGCCCGTGATGCTGGAAAGAGTGCGGGCGCAAGGCGACGAGAACGGTGCCCGAATCCTGTCGCGAATCCTTGACGACGAGATTCGCCATGTTCGATTCGGAACAAGGCATTTCGGCGAGTTGTGCCGCGCTGTCGACGAAGACCCTGTGAAAAAATGGCAATTTTTGGTGGAAACGTATTTCGGCGGCAGCCTTAAGCCACCGTTCAACGACTCAGCGCGTGAGGCAGCCGGTCTACCGCGCAGCTACCGCGCTGGTATTGTCTGATTAACCTTTTTTACCCTAGCCAGTAACGCATGAGAGCGGCGGGGGGTTCCGACGATCTCAGAATTTTTGAAGCAGCCAGTCGCGCTGTTCCGGATGCGTACCCTTAGACGGGACCGGAAGAGCAGGGATGCGAAAGGCTGTGCCGGAGGGATCACCCGGCATCGTCAGCCCGGACGGACTATGGGGCGCGGTGCCGAGAAACAGAGGTTCGGCAGTATGCTAGGTTTTAGTCGTTTCTTTCTTCCCGGTACCATGCGCTTTGTCGCCATGGGTACCATCGCCTCGTTCTCGGCGGCCATGAGCCCGACCGCGGCGCTGGCGCAGCCCGGGACCAATGCAACGACCGTTGCCGCGACCGCTTCGACCGAGGTCGCTTCCAATGTTGCCGGCGCGGATATCCGCACCGCAGATACCAGCGCCGCGAAGTCCGACCCGCGCTATCGCAATCTCTTCGCCCGCTGGAAGTCGGTCGAAGTGGCGCAGGAACTGCCGCAGCGCGCCGCCGGTCGGCAGGCCGTCAATATTCCTTCGCGCATGCCGCTGAGCACCGCGCGCTTCAGCAGCGAGTATGGCTCGCGCGTTCATCCCGTGACCGGCCGCCGCGCCAATCACAAGGGTATCGACATGGCCGCGCCCACGGGCACGCCGATCTTCGCCACCGCCGACGGCACCGTCGACATGGCGCAATGGTTCGGCGGCTATGGCAATTTCATCAAGCTTGAGCATGGCGGCGACATGGAAACCCGTTACGGGCACCTGTCCAAGCTGAACGTGCGCCCCGGCCAGGAAGTGAAGAAGGGCGACCTGATCGGCTTCGTCGGCAGCACCGGACGTTCGACCGGCCCGCATCTGCATTACGAAGTGCGTATCGCGGGTGAGGCAGTCGATCCGACTCCCTATCTGCATGCCGACAGCTTCGGCGAAGCCTTCGCGTCTTCCGACAGCAGCGCTGCCGGCGGGCCCGAGTAAGCGTCCGCATCCCGGTTTAACAAAGGGCCCGGCAGATCGGTTCTGCCGGGCCCTTTCGTATGGGCTCAGTTGGTATGGTTCAGGCGGCTTCGCTCTTGCGCGGTCTGCTCCATCGCCGCGAAGGTGCGGCCGTGGGGCGCAATTGCCGCGCGATCACATCCCAGTCGGTCAAATCGTCCGCCGCTACGCTGCCCGTCAGTCTCATCCGGTCAAACATAGCCTGCATGCGGCTGCTCTGGTCGGCCAGTTGTGCTTCGGCGCTTCGCTGGCGTGAAACGTCGATGTTAATGCCGATATAGCCCGTGACGCGGCCGTGGTGATCATATTGCGGCGCCCCGGTCGTCGAGACCCACAGGATTTCGCCATCGGGCCTGCGCCAGCGCCATTCTGCTTCAAACGGGGCCTTCGCGGCAAGGATCTCCTTCCAGTCGGCCATGACCCGTTCGAAATCGTCTGGGTGGATGGCGGTGATCCAGTGCGATCCTTCCCATTGTCCGTCGGATAGCCCGGTCATCCGCTTGAAAGCGCTGTTGACGAACAGAGTGTCGCCGCGCGCATTGGTGCGCCAGATCCCGACCGGCGCCGCATCCGCCAGCGTCGCGAACCGGCGTTCGGCATCCTCCAGCGCATGGCCATAGCGGGCCGACTGGGTGACATCGCGAATATGGCCTTCCAGCCCGATCGGCCTTTGCCGTTCGTCAAAAGCCCCTTGCATGCGCACCTCGACATGACGCGTTTCGCCGTCGGGCCGCCGAATCGTATGCAGCGAGGTGATCAGGCCGCGTTCGCCGCGGACGAGCCGGATGAATTTCTCCCGCTCAGCCCGCCCGCCCAGCGCATCGAGGAAATCGACCACCGGACGGCCCAGACTTGCGGTTCGGTCATAGCCCGTGATGCGCTCCCACCCCGCGTTCAGCATGGTCCAGCGGCCAGCGTTGTCGATGCGGAAGATCCCTTCGTCCACCGTGTCCAGCATGCGCGCCTTCTCGTCGAGACGCCGCCGGAGAAGGGCGTTTTCCCCGCGCGTCTGGCCGAGCAGGACGCCTGCCGGCAGTGCGGATGCGACAAGGGCGGCGCACAGCAATTGCAGCGTCGCGGCATCTTCGATGGGGCCATGCCCTGTCAGGTTTGAGAAGCAAGCCATGCCGATAATTATTGCCAGGGCTAGAGCCGTCCCGCGCGGAGGCAATGCGCAGCCTGCGAAGAGCGCAAGCGGGAAGAGCAGCAGCACACCGGGGAGCGGCGCCAGCCATAATATGGCCGCTGCGCCAGCCGCAACGGCGGCGAGGATCGCAAGCTC